>Ga0137409_10000526_pt1 | contig 42194 bp, 29 predicted proteins | sample CZODoug1_16funga_FD_122059 | JGI IMG/M metagenome (GOLD analysis project Ga0137409, IMG submission 122059) | Vadose zone soil fungal communities from Angelo Coast Range Reserve, California, USA - CZODoug1_16fungal (Hybrid Assembly) | ecosystem: Environmental > Terrestrial > Soil > Vadose zone...
ACGTTCGCACTCGCAAGGGATACTTCGCGCCGAAACGGTAGCTAGTACCCCAGTACCCATTTGTCAACACCTGACGGCCAGTACCATGCTCAAGGGAGGGCACGGCTTCAGCCGTGCCATATGGGCCGCACCGCATTGGGGCTTTAGCCCCTGAGGCGATGCCGGTGCTACTTTGGAGCCACCTCATGCCGGGATACTCTGGAACTCCATTACCGAAGAAGCTGGGAATCAGAGACGGCTTTCGCGTCACTCTCCTCAATATGCCGAGCGACGTCCGATCCGAGCTTCGGGACGCGCTCGGCCAATGCCGCATCACAAAAGATTTGGCCAGCCCATTGGACTTCGTCCATCTTTTTACAAAGTCACTGCCGGAACTCGAACGAGAGATGAAGCGCGCGGCTAAAGCACTCGCACCCGCGGGTATGCTGTGGATTTCCTGGCCGAAGAAATCGTCGGGCGTGGCCACTGACCTCACGGAGAACATCATCCGCGATACCGGACTGGCACTCGGTTTGGTCGACGTGAAAGTTTGCGCCGTCACCGACGTGTGGTCCGGACTGAAGTTCGTGATCCCGTTGAAAAACCGGCCCAAGGGCTGATCCCACCAACATCCATTGCCCGTACTATTGCCCTGTTCCGGTCAGCTTGATCACAGCCGGCCCCAGCGGTGCGTTATGGATCACGGTTGCGGCGCCGGAAATCGTTCCGCTTGCGTTGGGCGTGAAGGTCACATTGAAAGTGCACTTCCCGCCAGCAGCAACGGTGCTGCCGCACGGAGCGCTTCCTCCGGCGATGGCGGCATAGTCCCCACTCGCGACGATGCTCGAAATCGTGAGTGTAGCGCCAGAACTATTCGTCAGCGTGACCGTCTGCGGCGCACTGGTCGTGCCCACGGCTTGCGCGGCGAAAGTCAGGCTGGCGGGAGCCAGAGTGACCGGAACTACCGCCTTTCCGTTCAGGCTTAGAATCTGCGGGCTACCCGGGCCGGATGTCGCCACTACGGCGCCGCCTTTGATGGTGCCCGGGAATGAAGGCGTAAACGTCACCGTGAGGGTGCACTTAGCGCCAGCGGCGAGAGGGCCTCCGCAAGGCGTGGTGCCGCTGCCCGCTACCGCAAAGTTGCCGCTGGCGCTCAGCGAATTGATGGTCACTGCGCTGGCGCTGCTGTTGGTCACCGTCACCGGCTTGCTGGTGTTGGTCGCGCCCACTCCAGTAGCTTTGAAGCTGACTCTCGTGGGGCTGAACTTCAGCGGAGCGGTGGGACCGCCCGTGCCCGTCCCGGAGAGCGCGACGATCTGCGCACCGAGACCGGAATTGTCGGAGATGGTGAGTCCGCCCGCGACTGCTCCGGCGGAAGTGGGTTGGAAGGTCACGGCCACGGTGCATTTCGCGCCGCCCGCAAGCGTAGCGCCGCAGGTTCCGCCCGTCACCGTGAAATTGCCTCCGGTCGCAAAGCTCAGATTCAACGACGTGGTTTCATTGTTGGTCAGGGTCACCGACTTGGCCGCATGGTTGCCGACCGCTACCGTGCCCAGGTTGAGGGCTGCGGGTTTAAACGTAAGCGGTGCTACGCCGCTGCCGGCCAGGGTGACCAACTGCGGACTGCTGCCCGCACTGTCGTTAATGGTGAGCGCGCCGGTCATGGCGCCGAGCGCGCCCGGTGCAAACTTCACACCTATGGTGCAATTGGACCCGGCGTTCAACGAGCCGGGACAATTGCTGTTCGCGACAAAATTACCGCTGGCCGTAATCGCTCCAATGGTCAGCGGACTCGATCCTGTATTGGTCAGGGTGACGGTCTGGCTGGCACTGGTGGAACCCGCGGCCTGATTGCCGAAGGTCAAGCTGGCTGGAGCGACACTGACGGATGTGCCGGTTCCATTCAGAACCAGAAAAGACTTTGTCGAATAGGCCGCGCAGGATGCGCCGGTGGGAAAATTCTCCACGAAAACCTGGAAGCCCCCCGGAGTCGCAATGTCCGCGACGCTCACCGGCACGGTTAATTTGCCGGAGTTCACGAACGTGGAAGTGCGGAACGTGTTGTTCAGGAAAACGACCGAGTTGGAAGTGAATCCGGCGCCGTTGATGGTCAACGTGAAACCCGCGCCGCCTGCAACGGCCGAGGCCGGACTCAAGCTGCTCACCGAGATCGGAGTGCTAGCGGTGTTGTAGTCAGCGGTCACGTACATCTCGTCGCGCGCGGTCAGGGTGATGGGACGCTGCGTTCCCGAGAGATCGTGCTGCCATCCTGTGAACGTCCAGCCCGTCTGCGGTGTCTCGGTGAAAGTCAACAGCGTGCCGGAATCGTAAAAGCCGTCGATTGAAGTAGGCGTCACATTCACCGTCGCCGCGCACGGCTGATTGGCGAAGTCAAAGAGCTGATATTGCGCGCCGAAATTCGCGGTATAGGTCGTGCTGGCACCGGGGAGGATGATGCCGTGGTTCAAGGCTCCGCCATCGCTCCAATTCTGAAACGGATACCGGATGGTCGTGACAAAGGGCTCCTGCGGGTCGAAGGTACCGATGGTGTGCGGACTGCCCGCAGTAAATCCGGAATCGTATGCCGGCGAAAACTTAATAGGCGCGTACCAGAACCCTCCATCGACAAGAACACCCGCACCAACATCACTCAGATTGGTCCCAAATGTGTATATCGGGGACGAAGTGAACAACACCTGCATACTGATGCCGTTGCCATCGTCGGGCGCGTTGAAGATTTTTGGATTCACACTTAATGAATACGGCAGCCAGAAAGGCGAGTTGTAAAAGCCGTAGAAGTTCTGTCCGCCATTGGGGGTTGCCTGGAGGGTCACCTGCTGCCGAGCCGTATAGTAAACGCCGGTTCCGCCGGGAAAGGATTGCGCTGGCGGAGTCGCCGTTACGGTGCCGCTGTTGGCCGGAGACACAGTCGCGCTGAAGGGCACCAGCATGGAAAAATCCGCGCTATACATGGTGACCGCGGGCGACGTCACGGGTTGCGCGACCAGGCCGATGCCGGGCGTGACGGTGATCGTGTGGCTGGCGGCGGTGCTGTCATTCCAGCGCGCGTAGATATAGGGCGTTGTGTTCAGAGTCTGCACTGTCGTGGGCGCGGTCAGAGTATGGGTGGAGTTCAGCGCCCAATTAAAAGTCTGCGGAGTCGTGATCGGCGAGCCGTCCACCGTAAGCTGCAATCCAACCGGGTTCGAAGTCACCGTAACTGCCGTTGGCGCCCCGCCGTAGATGCGCTTCACGGTGTCAATATCGCCGGCACTATATCCCGGATACGCCGAGACAAGCGGGATTCCGGCGGGAATCGACCCCAGCGTCGGTTGGCCATTCTTCGAAAAGGTGGTCGCACCGTAGTGCATGATGGACGCGTAGTCGTACAGTCCGACATCCTGCCCGTTGTCCTGAATCTGATCGAAATTGATAGCCAGAGTCTTGACGATGTTCGGGTGGAGAACATTCACGAATGTGTTGCGATCGGACCGCGATTGCTCGTGAAAAAGTCCGACTGCGTGGCCCATTTCGTGCAATTGGTTGGCGCAGTCGATCGAGCCTCCGATCGTCTGTTTACCGCCGACCCGGCCCACCGAGGAATTGCAGACTCGGCTGTGATCGTTGACATCAAGATTGAAGTCGACATAGTCGGGTTCGCTGGTGCGCGGCACCCACTGCATGAATCCGGAAAAAATGCTGTTGAATGAATTGATCGAATCGACGACTTTCTGGTCTCCGCTGGTGATGGTGTACGGGACTTGAAAAACATTGCCGACCTTCGGCCAGAAGTTCGCCGGGTAGATGATGCCAATTCCGTTGTTACCGACGCCCGACGGATTCGGCTGATCGACCTGTTCGAGGACAATGTCGCCTTCGTAAATGTTCTTGCCGTTGATGACCTGATAGGCGACCTTTCGTCCGCGATAAAGGCCGGTGCGAGTCTGGCCGATATCGGTTAGTTCACCAAAGGCAAAAAGTGAAAGAGTCAGGACGGAGCACAGCAACGTGCAGGCACGGGTCATCGACAACACTCCTGGAAGATTTGTAGGGGAGAAACAATTAGGGCCTATTGGACGTGGGGGCGTCCGCTGGGGATAGTCTCAAGGGCAGGCTTGGCTCGTGTCAATAGCCCAGCTCGGCGATTGGCTTTATTGTTCTTTGCGTGGCATCGCGTAATAGCCGGCGCGGGCTTGGATCTTGTATTCCCCACCCTTCGCCTTGATTTCCACCTTGCGGAATGCTCCGTCCCGGTTGCCGTTGGTTGGGGTGTAGCCGATGTTGTACTGGCTGCGAAGTTCCGCCGAAATCTGAGCGAACGCCTCTTTCAACTTCTCGAACTTGTTGCCCACTTCGATTACGCGTCCGCCGGTCTCATTCGTCAGCTTGCGCATTTCGCCACCGCCGAAGCCCATGCTGATACCGCGGTCGGCAATGAGCAGTACGTAGCAGATGACGTCGGCTTTGTGGGCCGCTTCGATTGCGTCTTTGATCTTAAGCCGGCTGCCTTGGTCTTCGCCGTCCGTGAGCAGGATCATCGCCTTACGGCCCACTTCCTGCGCGAAGGCATCGTGAGAGGCCACGTACACGGCGTCATAGAGCACCGTGCCACGCGGTCCGGTGGACGGACACGGGATAGGGCCGCCGCCCAAGCCAGGAAGATTGGCACAGGCACCCGTCCCGGAGTTGATTTTCACCTCGTTGAGCGCTTTTTTGAGGCGTGAAACCGACGTAGTGAAGTCCTGGAGCAAGTTCACGTCCACATCGAAACTGAAGATGGAGGCCATGTCCTTCTCGCGCAGCGTGTTTTCCAGAAATGAGCCGCCAACTGTCTGCTCAATCTCCAGGACGCGCCGTTGGCTGCCACTCGCATCGATCAGGATTCCGAGCGTCAACGGCAGATCGGTTTCGGCTTTGAAGTACTTGATGGTCTGAGGCTTACCGTCTTCTGAAATGTCGAAATTATCCTTGGTCAGACTGGGGATGAGCGCGCCGTGATGGTCTTTGACGTTGAAAAAGAGCTGCACGACCTCGACGTTCGCTTTGAAGGTCGCGGCAGGATCGTCTGTCGTTCCGGCGGCGACATCCCCTTCCGGAAGAGCCGGCGGAGGGCTGTCAGGCTTCTGGGCAGACAGCGAGGCCGGTAGCAAAATCAGTAAAGCGAAGGCAATGGCAGCGAGGTACGGCCTAAAATGCAGCTTGGGCATGACAGTTTTCACCCGGAAACTTTGCTAGTCTATCCTGTAAGGCTTAGATGCACCAAAGTGACGCGTGCGGGCATCTCAATGAGGGGCGTTTCCGCAAAATTTCTGAGATGGCAACATAAAGAAGGGCGGGTTTCCGGGAAATGGTAAAGAAAAACAGCGCGATCATGCTCGGGGCGCTGATCTTTTTGCTGGCAGGAGCGGGCTGGACACAGCAGAAACCCGAGGACATACCAGACGCTCCGTCGGCTAGCCGACCCGTGCCACCTCCAGCATTGCCGACAAGCAGCCCTCCAGCCGACCAGGGTGCGCCTCCAGAGAGCTCCAGCACGGACGAACCTCCTCCGCAGCCGAAGGAAACGGCGCCAACAGTGAACGAGCCTCCGCACAGCGTTCCCGGGGATGCCGACCAGAAAACCTCTCCTCCGCCTATGCCGCCGGTCAAGACAGTACCGGAAGGCAGCGTCCCGACCGACACCGATAGCACCCGCGAGGACCTCTTCAAAATTAGTGTTGTGCTCAACTACGTAACCGTTCCTGTCACCGTGAAGGACAACGATGGGCGGCTGGTCGCCGGATTGCTGCCAAAAGACTTCACCGTGCTCGAAAACGGCCAGAAACAACCCTTGAAATTTTTTACCAGCGACCCCTTCCCGCTCTCCGCAGCCGTGATCTTCGACCTCGGCATGCCGGATTCGGGCGTGCGCAAAATTCAGGAGACGCTCCCCGCCCTGCAGGGCGCGTTTAGCCAGTTCGACGAAGTCGCGATTTACACCTATAGCAGCACGGTGAGCCAGGTTTCCGACTTCACCACTGTCAGCCAGCAACTGACGGCGGTCCTGAATCAGATCAAGACCTACAGTGGCCGTAACAACGGGCCTCCGGTCACGGGCGGACCGCTCGGTCCGCAGGGGCCGACCATTAACGGGCATCCCGTGGATTCGCCGATCCAGCCGGTCATCACACCGCCCAAGCAATCGCACGTGATTAACGACGCGATTCTGAGGGCCGCGCGCGATCTTTCCAAGCGCGATCGCACTCGCCGCAAGATTATCTTCGTGATCAGCGATGGGCGCGAAATCGGCAGTGATGCTAGCTATGCCGACACGCTCAAGGTTCTGCTCACCCAGAATGTGATCGTCTACGCCGTGGGCGTGGAAAGCGCCGCTCTGCCGGGCTATCGACAACTGGGGAAGATCCACATCCCCAGGGTGAACGTCCCGAACGTGGCCGACTTCAATTTTGGGTATGGCAACATCCTATCGAGGTACGTTTTCGCCACCGGAGGTGGGACCGTTTACGCGGAGAATGCGAAGGCCGAGATCGAGCGCGCCTACTCCCGCGCCATCGGTGACGCCCGCAACCAGTACACGCTCGCCTACTCCGCCCGGCCCGGCGGCGCGGGGGGATATCGCCAGATCGAAGTCCGAGTGCGCAGGCCCGACGTAAAAGTCTATGCCAAGGACGGCTACTATCCGCTGCCGACACCGAAGTGAGAAGAGCTAGGTGTCAGGTCTCAGGTCTCAGGAAAAACATGGACGATGTTCCTGAGACCTGACACCTCAGACCTTCCCCTGGCGGCGCCAAAACCGCTAAGCGTCTGAGCCTGCGGCCTTTTAGTAACGTGGGTAACCTGCGGCTAGACCTTCGGGTGTGATATAAAAACTGGCAGCGTCCGAACTAGACTTTAGGGATTTGTGTCGGAATGATTCCCGAGCTGGGGAGTCGTTCGCGTAGTCACTGAGGAAGCCTTTGAGTTTCATCAACTTCGCAGCTCGCGAGATCAACTGCAAGATCGTCTACTACGGTGCCGGGTTGGGCGGCAAGACGACGAATCTCCAGTTCATCTATCAGAAGACCGCCGAGCAGCAGAAGGGCAAGATGATCTCTCTCGCCACCGAAACTGACCGTACTCTCTTCTTCGACTTCCTGCCTCTGGATCTGGGTTCGGTACGCGGATTCAAGACACGCATCCATCTCTACACTGTCCCCGGCCAGGTGTTCTACGATGCCAGCCGCAAACTGATCCTGCGCGGAGTGGACGGCATCGTATTCGTCGCCGACTCGCAGCAGGAACGCATGGACGCCAACGTCGAAGCGCTCGACAACCTGATGGACAACTTGAAAGAACACGGCTACGACTTCAATAAGATCCCGTACGTCCTGCAACTGAACAAGCGGGATTTGCCGAACGTCCTGCCCATCGACCAACTCTCGAAAGAACTGCGCAAGAAGAACGAAGCCGTGATCGAGTCGGTCGCGTTCCAGGGTGTCGGCGTTTTCGAAACGCTCAAAGAAATTGCGCGGCAGGTGCTGACGGAGTTGAAGCAAGGCGGGTAAGAGCAGTTCTCAGTTCCCTGTTGTCAGTTCTCAGTAAAACCCCAATACCATCCTGTGGTAGAGACGCGGCTTGCCGCGTCTATGGAGCGCCACCACCCTGCCGGCTGCCCCGAGGCCCTCGCCCTCGGCGCGAGCGGTGCCGTCGAGCGATATCTAGTGATAATACTTATAGTATGATATTCGGTAAGATGAAAAGAGCCAATCGAAATCGCAAACTACGGCGAACCTTCACTCTCTCCCCAGAGAGTCTCGCCTATCTGGAGCAAGAAACACGGCGGCGGCAGACCGATTCCCAGTCTTCGGTCTTAGATGAACTGCTCCAAGAAAAAAAGCGCGAACGGCAAATGGCCGCGCTTGAAGCGAATGTTTCCGCCTATTACGACAACCTGACCAATGAAGAGATGGAGCAGGACAAGATCTGGGGTGAATTTGCCGGGATGCATCTTGCTTTGCGGGAGGATGAAGTGCCCTATGATCAGTCCACAGCGCGGAGAGATCTGGTTCACGAAACTGCCGACAGACCCGCCGGAAAAAGGAAATCGCCGGGTCGTCATCGTCTCAGTCAACACCCGAAACAATCATCCGCGCGCTAATACCGTGCTGGTGGTGCCACTGAGTACGTCCGTCGATAAGAGCCAAGCGCCAACCCATATCGTTCTGGAACCAGGGCAGACCGGCTTGAGAGAACGGTCGGTCGCGAAAGCCGAGAATGTCGCGACGATCAGCAAGATACTCCTCGACCGGTCGAGAGAACGGCTGCGGCCGCTGAGTTCCAGTCAGGTTTGCGAATTGGCGCGGAAAGTTCAGTTGGCGATGGGATGCCTGCCCTAAGGGCTTAGCTGTAAAGCCTCCGACAATTCTTCCCATTCCGTCATCAATCCCTGCAACTTGCCCTTGCTCTGACTGAGCTCCTGCCCCAATCGCTGCGTCTCCTCGGCGCTAACAAAACTCTGCAATTGTGCTTCACATTGTGCAATGGCCGCTTCGGCCTCGGCGATTTCGCGCTCCAGTTCGTGCAGACGATCTTCCATCTGCTTGCGCTTCATCGGATTCATGCGCTTTGCTTTCGGCTCGGCGGCTTCGTCGAGCGGAGGCTTGTTGCCATTGGTAGGCGCGGCGGTTAACCCGACTGTCTTAGCAGTCTGCGCCTCCAATACCGCGGCTCCGCCTTGTTTGCGCCACAAATAGTCCTCGTAATTTCCCGGATAGATTTCGACCTTGCCGTCGCCAATCTCGAAAACGCGGGTAGACAGCTTGTCGATGAAATAACGGTCGTGTGACACAAACACGACCGTGCCCGTGTACTTCTCTAGAGCCTCAAGCAGGACGTCCTTGGCGCGAATGTCGAGGTGGTTGGTGGGTTCGTCGAGCAGTAGGAAGTTGGCAGGATGCAAAAGCATCTTGAGCAGCGCATATCGGTTACGCTCGCCGCCCGAGAGCACGCCGATACGTTTGAAGACGTCGTCACCCGAGAACAGGAAGCAGCCCAGCAGGCTACGCAGTTCGGTCTGCGTGGACGTGCCCGACTTCTCGCCCAGGTCTTCCAGGATGCGCGCCTCTGGATCGAGTTCCTTGTATTGGTCCTGTGCGAAGTAGTCGAAGTCGACGTTGTGGCCGAGCTTGAATTCTCCGGCGGTCAGCGGCTCGGTGTTGGCCAGCAGCTTGATCAGGGTGGACTTCCCGGCTCCGTTTACGCCGACGAGCGCAATCCGGTCGCCACGCTCGATCATGAAATTAACGTTGTCGAAGACGTGGTGGTCGCCGTAACTCTTGGCGACATTGGAGAACTCCGCCACGATTCGCCCGCTGGGCTTGGGCTGCGGAAACGAAAAGTGGACGGTCTTTTCTTCTTCGGGAATTTCAATGCGCTCGATTTTATCGAGCTCTTTTATCCGGCTCTGCACCTGCTTGGCTTTGGTCGCTGTGTAGCGAAAACGGTTGATGAACACTTCGAGTTGCTCGATGCGATCGCGCTGAGTTTTGTAGGCGGCTTCAAGCTGTTCGCGCCGGGTGGTCTTGGCTTTTAGATATTGGTCGTAGTTGCCGGCGTAGAAATGCATCTGCTTGTTCCAGATTTCAACGATGCGCTTTACGGTCACGTCAAGAAAATAGCGATCGTGCGAGATCAGAACATAAGCATACGGATAGCTGGTGAGGTACTCCTCCAGCCAGTTGCGGGCCTCGAGGTCCAGATGATTCGTCGGTTCGTCGAGCAACAGCAGATTGGGTTTCTGAAGCAGGAGTTTGGCGAGCGCGATCCGCATCTGCCAGCCGCCCGAGAACTCGTCTGTCAGACGATTCCAGTCGTCACGATGAAAACCAAGACCGGTGAGCACTTTTCCCACTTCCGCTTCCAGCGTGTAACCATCCCGCGCGCGAAATTCGTGTTCGAGCTTCTGATAGCGGTCGGCGACATCGGCGTAGGCGGCGGTGGTGTGGTCCAGTTCCGACATGCTGCGGGTAAGCGACTCCATCTCTTCTTCCATCGCATGCAATCCCGCGAAAACCGACATGCACTCGGCAAAGATAGAGTGGCCGCTGAGCGTGAGTCCATCTTGTGGCAGGTATCCGGCGGAAATGCCTTTGGCACGCGAAATGGAGCCGTAGTCGAGCGATTCCAGTCCGGCCAGAACCTTCATGACGGTGGATTTGCCCGTGCCGTTCGCGCCGACCAGACCGATATGCGACTCCGGCGTGATCAGCCAGTCGGCGTTTTCGAACAGGAGTTTATGGCCATAGCGCTTGCCGGCGCTGGAGAGTTGGATCATAGAAGTACTGTTATGGTCTCATGACAAACGCATAAAGCGGGATGAGGACGCTTCCTGATTTTTGCAAAACAATTACAACCCACTGACAACTGTTTCCCTGCCAACCGCCACAATTTCGGTGTTCAGGTTGAGCTGTCATCGTCATTCGGGGGGATAGCATGCGAAAACAATTTTTCAGCAACGGAACTTCTAGCGGGCAACGTTTCCTGCTTCTCAGCTTTCTTGCGCTTCTCTTGGCACTCCCTGCCTCGGCTGCGTCAGCTCCCACCCTTATTTTCACCTTTACCGGCGGCAGCGACGGCTCCATTCCACAAGGGGCATTGCTGCTCGACTCGTCAGGCGCGCTCATGGGCGTGACTGCACAAGGGGGAACGTCGGGCAAAGGGGTCGCATTCAAACTGACTCCACCGGTCAACGGCGGTTCCTGGACCGAAAGCGTGCTGCACAGCTTCTCCGGTTCGGACGGCGCGACTCCCGCCGGAGGACTCCTGGCCCTATCGAATACTCTGGTCGGCGTCACTACGTTCGGCGGCGCGTCCAACCTGGGCACGGTGTTTCAACTGACTTCCAATGGCGGCGGTTGGACCGAGACCGTGCTCCACAGCTTCTCCGGAAGCGATGGTGCGAATCCCACCGTCCGGCTGGTAGCTGACAACAAGGGCTCACTTTATGGGATCGCGCCGGTGGGCGGCACTTCCAATCGGGGCGTCGTATTCCAACTCAAGCCTCCCACCAACCCCGGTGGGACCTGGACCGAAACTGTGCTCCACAACTTCACCGGCGGCAGCGACGGTTTCGGTCCGTTCGGTGTACTGCTGATCGGCCAGAACGGAGCCTTGTACGGCACTACCTCACAAAATAATCCGCAGCCGGGCCGGGTGTTCAGATTGAAGCCTCCCAAGGTCGCGGGTAGACCCTGGGCTTTCAAGGTGCTTCACAACGACCTGGCGACCTTGATCAACGTTGATGTCGTCGACGATACAGGCACCCTCTTCGGGACCACTCTGGGACCGGGTCAATTCTTCAAGCTGAGCCAATCTGGAAACGAACAGATTCTGATCAACCAAGTCGACTACCCTATGCCCGGGCTGGCCGTCGGGCCCGACGGCGTGCTCTATGGCGGATCCTTTGGCGCCGACGTTCTCAAGTTCATACCGCCCGCGAACCAAACGGGCACCTGGACCATTGAGCGTTTAAACCCGGGGTTTTGCTTCAACAACGGCATGCCGACCGTCGATTCCGCCGGAACAATTTACGGCTACAACGTTAACGTCTGTAACTCTCCTGCGCACGGGGCCGTCTATCAATTGACTCCATAGCGCGGTTGCAGTAACAGCAATTCCGGAAGCTTGTTTCAAGGTAGAGCCACGCGGGCAGTTCTTGCGGCTCGTACCGGATCCCGTATTCGCTCAGGACGCTAGTACCGGAACAAGTACGACACCTTCACAAAAAACTGCCGCCCATCGTTGAGGAAGCTGTCCCGCGTACGCAAGATGTTCCCATTGGGATCCAGCCCGAGCGACCGATCCAGATTCTGTAGATTGCTGTTGTAACCCACATAGACGGCTGTGCCTGGATGAGGCAAATAAGTAAACAGGACGTCAGCATTCACATTCTTGGTGTTCTGCAGCGAGGTCAACGCAGGATTGCCAAGCACAGCGCTGTACTGGCCGATGACGCGTAGAGAGAATGCTCGCGTGAACTGGTAATTCCATTTCGAGCGAATGATGTGGTTGTTAAAGATGTTTGCGCCGGTCGTCAAATCCTGTAGCCGGGTCAACAGGTAGGTGTTGTCCACGGTCAGGCCCTTGACCGGGCGGACAGTTGCGACGATCGTCGCATAGCTCGAACCCGCCAGCACCGGCGGGCCTTTAGCGGGATCAAAATTGGTCGACGTGCCCCAACCCAGTTCTCCTGAAACGTTAACCTGCTTGAAGTAGCTGCTATCGAAGAAGAAGCCGGATGTCCGGTGGGCATAATCCCGGTTCGAGGTCAGGGTATCGAAATCCACCGGACGCAGGCGTTCGTGTCCCAGGTTGGTGAAGAATCCAAAATCAGTTTGTCGCTGGAAAATCCAGCGATAGTTTACGTTGGCAAAATATTCCAAACGAGTCCCGGTGTGGTCCCAGTTGTTGATCGTGAACAGTCCGGGCCCGTGCCACACCAGATGCTTGCCCTCGGGTCGGAATCGGTACAGTGCGAAGTTGCTGAAACGTCGGATGTCCGGCCGGCGAAAGAAACCCGTTTCGGTAGCAAAGTGCGCAGCCGTGTCCTGATACAAGGAATTGAATTCGAGCTTCCGCGAACTTTGCTCTACGTACGCCCAGTATGCCGGGCCACCCTTGTGCGAGCCATCGTTGAACTTGCTGTGACTAAACACTGCCTGGCCTTGCGCGGTCCACTTGGGGTTAATCTTGATCTTGGCATCGAACCCTCCCACTCGATTCGAGCCCACGGTACAGGGGGTATCGGTGCAAAGAGTCTCGCCCACTGGCGCCGTGCCCTGTTCGCGATCGGTATAGATGAATCCCAGGGTGGACTCTTTCCCGATGTCGCGATTGACCCGCAATATCGTGTAATAGGCCTTTTCTCCACTCAGCGGATCCGTTGGAGGAACACCTCCGCCGGGGGACTTGTCGTTCGCAAACAGCCCTCCCAATGCCCACGGGCCCAGCTTTCCTGTCAGACGCACGCCGTACTCTGGATCTGCAATTCGGCGCGTGAAAACCAGCTGCATCGGCGTATCGAAGAAGCTGGCATTCTCCAGAAAAAAAGGACGCTTCTCCGGGAAGAAAACCTCGAAGCGCTGGTTCACTGTCACCTGCGGTTCGTCGGACTCCACCTGCGCGAAGTCTGGATTGATGGTGGTATCAAGCACCAGCGCGTCCTTGATCACCATCTTGGAGTCCAGTCCCAGGCGAGGCTCCACGTGTTTGCCATGAAAGTGCGGCTTGTTCGGATCGCGGTCGTCAAGGGAGCGGAAGGTGCGAACGGACGTATACGGAATGAACTGCATGTTCCGGCCCGGCGAAATTTTGGCGAGGCCGTCCATCTCCGTTTCCTGACTCAGAAAACCGAGAGCATTGCTGGTGATGTGCGGATAAAACGAGGCCTCGCTATTGCGCTTGATATCCCGTTCGAAGAACAGTCCCCACGTTTGCGCGTCGGCTGCCGGAAAACGCAGAGACTTGAACGGTATCTCGAACCACACGAGGTAGCCCCGACCGGTCAGCTTGGCATCGGAGTTCCACAACATGTCGAACGAATAGTCCGGCTCCTGCTCCGTCCAGATGCCATCCTGTTGTACGCCCTCGGCGTTCATGTAAAAGAACACGCCGTGTTTTTTGTCGTGGAACGTGTCCAGTACAAACCCGAATTGATCGTCGTCGTTGATCTGCTCTCGTCGCGCCCTGCGGGCGCGGATCTTACCCGGCTCCGAGTCGAAACATACGCACACTACGTAGAGGTTTCGGTCCGTGTAGCCCAGATAAACCTCGGTCTTCTGGGACACGGGAGCCCCGTCCTTCGGGTCGCGTTGTACGAAGCCGTCTACCTTCAGCATCTTCCCCGCGAAGGCAGGAGACGGCTGCATATCGAGAAAGTCGCCCAGCACGGGGCCTCGGTCGAGCTTGGGAATGTGCAGTGTGGAGAAAGGGCCTGGAGACCGCGCCGTAGATTGGTTGTCGCCCGCCAGGAGTGGCATAGCCACAATCAACACCCAAAATAATGCCACGACGCCGCGATTTGTTAAACGGGGATGCAACTCTGGCAGCCGCTCCCAGGCGGTTAGCTTTTGATATTACCGTTTCAAGAACCGTGGCCCTTTCCACTATCAGACAACTACGAAGACTTACGTAGTTATGGTTGGACGGCGGACTCATGGAAACGTTATAAGAATTCGTTGGCGGAGAATCGTAGGTGGCGGCTTGCGCTGACGCACCATGTCAGGCACACTCCGCGCTAATCCATCCGGGTCCTCCAGTCTCGATCATTGTCTGGGTTCTAATCTTGACAACGTGTCACGAATTGTGGCACAATCACCAGTATGCCCAGCGTAAACATTCGCGAACTGCGGGACACCAAACGACTGAAGGCTTGGCTGCGTGCCGGCAAGATTGTGGAACTCCGGGAACGAGATGAAGTCATTGCCCGGATTGTTCCCGAAGGATCTCCCCCGCAACCCGGCGACTGGCCGGACTTCGCGGCCTTGCGCAAGGAAATCCTGGGCGATCGCGTGCTGCCGGGAGCAGACCTGGTGATTGAGGAGCGCGGCCGCTATTGAGCGTCATATTGAGCATTTACGCCGATACCAGCTTCTTTGTTTCGCTCTATCTGACTGATCGGCATACCGCCGAGGTCGAGCGCCGGCTCAGGTCTCGACCATCGTTGTGGATGACTCCGCTGCACGTGGCTGAGTGGACGCACGCCATCGAACAACACGTATTTCGGAAGTCTATTTCGCGCCGCGAGGCGGACCGCCTGCTCCAGCAATTCCAACAGCATCGCGTTCAAAATCTATGGAGAGAGGTGTCCGTGCCCGATCGAGCTTTCGAAGTTTGCACACAACTGGCTCACCAACACGCGGCGCGGCTGGGTGTTCGTACTCTCGACACCTTGCACGTGGCTTCGGCCGTGGAACTGAAAGCCGAACACTTTTGGACGTTCGATACACGCCAATCGAAACTGGCGTTGGCCGCTGGCCTAAAGACCGACTGAGTGCGGCCGGGCTGGACGCGGCATCCGTCTCGCTGAGCCTCTAGCGAGCCGCTGCCATGCGTGCCACGCCGAGGTGCTCCAGAGCGCGGTCAACCACTGTCTGAAGCTCATGCGCGTACTTCACTTCCCTGCCCTTGGCCAGGATGACCCGCGCTTCTTCGGCATCGAACCAGGTGGGATTTCGAAAGGTTTCCTCGGGACGGCGGGTCTGCTTCACTTCCATCAGGAACGCCTTGACGACATATTCCTTCACGCCGTCGTCCTGCCAGAAGACGCCCTTGGAGTGAAGATAAATGTGGAAGTGGCGGGGCTCGATGATTCCGCTGGCGCCCGCTTCTTCATGGGCTTCGCGTTCCGCAGCCTGGCTATGGGACATGTTCGCCTCGGGCATTCCCTTGGGAAACGTCCATTTCCCGCCGCCATTGGTATTCACCAGCAAGAACTCGGCGTGCGCGTTGCGCCGCCGATAGCAGACCGCCGCCACCTGCAAAGGCAATGCAGATCGTGTTGTCCGAGAAGCACGCATCCCTTGCTAGTAGATTACCGCGAAGATATTTCGGGAATGTTAAATCGCACCGAAAATTGTGCACTTTGGTGCTGGGTCTGGATGGCCGCAAACCGCAGTGACTGCGGCATCCGGGCTGCTTGCGGCCGATCAAGAAAGCTGAGTAGAGTACGTGGGCTGGCGGCGTCTCTACCAATGGGTACTTCCTGATTGGTTACGCAGCGGCTCGCAGCGCCGGCCGGGCGTGGAAGATTCGTTTGATGGGAGGTAAAGCCAGGTAGAAAATGCTGGCTGCGTTAATCGCCGCAAAGACCAGCGGTAGACCATGCGAAGCGATCAGCACAGGCAACAGAAGCATGAGCCCGATGGCCGAGAACAGGAGCGCCAGAAGGCGGCCCCAGTTTTCCATTTTGAGAAGGCCGAAACCAGACAAAATGTGCAGCAGCGCAAACGCAATGATGGCCAGACCAGCCATACGCCCGAAGCCGTGCAAAATGCGCTCCACCGCATTACCCTCTGCGGCCAACGAGGCCAATTTCGCGGCCAAGCCGGTGAAAAGCATCAGGCTGAGGCCGAACAGCACTCCAAACGCACCGCGCAGAATCTGATAGATCCCGATCAAAGTGACGCCAAGTGGGCGCATGGCTCCTCCTGTGGAAATCCGCAAGAATATATCACAGAGAGCAGTGATTGGTGGCTAGTGGTTGGTGGTTAGATAAGAGTCACACCGATCTCATTCGTAGCGCAGGGCTTCAATCGGGTCGAGCCGGGAGGCTTTGATGGCCGGCAGCATACCGCTGACGACGCCCACAAATCCCAGAATCAGAGACGAGGCGATGAGGGTGGTCGAATCGATCGTCAGGTGAATATCGCCTTCGCTGGCATTTTCGAGAAACGCGCTCCACAAGGTGAGTGATCCCACCGACCAGGAAACCACGTAAGCCAGCGCCACTCCGGCCAGTCCACCCAGCAGGGTGATGACGAGGGCCTCTGCCAGAAACTGGAAAAGGATATGCCAACGGCGCGCGCCGAGTGCTTTTTCGACACCGATCTCGCGCGTCCGCTGGGTTACTGAAACCAGCATGATGTTCATCAGGCCCACGCCGCCAATGCCGAGTGTAAGCAGGCCGATGAAGCCGAGCAGGATCTTGATGCCGGTGGTGATGATGCGCAGATCGAGCAGGTCTGCAATGACATCGAAGACGAAGATGGCGCGTTTGTCCTTGGGATCGAACTCGTGGTGAAAGGCCATCGACTGGCGGATGGCGGTCGCGACTTTCTCGTGGTCGCCTTCGTATTCCATCACAACAGCATTCAGGTAGTAGGTGTTCTTAATGTCGCTCATGGAGCTGAACGGGACATAGATTTTACTGTTCATGTCCTCGTCGCCATTCTGGATGGCGTGCTTGAGAATGCCGATTACTTCGTAGGAAACGCCGTCCACGCGCACTTTTTCGCCCAGAGCGTTCTGGCCTGAGAACAATTTCTTCTTGATGTCGGAGCCTAGAACCGCGACGCGGCTGTGGGTGTTTTCGTCGAGGTCCGTAAAGAAAGTTCCGAATTCGACATCCATGCGGCGCATGCGTGCATAGTAGGGATAAACGCCACTCACACTGTAACTGCCGCTGCGCGTCCCGTAACCGGCCGTGCTCTGCTTGGAGGATTCCGGAGAAATCCGTTTGATGAGCGGCACTTCCGCCAGCAGATAGTCGAGATCGTTGACGGTAAGTTTGACTTCGGCACCCGCCTTGGTTCCGCCCGCCTGCAATGAAGTGCGTCCAGGAAATATGAAGATCAGGTTGGTGCCAAACGAACGGAAGGCGACCCACAGCCCACGCTCGAATCCGGCGCCGTACGCTAGCAACAGCACGACGGTCGCGATCCCCCACGCCATCCCGAGCATCGTGAGAATGCTGCGGCGGCGGTTATGCTTCAACGCGTTGTAAGCCTGACCGCTGAGTTCGAGAAGCATACCTATTCCTGGCGCAAGGCCTCTACCGGTTGCAGCAACGCTGCCTGGCGCGCTGGATACAGGCCGGCGGCAATGCCCGCAATCGCGAGCGAGAGAATGGCCACAATGGCGGAAGTTGGAACGATGCGAGGCGTGTCAAATCCTTCGGGCGCCGGCAGCATCGCGAGCAGAGAAACAAAACCGCCCACGATCGCCAGCCCGATCCCGCCGCTCAGCGCCGTCAGGAAGGCTCCTTCCACAAAAAACTGCGTCAGGATGGCGCGATGCGTCGCACCCAACGCTTTGCGTAATCCGATTTCGCGTGTGCGCTCGGTCACTGAAACCAGCATGATGTTGATGACGCCAATCGCACCCAAGCCCAGCGTGACTACCCCAACCACACCCAGGAACCAGTCCATCGCGCTGAATATCTTGCCGACCTTCTGGTTGTTCTCGATCGTGTCCCAGTCTTCGAAAGAGTCTTCCAGCTTGGGATCGAACCCGTGGCGACGAGCGAGGATCTGATGGAGTTCGGTCCTCGCCTGGAGGTGTTGCGCTGGCGTGACAGGACGGTAGTTCAAGAACGAAATAGCATCTTCAGTATTCTCGCCTTTCAACGGGAACAGCCCGCGCATCGTCTCAACCGGGATGAAGATGCGCGCGTTCGTGCCGTTGTTGCCGTCCTGGCCGACCTTGGACACGACTCCAATGATTTCGAAACGCGCTCCGTTGAGCAGAATTGTTGAGCCCACGGCTGGATTGCCTCCTGGGAAAATGTTTTTCAACAACTCCCAACCGACTACCGCAACCCGCCGACTCTCGTTGTTATCTTCGTCGTTAAACCACCGCCCCGTGCCGACAGGGACGTTACGAATCTGGTTGTACTCCGGAGCAACTCCAAATATTTGGCCATTCGTGGACCCGTAATCGCTGACCGCACGAATGTCCTCACGGTTCAGGACCGGAGAAAGATTCTTCAGGGAGTGCGCGTCGCGCCGGATCGTCAGGTAGTCCTGATAGGTAAAGTGGTAGGTGCGTCCCGAAAGAGTACTACCCGCGACCGCCGGGATACGACCCGGGAACATGAACATAATGTCCTGACCCAGGGTAGCGAGTTGACGGGTTTGTCCGCTGCGAAAGCCTTCGCCAAGTCCCACGAGCAGCAGCAACGACCCCACGCCCCAGGCGATCCCAAACATGGTCAGAAACGAGCGCAGTTTGTGTGCCCACAAAGTGGCCAGCGACTGGCGCATGATTTCGATCAGCATTCGCATAAGTCAGGTCTGGGGGTACCGTTCAGGAAGAGGGCATCCGCTGCCGTCTCATGTGTTAATACGGGAGAGCGAAGGACTCGGTTCCCACAAAACACACTGGCCCCTAAATTAGACTCTGGAAACGACTTGAAGGTTAGCTCGAGGGAAATTGCAGATCGCTTCGGTGCTGGATTCTCGGGTTCCCCGCTCACCGCTGCCGTCTGGGCACGTCTAAGCAGCGCCACCACGACGCGAACCGCGCACCTGGGGTCGGTTCGATACCAAATTCATTTTTGAGAGACCACAAACCTTTAAGGAGGAGGCGTTCTTCCATGATTCGAGGATTTTTACGAGGAGTATCTTTCTGTCTGCTGATGGCGGCGATGTCCGGCATCAGCGCGGCGCAGTCGTTCGTAATGGACCTGCCACGACCGAGCCAGCACTCGCAGGTTACGCAACGAATCGGAATCACCGACATCACCATTTCCTACCACCGTCCGCTGGTAAATAACCGCAAAGTCTGGGACGGCCTGGTTCCCTACGGCAAAGTGTGGCGCGCCGGGGCCAACGAAAACACCACCATTTCGTTCAGCGATCCAGTCGCGATCGAAGGCAAGCCACTGGACAAAGGAACGTACGGCCTGCACATGATCCCCACGGCGGATCAGTGGACAGTCATATTCTCGAAGAATTCGACCTCTTGGGGTGCGTTCACATATGACGAAGCGGAAGACGCTCTGCGCGTAAGCGTGAAGCCGCAAACCGCGGAAATGCATGACGCCCTCACCTACGACTTCGATCAGTTGAAACCTGATTCAGCGTTGGTGGTGCTGGAGTGGGAAAAGATCGCAGTTCCGTTCAAGGTCAACGTCAATGTGCATGACGTCGTCCAGGCAAGCTTAAAGAAACAACTTCGCAACCTGTCGCAATACACCTGGTTGAGCTGGGATGATTCAGCCAACTATCTCCTGACCGAAAAGATCGCGCTCGACGATGCGCTCAAGTACGCCGACAAGTCCATCGAGACCGAAGACCGCTATGACAACGAGCTGACGAAATCTCAAGTCCTGACCGCTCTCAACCGTAAGGACGAGGCGACGGTGGCGGAAAAGAAGGCGTTGGGGATGGCGAGCCCGTTGCAAATCCACATCTATGCACGTGGCTTGCAAGCGCAAAAGCGCGCCGATGAAGCGTACGCGATCTTCCGCGATAACGCCAAGAAGCATCCGGAGATGTGGTTCGTACATTCTGGACTGGCCCGGATCTACTCTTCGCAGGGCAAATTCGAGGATGCTGCGAAAGAAATGAAGATCGCGCTGGAGAGGGCGCCGGATAACCAGAAGAGCTACGTGGGTGGCTTAGTCCAGAAGTTGGAATCGAAGCAGGATATAAACCAGTAGTCAAGAATCACGAGAAAAGGGCTGCGGGTTCGATGGCGAACCGGCAGCCCCCTTTTCTTTACATCGGGGATGTTGAAGTCGACCAGAATCACGGTTGTGTGCCAGGACTTATCCCTTCTCGATCTCCGCCAGCATGTCACCGATATCGCTCACGGGATAGTTGTGTCGCGCGGCGGTCCGGATGACTTCGAGTTTCTTGCCGACATCGCCCAAAGACTCCCGACGCCGGGCCAGGTCGAGCGCTTGCCGAACCCACTCGGCCAGCGACATGCGGCGAGATCGCGCCATGCTTTGGATCTCTCGGTATTCGATATCCTGAAGAATCACTTGTATCCGCTTAGCCATGTTATGAGTCTATTCGACTCATCACTATGAGTCAGCAGATCGAACAGGTGGGTTAACTCCCAGCTATCAAAAATCCGCCAACTCGGGAACGCTGAAAAACGGAATGCGAGTCGGCGCAGCATCGCCAAGCCCATGTAACCCTCCGAGATAAACCATGTGCTGACCAAATCGTTTGTTGATCTGGTCCATCGTGCTGCTCACGGTCTCGCGCCTTTCGTCGTCAAACAATCCCAGGCTGCGCAACTCGTCCGGGATCAGGTCAAAAAGCCACACGCCCACATGAACAGGAGTATTTGAAGGGCAGTCACGCCAGAGTTCGCGGAAATGGTCCTGTAGTGTCATCGTGTCGCGGCAATCGTGAATGCTTCTGTGAGCGTTCCATCCCGAGGGATCGGCTTCATTCCTGATTTCTTGAAATCTTCTTGTGAAAACCACCGTGACACCGATTCCTCGCGCCCACATATTCAACCGGCGCAGCTTTATGGCTGCGTTGCTGAGCAGTTTCAGTCCCACTCTGTATGCGTTGTCTTTCGTCCGGTATTTGGGGGCGAGCACGTGTTGTTTGCCGATGCTCTTGCGGGAGGATTGTGCTTTTTCCTGCCAGTCCTCGCCGTGCAACCAATACCACATTGTTTCTCCCAGTACGCTCCCCCAGATGTCTCGCATCTGTTGCGAAGAGAGTTTGCATAGCTGCTCCACCGTCGTAATGCCGCGATTAAGCAGCCGACGCTCCATAGCATGGCTGATTCCCACCACATCCCGCAATTTCATACAGTACAGCGCGTTCGGCAAGTCCTTCTTGATTAATACCGTCAATCCGTCCGGCTTGCAGAGGTCAGCTGCTGTCTTCGACAGATAGCAATTGCACGAAAGACCAATGGAACAGCGCAAGGCTGGGCCAAGGTTGCGAATGGATTGTTTGATTCTGTATCCCAGCGTCGTGGCGTTGGGGAGAAACCGCTCCCGGCCCATCAGCCGGCAAGCCATTTCGTCAACCGAAAAAGCCTTGTAAACCGGCAGATGCTCTTCCATCGCCTGGATGATCTTCTGCTGGTATTCCACATACAACTTGGGCCGGGCGACCACGATCTTGATATGCGGACAGAGAGTTTTCGCATCCACGACCGAAGTACCGGTCTTCACGCCATAAGCCTTGGCTTCGTAACTCGCAGCCAGGCAGCATGTTGAATCGGTATCGACAGCAACTACCCCGATTGGCCTGCCACGCAGTTCAGGAACATCCTGCTGTTCAACCGAAGCGAAATACGAGTTCAGATCGAGGAAAAGCCAATCGACAACTGGGAACTGCCCTTCGGAGTAGGCTGGCAGGCATCCGCTCATGACGCCAGACAGCTTACCTTAAAAGCGAACAAAAAGCGAATATTGCTACTATGCCACGTTCCCCGTCGAACGACCCGACGAGTCAGGAGGCGAAGCTCAAGTCGCGTGACACGCTGATCCACACGTGTTGACTATTTCTCGCCAATGAGCCATGCGTAGTGGCTGAATCTGTCATTGCGGAAAGAGGGGGGTGGCGAGAGAATTGCGTTATGCCGATTCCTTACAAACGTCATTTTTCGATTGATCCAAGAGTTTACGAACTGCGGGATGTTTGTGGATTTTCCGCAGAAGTCTATGTTTTCGACTGGCGCAACTATACCGACAATCGCTACCTGTTTAAGCCTCACGTTTTCCAGACGAAAGATGCGGCTCTACGAGCAGCGATAGAGGCAGGGCGTCAAGCGGCTGATCTTTACTTGCAATAGAAAAGCCCGGATGCCAGTCCGGGCAAAGTTTTACAATTCAGATTCAGCCACTACCGAGCCATGAGTGACGGCACGGGATCGCTCACCGGGCCGACCAGCCCCGCAGTCTAGATCCGTTTGATTGTCGCGAACCAGGCTGGTGCGCCATGGTCGTGGAATCTTGTCTGAATCCGTTCCGGTTCGATGGCGGCGACATTCCATCCATTGCTGGGGTTGAACGCCGCTCTCAGCTCTTCCTGACTGATGGGATGCGGGCCAGTATCGGGACCATCGTCACTGAAGCACAACACATAAAGGGTTCCATCGTGTTCGGTCACCGACGCCAGACTGGCCACGTATCCTGGCCGCTCGCTGCCGTCGAAGGTGTGGAACAGTCCGCAGTCGAGCACCGTCTGAAACCTGCGCCGCAAGCATTCCAGGTGGAACGCGTCAGCCGTAACGAACTCAACCTCGATCCCACGGTCGGCAGCCTTCTGCCTGGCGATCGCCAGTGCCGTCTCCGCCACGTCGAAGCCCAGAACCGACAATCCCGACGGCACTCTCAACGAGGCGACGTGAAGAGCGTTCTCGCCGGTCCCGCAGCCCGCATCGAGCACCGCTCCGGCGAATCCGCCTTCGGATGCCAAACGCCCTATTGCTGGCTGCGGACGTCCAATATCCCAAGGCGGAGGGCCGTCGTGGTACGACGCATCCCAGGGCAGTCCCGTCATCCGTTCGTGGCTGGTTGGGTGCCGACCACTGAACGGATCGTCAGTGAGGGTTCGTGATCGCTCCGACAACTTCGTCCCCTTCCTGCAACTGATCTGGCCGCCTCATCGTAGCGCGCCAATCCACAGGTCTTGACTATTACTACCGTTCTGAAGCAATGATCGACGGATCGACTTACGGCGTGAACTTGTAAATGGCTCCGTCGTTGTTCGTGCCGCCGTGAACCGTTGCGCCGTAAAGGTTGCCTGCTGCATCGGCTACCATTCCGTTGTACGCAAAAGCGGCGTCTGGCGCTCCCTGAAAGCGGTAGGCCACAGTCTCTTTCCAGTTCCCTTGGCCGTCAGAAGTCAGCTTGAAGATGGTGCCGCAACTGCACCCAGCGCCGCCCTCGCTGTTGGTGCCGTACAAAGCGCCCTTCTTGCCAAGAACAAGATTGCTGATGGAGCCGCTTCCGTCTTTTCCACCTTTAAAGCTGTAGAGGACTCTTTCGCTCCATGAACCGTCGGGCTGCGGAGACAGCTGGTAAACGGAGCCGAAGCCATTGGCACCGTTGTAGTACGTGGTGCCATAGATATTGCCCGACTGGTCGAAAGTCAAGCCACCGTAGGGAAATCCCGCGTCGGGTTGACCCTTAAAAGAATAAAGCGTCTTGAACTGCCATTGCCCGGGGATGTGCTTGAGACTGAAGACAGTGCCTTGTCCATTGGCGCCGCCGACCGTGGCCGCACCGTAAAAAGCACCAGCACGGAGAAGCAACCGCCCTGCCGAGCCGGTCGCGCCATCGTCGCCCCCGGTGAAGGTGTGAAGCACCTTTAGTTTCCAGACGCCGCTTGGTTGCAGCTGCAGTCGGAATATGACGCCCAGCCCATTAGCTCCGCCGGTCGGAGTCATCCCGTACACATTGCCGTGCTTGTCCAGCGTCAGCCCGCTCCCGGGACCGGATCCATCGTTGCCGCCGGTGAAGGTATGAATCACGCTCTGGGTCCAGGTTCCGCCGACGTGCGTCAACTTGTACGCCACGCCGCAGCCGCCTTCACAAAAGCCCCCGCCGCCAGCAACGGCTGTGCCATAGAGATTGCCCTGGCTGTCGAGCGTTACGCCTTTGTAAGGCTCCCCTCCATCTGCGCCGCCGGTAAAGTTGTAGAGGACGGTGTGAGTCCAGCCATTGCCCGAAGGTGTCAGCTGGAAGACTGTTCCGCCGCCGAAAGCCCCGCCCTGTACGGACGTGCCGTAGAGATTGCCGGCACTGTCAATGACTAAATCAGTGTCTGTGTATTCGCCATCGTCTTCTCCAGCGAAACTGTAGATTACCTGCGGAGCGCCAGCCGCCCAGGCAGCGCTCAGCAGGATCGTGACTGCCGCGCAAGTGGTCAGAACCCTGCTCAAGGAAAGAAAAAAACGTCTGCTTCCCATTTTCCCCTCCATCCCCAATGTCTGTGCGTGTTTGAAACAGAAACCGAGACAACTCTTAGCGGATACGAACTATAGCACTGAAAGGGCTGCTCAAGCACATGTGGCGCGGCCGGGTAGGTTTGTGCACGAAGGCATTGCTCAGGTAGGAGGAGGCTGCCGGTTCGGAAGCAACCAGCAGCCCTCATTTTCGCAGGTCACAGCGTTTGATAACGGACCACCAGAAGCGCTTCTGGCGGCTCGTAAATATGCTCTTAATTAACCGTAAAAACTGTTGGACTGGTTGAAGTGCCGCCCGGAGTAGTCACCACAATCTTTCCAGTCTTGCCCTTTGTCGGAACTGTGGCCGTAATCTGCGTATAAGAGTCCACCGACTTGACAGTCGCCTTCACGCCGCCGAAGGTCACGGACGTAGCTCCTGTCAGGCTGTTCCCTGTGATCACTACCTGGGTACCTACCGGGCCGCTGGGCGGACTGAAGTTGAGAATCACAGGTGTAACGAGGAATTTCTGGTCGCTCGGCACCCAACCTTGGGGGAGGAGTACGTACACAAGCCCAGTGGTTGCAGTATCGGGAACACTCGTGGTGATGTAAGTATCACTAATGACGTCTGCGTTGGCGGGAACATTGGGTTCGAACCGGACAGTAGTTTGGATCTGGGAGAGACCTTGACCCAGGATCTCGACCGCGTCGCCAACAAGCCCGGACGTGGGATGCAGACTGATGAAGGGTTTGAGACCGAGATCGAAACTGAAAAGCGCACCGTGCCCGGTTGCGCCTCCGGAAGTCGCTTCGCCATAGAGCTTCCCGTTGGTGTGTTGTCTCAGAGTAGCGAACGGAAGAGACCCGGTTGCCGACGCAAAGTTATACAGTCTTGAGTAAGTGCCGGTTTTAGTAATTTTATAGAGGGTCCCGGCTGCGTTCGTCCCACCTGCGGAAGTCACACCATAGAAATTTCCGTCGCTGGCTTGGATCAGGCCTGCATAGGGCCGAACGCCGTCCGTCGTGGCGCCGGTTGCGTCAAAATTGTAGAGTACGGTCAACGTTGCTTTCTTTGCCTTTGTGAGCTTGAAGACCACTCCGCCGTTGTTCTTGGTTCCGCCATTCCGCGCCGTTCCGTAGAAATTCCCATCGCTGCCCTGTAGTAGCGGGGCATAGATCGATGCACCGTGCGTCGAGTCAAAGTTGTAGAGCACGGTCAGTGCGCCAGCAGGAGTGATCCTGAACGCCGTGCCAAAACCATGGGCGCCGCCGTCCTTGGTGGTCCCATAAAAATTGCCGTCCCGCGCCTGGATGAGCTGAGCAATAGGGGTCGCTCCGTGCGTGTTATCGAACGTATAGAGCACCGTGAAGACGCCGGTAGGACTGACTTTGTACACGGATCCCCATCCCAGGCCGCCCGCCGACGTGGTCCCATAGAAGTTGCCGTCGGATCCTTGGATCGGCGGCGCGTAGGGGCTCACTCCTTCCACCAACTGAAAACTATGGAGCACCGTCAGGAGACCGCTGGGAGTGATCTGGAAAACATTGCCAAAAATGAAATCGCTGTTATTGAAAGCGGTTCCATAAAAATTGCCGTCGGAACCCAGGGTCAATCCGCTATAGGGATTCGATCCATGGGTTACATCAAAATGAAAGAGAATGGAATACGCGCCGTCAGGCGTGATTTTGAAAACGCCGCCACGACCAGCGTTCCCCCCTAAGGGAGCCGTACCGTAAATATTTCCATCTCGGCCCTGGGCGAGCATTCCCGGGTACTGCGGGGAAGCCAACAAGGGCGTATCGAAATCGTGGATGTCGGTGTAGGTTTGGGCCTGAGCGCTGGGGATTCCGAGCGCGGCTATGGCAAGGGTCGCTATCAAAGCCAGTAAGTGCAGATTATTGATTCGTTGGATAGTCATTGTTCTCCATCGCAGCGACATCATTCACAGCTACCTCGGGGAACTGGAAACTTGTCACGCGGGGTTCCATAAAAGCTTACCCTTCACTCTCTAGAGGCGAAAAACTTGGGTGGATTTGGTCCACACGGCCCTCGGCTTGCCGCCCAAACAAAGCGTAAGTCTCCTTTTTTCATAATCTTGACTTAGAAAAGAAAGCCGCCTATGCTTCATAGATAACGCGCTTCCCCCGGCGCGAGGGGGCACGCGGGTGGAGCGCAACTCTTCCAGTCAGGTCACGGAGCTGTTGGGGCGCTGGCGAGGGGGAGACCGCGAAGCGCTCGACGCATTGATGCCTCTGGTTTACTCCGAACTGCGTCGCATCGCTCATCATTACCTGCAAAACGAGCGCTCGGGCCATACTCTGCAAAGCACCGCGCTCGTCCACGAAGCGTACGTCCGCCTGATCGACCAGGATCTCCCCCAGTGGCAAAATCGCGCCCATTTCTTTGCCGTCGCCGCGCAACTGATGCGGCAAATCTTGGTGGACTATGCTCGCAGTCACGGTGCTGCTAAGCGCGGCGGAAACGTTTGCACGCTGACGCTGGACGACGCTGAGGAAGTTCCTCTGCCACTGGACGTGGATGTGGTGGCGCTGGATGACGCATTGAAGATTCTCGCCGAGATGGACCCACAGCAAAGCCGCGTAGTGGAATTGAAATTCTTTGCCGGCCTCTCCATCGAAGATACTTCAGAAGTTCTGGGAATCTCTTCCTCTACCGTCAAACGTGACTGGATCACAGCGCGGGCCTGGTTGTACCGTGAACTTGATCGGAGCGCCCCCGCGTGAAAGCGGAACGCTGGCACCAGGTCCGGGACATTCTGGATAACGCAATTGCTCTGACTGTGTCCGAGCGCTCTTCGTATCTGGATGAAACCTGCCGCGGCGATCCCGACCTCCGCCAGGAAGTCGAGTCTCTTCTGCTCGCCCACGAAAAGGCAGGCACTGTTTTTCTGAACGATCCAGCAGTGGACTTGAAAGCTGTCGTGGCCGACGCCAGCGAGAAGCATGCTCGGGTCGGCCGCCGTATTGGTGTCTACCAGATCGTGGAGGAAATCGGTCGCGGCGGCATGGGCGAAGTTTACCGCGCGGTGCGAGCTGACGATCAATATCAGAAACAGGTCGCCATTAAAGTAGTCCGGCGCGGGTTTGACACCGAGTCAGGCTTGCGCCGTTTCAAGGCTGAGCGCCAAATCCTCGCCACCCTCGATCATCCCAATATCGCCCGACTTCTGGACAGCGGCAGCACCGAGGATGGCCTGCCCTACGTGGTCATGGAACTGGTTGAGGGTCAGCCTATCGACCAATATTGCGATGGACACAACCTCTCCTTGGTGGAACGCTTACAGCTTTTCCGAATGGTATGCGCTGCGGTTCACTATGCCCACCAACACTTGGTCGTGCATCGTGACCTGAAGCCCGGCGACATTCTGGTAACAGAAGAAGGTGTGCCCAAGTTGCTGGATTTTGGGATCGCCAAGTTGCTCGCGCCGGAAGCATTCGCGCAGCCTCTGGAACGCACGGCCACACTGATGCGGGTAATGACTCCGGATTTTGCCAGCCCCGAGCAAGTGCGCGGCGAAAACATCACGACAGCGAGTGACATTTACTCACTGGGAGTGGTCCTCTATCGGCTCCTCACAGGCTGCAGCCCGTATAGGATCACGAGCCAGGCCCCGCACGAAATTGCCCGGGAGATCTGCGAGTCGGAGCCTCAAAAGCCAAGTATTGCGATTACTCGAGTGGCGGAAACAACCGCTGCTGACGCGGCCTCCGTTCCGGAGACACCATCGCGCGAGCCTCGGCACGCGCATGAAGTACAGCGCTTGCGACGCCGCCTGGCCGGCGATCTGGACAATATCGTGCTTATGGCATTGCGCAAAGAGCCGCTCCGCCGTTACGCGTCGGCAGAGCAGTTCTCCGAGGACATCCGCCGGCATCTTGCCGGACTGCCGGTGGTGGCACGGAAAGATACGCTCGGCTATCGCACCAGCAAGTTTGTCACCCGGCACAAGCTGGGAGTCACAGCAGCGGCTTTGGTTTTCGTCTTCATGCTGGCCGGCATGGCGGCGATTATTCGGGAGGCACACCTTGCCGCTGTGAATGGGCGGCGCGCCGAGCAACGCTTCAACGATGTCCGCCAGCTCGCCAACTCGCTGATGTTTGAGGTGCATGACTCAATCCAGGACTTGCCCGGCGCGACCGCGGCTCGCAGGCTCATCGTGCAGCGATCGCTCGAATACCTCAACCGGCTGGCCACTGAGTCCAGTGGAGATGTCTCTCTGCAACGGGAGTTAGCGAATGCGTACGAGCGAATTGGGCGGGTACAGGGAAATCCCGAAGGCTCGAACCTCGGTGACATCGCGGGCGCTCTCGATAGTTTCGGCAAGGCGTTGAGCATCCGCGAAAAAATTGCCAACCCACGATCGGACGGCAATCCGGAGGACTCAATCGCACTGGCTGCCAGTTATCGTGAGATGTGCGGAATGAACGCGCGTTATCTTGGCAACATTGGAGCTGCTCTGGACTACTGTCATCAAGCACTAGACATAAGCGAGCGACTCAGCCAGGCTGAACCGGCGAGTCCCGTGGTGAAAGGAGAGCTTGCAAAGGTCTACGAAGCCATCGGTCGGGTCTACGGGGTAGGCAGCACCGAGGGCAACGCAGGTAAATCTTATAAGGCCCTTGAAAATCATCGCAAAGCGCTTCGCCTCGTTGAGGAGTTAGCGGCGGCTTCCCCGGGCGACCCGGACCTGAGCAGCTGGCAGGGTAGCCTAAGCCTTTTGACTGCCGACGATTTGTTTGAAACTGGAAGGGTCGGAGAAGCCCTTCCTCTCTATCAGCGATCAACGCAGACGTTTGAGGAACTCGTCCGGCAAAGTAATAATGTAAGGTACCAGGACGCACTGCTCATGGCTTATCAGCGGATGGGCGACATGCTACTCGTGAGTGGCCATTTCGCACAGTCACTCCCCTACTATCGGAAAGAAGTAGAGGCTTCCACAAAGCTCGCAGGGGTAGACCCCAAGAGCCTGTCATTTCGCAATAGCCTGGCAGCATCTTACGCCACTTACGGCCACGCACTGTGGAGGGCAGGCCATGTGCCGGAGTCCCTTGCTTCTTTCCGCCACGGCCTAAAAGAGCTTGCCGACAGCGGACTCGAGAATTCGAAAGCCAGGGGCCTCAAAATCGTGCTGAGACAATGGATGGCGGGCGCATTGGAAAAAGGCGGGGACGAAGACGGGGCACTGGATGGCTATTTGCAGGCCCGCGACGCCTACAGGGATATTTGCGCGTCCGACCCAAAAGACGTAGAAGACTGTTTAAATGTCGCAGGCACCCAGGATCGAATTGCTCGGATTTACATTCAACAAGGCAAGATCGAGGAAGCCCTTGCGGAATACCAGAAAGCGCTAGCACTCAGCGAGCCTCTCTCTGGCGGCGCGGAACCAAACCTTGAGGCGCTCTATACGGTCGTAAACGTGTATTACGGTATGGGCGAAGTATACGTAGCTCTAGCCCAGCGACCAGGCGACCAGGAAAAAAGAACTCAATCCTGGAAACAGGCTCGGGGCTGGTACCAGAAGAGTCGTGCTGCTTTCCTCCGCATTCCTGAATGGCTTCCGATCACACCGAACGAATTTGACTCTCGACCCTCAGCACAAATCGAAGCGCGGTTGTTGTTGTGTCAATCGGTGCTCGGGCGCGTCACTGCTTCCCGTATGTCGACCGTTTCACGACAGTAGGACTGCCGGTTCTGTTGTTTCCTTGTGCGCCGCGTCAGGATATTCAAACACTCCGCGCCCCGACTTGCGTCCCAGACGTCCCGCTTTCACATACTGCACCAGTAGCGGACACGGCCGGAACTTTTCGCCCAAACTTTTGTGCAGGTATTCGAGGATGTGAAGGCGTGTATCAAGCCCAACCAGATCGACCAATTCAAATGGCCCCATGGGATGGTTGAGACCCAACTTTAGCGCCTTGTCGATGTCCTCAGCGGTCGCAACACCCTCTTGAAGCATATAAAAGGCCTCGTTGCCGATCATGGCATTGATGCGGCTGGTAATGAAGCCGGGCGCCTCTTTGATGACTACGACTTCCTTCCCCATGCGCTTGCCAACTTCGACGGCTGTCGCCAGTGTGTCGTCATCAGTCTCGAGCGCGCGCACGACCTCCAGCAACTTCATCTTATGTACGGGATTGAAGAAGTGCATGCCGACACATTTCTTCGCGCGATAACTAACACTGGCAATTTCAGTGATGCTGAGCGAAGACGTATTGGACGCGAGTATCGTCGAAGGCCGGCAGATCTTGTCGAGCAGCGTAAAGATCTCGATCTTCGATTCCATCTCCTCGGGAACGGCCTCGATGACGAGATCGGCTTCGCGCGCCGCTTGCTCAACCGATCCGGCATATTCGACGCGCGCGAAAGCGGCGTCGGCCGCGCTGGCGCTGACTTTGCCGAGGTCGACGGCCTTGTCGAGAGTGGCGCGGATTTCTGTTTCCGCGTTGCGGAGGGCGTTGGGAAGAAGGTCTTCGAGGATGGTGCGATAGCCGCCAACGGCTGCCGCATGGGCAATCCCACGGCCCATGATGCCGGCACCGATGACGGCGACGGTTTTTACTTCCGCCACTACTTGCCTCCGCCTTCCAACTCTTCCAGCACGGTGACGAAGTTCGGGTCGGACTTGCGCATGTACTCAGAGAGACGTTTGCGCTCCTCAACAGTCATCGACGGTAAGCCGACGGTGATGCGCCGCAGCGTTGCTGCAATGTCGTCGACATAGTTCATCATACGGATAAATTCACCAGTAGCAGACATTAGGGCTCCTTGCGTCTTCTCTGGCGCACCCGCGGAATCGGAAGCGGCCCGCCGCGCCAGGGTAATAATTCATTGTTCAACAGGTGGGCGGATTTAGCAAAGGGCGGTCTTCGGTTTCCTGGAAAGAATTGCAGTCGCTCTTCTAACGCGAGAAATATCCGGTCTTGGACCGGACAGTGATGCCGGGTTGCTTCGGACGGACCGAGATCTTGCGAAAGGTGTCGTCCGGTAACGGGCTCGTGGGATAGTAGGCGAGTTCATAGGAAGTGCGCAGTTCCTGTGCAATTTGCTGAAAATAGGTTTTCGGGTCGGTGGTCCCGGCGTCGATTGCCTGGCCTCCAGTCTCTTTTGCGATACGGTCCATAACCCGAATACCGTACTGGTTGCGTGCCGTAAGGTGGCCATGTTCTTTCTCGGTATAGCGAATCGTGTAGACGAGCACGTTGGCGGCCTGTGCCGCCTCAATGGCGGTCATCATGTCATGCGCGCTGGAATTATCCTCTCCGTCGCTGAAAACGAGCAGGGCGCGCCGCCCGCTCTCGCCGGTAAGCTTTTCGGTGATGGAGTAGTAGATGGAATCGTAAAAAGCGGTGCCCAAATCCCGACTTTCCTTCGGCCCCAGTTCCGGAAAATGCTTGTCGCTGTGCTGATAGAGCTTCAGGCGGTCCACTAACTCCGGGCCGGATTGCGAGAAGTTACTGATCAGACGCAGGTGGTTGCCAAATCCGATCAGAAACACCCGGTCTTTTGGTCCCAGGATGTCCTTAAGAAAGACCTCCAGATCGTGCTGGTGCTGCTTCGAGAAATGATCCTGGCTTCCACTGGCATCGACGATCAATCCCAGTGTCAGAGGGACATCGACACTGCGCGCAAAGAACGAAATCTTTTGCGGAACGGCATCTTCGAAGACTTCGACATCGTCTTTGGTAAGACTGTTCACCAGCGCGCCGCGAGAATCGCGCGCGGAGAACGCCACGTTCACAAGCTTGACGTTGACCCGTATGGGGTCTTCGCCCAAACAAAGTCCACTGGTGAAGACAAGCAAGACGAACATCAATCTGCGCATGAACGCATCCGACCGATCATAAGAGAGCCTTTGAGATCGAGAAGCTTGATATCCCAAGACGAGAAACTCCCACTGTGGTTGAGATACGTTCCATACGGGGGATTTGTTTCGTAGAAAACGGTTGCAGACCGAGAGGCGCTAGTCCATCTTGTGGAAACGGCGGAAGCCGGCGTAGCCTTCCTTGCCCATATAGCGCTCGAGGACGGTGCGGTCGGTCTGGCGAAGATCGACGATCACCAGTCCATCGACGACGTCGGAGAACTTGCGATCCAGGTTGAAACCGACCAGTTTGCCACCGACCTTGTCGTATTGCCGGATCAGGATGGGAACGCCCTTGCCGTCTTCTTCCACGTCGGAAATCGGCTCTCCGAGTTCGTCGAGATTGTGGAGCGCGTCGCACAGGGCGCGACAATCCCAACGGCGCAGCTTGGGAGTGCGAAAAGGCGTGCGGGGCTGGATGAGGTCGGCAAACTCACGGCCGTCGTCGCGCGACTCAAAGTATTGCACGATCATCTCGCGCGAAAGCCGGCTGTACTCGTTGCTGATGCTGACCGCGCCGAATAGTATCGGAGTCTCGGGGCGCATGGCCACGAAGCGCGCAATCCCCTTCCACAACTGGAGTAGCGGCGCATATTGCCTCTGGTACTCGGCCCGGACAAAAGAACGCCCCAGTTCGAGAGCCGATCCAATTTTCATGAACAAGCGTTCGTCATAGCGGAACACCGTGTGCGTGTAGAGACCTTTGATCCCGTGGGCGCGAATAATCTCATCAGTGTTGCCGGCGCGATAGGCGCCTGCGAGTTCCTGCTTTTCCTTGTTCCACAACAGCAGATGCCAGTAATAGCTGTCGAACTGGTCGATGTCAGTGGATTTGCCGGTGCCTTCGCCGGCGGAGCGAAAAGTCAGTTCGCGCTGGCGTCCGAGTTCCTCCAACAGATGAGGCATCTCAGTCGCGCGGGCCGCGTATACCGCGAAGTCGCTGCTTTCCGTAAGAAGTTGTTCGGGAGGTAAAGCCTCTATGTCGCGTACCTGGAGGCTCTGCGGCACCGCGGAGACAATCGTTTCCTGCGCTTTCCGCGGCAGCACAGCGCGCATTTTCGTGGGAAGCGAAAGCGGCTTCTTGCCGCGATACGACAGCAAGTACGTTCGCAGGCGAAGGTATTCCGTGGCTTCACGATCGTTCTCGATGCTGGCGATCAGCTCGGGCGGAATTGCGGTGCCAACCCTGACTTCGAGCTTTTTGCCGCGCTGCTGAAGAAATTCCTGCATAAGAACAAGCGTGCGCAGGCGCGGATGAATCATCCCGAGCAGCTGAAAGGTCACACTGTTGTGTCCGCAGAAGTAAACGGGAAGCGCATTGGCGCCGGTCTTGCGGATGAGCCGGGCCGCCACCGTGCTCCAGGCCGGATCGGCGACCTGGGCTTGACCAACGTTAAACTGGGAAACTTCGCCGGCGGGAAACACAGCCAGCGCACCGCCCTGCTGGAGCCATGCGATGGCTTGCTTCAGGGCTTTCAGATTCTTTTCCGCGGAAGCGGCAGTGCGGAAAGGATCGACGTAGAAACAATATTCCCGCAGCTCCGGAATTCCTTCGAGCAACGAGTTCGTCATCACGCGCACATCTGGCCGGACGCGCGACAAAAGCACGCCCAGAGCCGCACCGTCGAGCATGCCAAAGGGATGATTCGCTACCGCAACCAGCGGCCCTTTAGCAGGGATGCGTTCCAGGTCGGCGGGCTGGAGCCGCAGGTCGACCTGCATTTCGTCCAGCAGCTTCTCCAGACGAAAACCGTCGGGCGCCGAGCGCACGCGTTCGTACAACTCGCGCATTTCGGCCATGGGGATCAGCTTGCCCGCAAATCCCGGAAGGCCGGGAAGTTGCGGGGTCCCGGTCCAAAAGTCCCGCCGCCGGTCACGTATGGTTGGCGATCTGCGCATACCAAATTTTCGCCCAGCTTCCTTTGCAGCCGTGTGAAGAGAAGGTTAAAGGTTCGTGAACAGTGTCCCAGAAGTAACCCCTCGAGGGTATAGGATATGCGCTCCCGGGCTGTGACGTAGGTCACAGTACTTTGGAGGCTTCTACCTGTAAAACCTGACCTTGAATTTCTCCTGCTGGATAGGATGCCCCAGCGGCGGCCGGCAGTGCCTCGGCATTCAGGCAGCCCACTCTTCGCTGGCGGCTTCAGTCGCCCCATGCGGCAGCCGGTCAGCCATTTCGGCGAGCGCCACGAGCTTCTCAGCCAGGTCCGGACGAAGCATCTCCGGACGCAAGCGCCAACACCAGTTTCCCTCCGGCTTGCTCGGCACATTCATGCGCGCCTCACTGCCTAAACCAAGGACATCCTGCAACGGCACCACGCACAAACTGGCAACGGAATTGGTGGCGCACCGGATCATAGCCCAATTCACGCCGTCCTCCGCTTGACCCAGGTAAGAACGCACGTGGCGCCGCTCCTCCTCCGTCGCACCCGACTCCCACCATCCGAGGATCGTATCGTTGTCGTGGGTTCCGGTGTACACGACTTTGTCAGCGGTGAAAGTATGCGGAAGATGGCTGTGAGATCCGATGTCGCCAAACCCAAACTGCAATACCGCCATACCTGGAATATTCAGCCGCTCACGCAATGCATGAACATCAGGCGTGATGTAGCCGAGATCCTCAGCAAAAAACGGAAGCCCGCCCAGTGCGTCTCTCAGATGCTTGAAGAGGTCGTCTTTCGGGCCATCCACCCAGTGTCCATTGACCGCCGTTTTTTCACCCGCTGGAATTTCCCAGAATTGTGAGAAGCCCCTAAAGTGGTCGAGCCGGATGTAATCAAAGTTATGCGTCGCCCATCGCAGGCGGTCAATCCACCACGCGTAACCCTGCGCCTGCATCACGTCCCATCGATAAAGAGGATTGCCCCAGTGTTGGCCGGTTTTGCTGAAAAAATCCGGCGGAACTCCGGCGACGACCTCGGGTTCAAGGTCAGCGGTCAGGCGGAAGAGATCGGGATGGGTCCAGACATCGGCACTGTCCAGATTTACGAAGATCGCGATGTCACCGACTATTCGGATCGAGCGCTGTGCGCAGTAAGAACGTAGCGCCTGCCACTGTTCAGAGAAAAAAAATTGCACGACCCTGCGCGTCTCAAGATCGTCGTGGAGTTCCGTCCGCTTCTTCTCCAACGCGAAAGGATCGCGATGAGCCAATTCGTGCGGCCAGCTATTCCAACTTTGCAGGCCCAGATGCGCTCGCAAGCCGTCGAACAGGACGAAATCGTCGAGCCACCAGCGGTTGTCCTCGCGAAAGCGATCGAAACGGGAGCGAGCGTTCGCCGAGGCAGTCCTGAGAAAGTTGTGCGCCGCTTCAAACACCAGCGGCATCTTCCGGTTGAAAATGTGCCGATAATCCACCGGCTCGACCACGTCTGGTAGCGCGTCGAGTTGCGCGTGGTCGATCCAACCGTGATCGGCGAGGCGTTCCAGACTGATCAGGAGCGGACTTCCCGCGAAAGCTGAAGTGGACGAATAGGGTGAATTCCCTAAACCCAGAGGCCCCAACGGTAAGACTTGCCACAAACCCTGCCGGGCCGAGGCGAGAAAGTCTGCAAACGAGTAAGCGGCTGGGCCAAAGTCGCCGATCCCGCCACGGGAAGGCAGCGAGGTAGGATGAAGCAGAACTCCGCTGGCGCGGGGAAAAGACAGCTCTCAGCTCTCAGTTCTCAGCTCTCGGGAAAACCACTTCCGCATCAGCCCGGCTGAGAGCTGAGAGCCGAGAGCTGAGAGCTTTGTTTCTTCAAGATCCTTCTTCCGCTCCACGGCGCGTCAGATTTTTCATTTCTTCCTGATTAACCTTGAGCTTGTTTGACTTTTCCATGTCCTTGCGCAGGTTGGAAACAAAGAGAGAGAACATCTCGTTCTGCTTGCTGTCGAGCAGGGTCTGGCGGATCTGATCCTTCTTTGCGGAGAAATCCTGATCGGTGGGCGCCTGCTTTTCCACTAGTTGCGCGACGACGCCGTTTGCGCCTCCGTTGATCGGACCGCTGATGTCGCCAGGCTTCAAGTTGAACAGCGAACTTGCTGCGCCAGCCAAAGATCCTACATCCGGCACCTGGCCATCGGGCGCAACCAGTTCGCTGGTCTTCATGGTGGCGCCGAGTTCCTTGGCCGCCTTCTTCAAATCGTGGCCTGCCTTCGCCCGATCGGAGAGTTCCTGCGTCTTCTGTTGCAGGAGCAAACTGGCGCGTTCGTTCTTGAACTCCGTTTCCACGCGGGAGCGAATTTCCTCAAAAGTGGGCGTCGCCGGAGGCTTGGTTGCGACCAACTCAAAGACCACGAAGCCTTGCGGAACCTGCACCACGTCAGCGGGCGCTTTTTCGCGCTCATTGAAAATCGTCTCCATCAATTCCGGAGTCGCTTCCAGACCCGGCAGGCGATCCTGGCGGCTAAAAAATTCCGTCGTCACGACGTGCGCGCCCTTGGCAGGGGCCGCCTTATCGAGTCCGTCAGTGCGAGCCTGGCTCAACAAAGAGTTAGCGGCAACTTCGGTCGCGTGTCCTGCTTTTTCTTCCTTTATCTTTCCTTCGATCTCGCCCTTCACTTCGGCCAGAGTCTTGACGTGAGCTTCCTGCTTATCTTCTATGCGAATGATGTGAAAACCGTAGCTGCTCTTCACTAGGTCGCTGGTCTGTCCTTTGGCGAGCGAGAAAGACGCCTTTTCGAATTCCGGAACGGTGCGTCCTCGGCCGATCCAGCCCAGTTCGCCGCCGTTCTTCGCGCTGACCGTGTCGTCCGAATATTGTCCAGCAAGTTTGGCGAAATCGCCGCCGGCCTTCACCTGTTTCATAACGCCTTCGGCCTTCTGGCGCGCGGCTTCTACGCCTTTCTCATCAACCTTCCCGTCGGCGCCCGGCAGTGGAGTTTTGATCAGAATGTGCGTGACCTTCACCTGCTCCGGCAGCCGGTACTCTTCGCGATGCTGATTGTAGTAAGCCTGAAGTTCCTGGTCTGTGACCGGCGTGGCCGCCGGCTGGACCTTCTCGACGATCGCGTACTTGATCTGACGCTTCTCGGGGATGGAGTTGCTGTAGGTTGCTTTGTTGCGATCGTAGAAAGCCTTCAGTTCCTGGTCTGTGGGATGGAGACCCTTCAACAGGTCGGCTTGCGTAAGCACTGCGTAATCAAATTTGATCTTCGTGTTGGTGCGGTCGAATTCCGCGCGGACCTCCTGTTCGCCGACAAACGCGCTGCCCGAAATCAGGGCGCGCAATTTGCGGATCAGGATGTCATCCTTCACGAGCTGCTCAAATTGCGGAATCGTGACGTCGAAATTACGTTGCACGAGATTCTCGTACTCTTCCTGACCGATGAACTTGCCGTCGGGAAACAGCGTTGGCCCAAGCCCTCCGTGCTGAAGGTCGTCGCTGAGTTCGGCGTCGCTCACGCGCAGACCCATGCGGTGTGCTTCGGCAACGATCGCTTTCTGACTGATCAGCTGTTCGGCGGCTCGTCCCGCAAAAAAAGGCAGCAACATGGCAGCCTGTTCTCCGCCCTTGGGAAACTGCTGCCGAACCATCATACGGGCCTGGCGGTTCACTTCCGCTACGGTTACTTCCTGATCGCCGATGCTTGCGACGACCCCCTTGGCAGGCGCGCTCGCCCCTCCCCACCAGGAACCACTACTGCCGCTTGGGACAAGGTAGGCCACCATCGAGAGGCATATAAGGACAAGCATCCCGCCGAGGATAATTTTCAGGGCGGGCCCCGCACTTTGAAGAGTTCGGATCATAATGAAGACAACTCCAAGGTTGAAACCGGAATTTTTTATTATAAACCAGCGCAGGAGAGGCCGCTTGCGTTCCCGTTCGTCAAAACGGCCGATTCACGCAAAAAGTCCTTATTGAAACGAATTAATAAAATGCTAGGAACCTGGCCGCAGTTCCGGCAAAATAGGTCGCGGCATAATTAATCTTTCCCCGAGGGCGCTTCATGAAGATTCTCCGGCTTCTGGTTATGTCGACTGTACTGGTTCTTTTGGGCGTGGCAAGTTTTGCGCAGAGTAGTTCCAAACCCTCCGACCTAAAGCTCACCTTAAATGATGGGTGGTCCCTGCAATCCTCTGCCAAGGTGTCCGAAACGGGGAAGGCAATTGCCAGCCCCTCGTTCCAGCCCAAGGACTGGATTACAGCGACCGTTCCCACCACGGTCGTGGCAGCCCAGGTAAAGAGGGGCTTGCTCCCCGATCCGCACTACGGAATGAACCTGCGACAATACCCCGGCTTGTCCTATCCAGCCGGAGCGAACTTTTCCAATTTGCCGATGCCGGCCGACAGTCCCTATGCAGTCTCATGGTGGTATCGGAAAGAGTTCACGCTGCCCAAAGACTTCGCCGGAAAAACCGTGTGGCTGAATTTTCGAGGCATCAACTATCGCGGAAATATCTGGCTCAACGGAAAACAGATCGCCAACTCGGACCAGGTCGCGGGCGCATGGCGCACCTATGAGTTCAACGTGAGCGCCGACGTAAAGCCCGGAGCGAACGTGGTCGCCGCGCAGATCTGGGCCCCGACGGACAAGAGCCTGGCCATCACGTTTGTGGATTGGAACCCGGCGCCGCCTGACAAAAACATGGGCCTGTGGCGGGACGTGTACTTGCGAGCGAGCGGGCCGGTCGCAGTGCGGTATCCGGCTGTCGTGTCGAAAGTGGATTCGCCCGCAAACAATGCCGCCCACCTGACCGTGACGGCGCTCCTCAAAAATGGCACCGATCAGCCGGTCAAGGGGACGTTGAAGGGCAAGATCGAGAAGGTCGAGTTTTCTCAGGAAGTGGAACTGGCAGTGGGCGAGAGTAAAGACGTAACCTTCGATCCCAACAATTTTTCACAACTGAACTTTACCGATCCACGCCTGTGGTGGCCGACGCAGATGGGAACGCCGAACCTCTATGAACTCGATCTCTCGTTCGAAGTGAACGGCAAAGTTTTCGACTCAGCGCAAACTCAGTTCGGTATCCGCGAAATTACTTCAGAAGTCGCCGAGCACGCGCCGAATCGCTTCAAACGGCTCTTCAAAGTCAACGGCAAGAACATCCTGATTCGCGGCGCCGGATGGACTCCCGACATGATGGTTCGCCCCGACCCGCAACGCATGGCCGACGAATTCCGCTACGTGCAGGACATGGGCCTGAACACTGTCCGCCTGGAGGGCAAACTCGAGCCCGATTCGTTCTACGAAACCGCCGACCAGATGGGCATTCTCGTAATGGCCGGATGGTGCTGCTGCGATCATTGGGAACACTGGGGCAACTGGGCGCCCGAAGATTTCGACATTGCAAAAGCTTCGCTGCGTGACCAGATGTACCGGCTGCGAGGTCATCCCAGCATGGTGATGTGGCTGAACGGCAGCGACAATCCTCCGCCACCGGATGTGGAAGAGATGTACCTACAGATCGAGAAAGACCTGCTCTGGCCGAACCCGATCGTCTCTTCCGCCACTGCGAAACCGGCGACAGTCACCGGGGCAAGCGGGGTGAAGATGTCGGGACCTTACGAATACGTAGCGCCCTCCTACTGGGTCGCCGATACTCATCGTCCAACCACCGACCAGACCTGCAACGCTGGCGGATGCGGCGGCGCATACGGATTCAATGCCGAAACCAGCATGGGACCTGCCGTTCCGCCGATCGAGAGTATCCGCCGCATGGTTCCAAAAGACCATCTGTGGCCGATTGACGATTACTGGAATTTTCACGCCGGCGGTGGAGCGTTCAAAAACCTGAAGGTCTTCACCGACGCACAGGACAATCGCTACGGTAAAGCCGACAGCGCGGAAGAATTCACATACAAATCGCAACTCATGACTTACGAAGGCGTGCGCGCAATGTACGAAGCGTACAGCCGCAACAAGTACACCTCGACCGGCGTAATCCAGTGGATGCTGAACAACGCCTGGCCATCGATGATCTGGCATCTCTACGATTACTACCTGCGGCCGGGCGGGGGATATTTCGGAGCGAAAAAGGCCATGCAGCCGTTCGATCCCATTTATGGATACGACGACCACTCGGTGTGGCTCGTGAGCAGCAAGTATGAAGACGCGAAGGGACTCAAGCTGACTGCGCGCATCTTGAACGTCGATGCAACCGAAAAGTTTTCCAAAGAAGTCACTCTCGACGCAGCTGCCGACAGCACCGCAAAAGTTTTTGAACTGCCACAAGTCGACGGCTTATCCACGGCCTACTTCCTGGACCTGCGCGTGACCGACGCCGCTGGCAAGCTGGTTGGATCGAACCTCTACTGGCTCTCAACCAAGAACGAAACCATCGACTGGGCAAAGTCGAACTGGTACGTAACTCCGACCGAATCGTATGCGGACTACACCGCGCTGTCGCAGCTCCCCAAAGTGAAGCTGAACGTGTTTAGTCGCACAGTGACCGACGGGAAGGAGTCTGACACGATCGTTACGATCGAGAACCCCAGCAAGAGCGTGGCATTCTTCGTAAGGCTAAAGGTCAACAAAGGCAAAGGCGGCGAGGAAGTATTGCCCACATTGTGGCAGGATAACTACGTGTCGTTGCTACCGGGAGAAAAACGAGAAGTCATCGCAACGTATCGCACTGCCGAACTGGGCGGATCGAAGCCGGACGTCGAAGTACACGGCTGGAACGTGGAGTAAATCTCGATTGTAGCGCCGGCGCCCCGCTGGCAGTCGTCCTAAAAGGACTGTCATCCCGAGCAGAGCGAGGGATCTGCATTTCGCTGCGAACTACAGATCCCTCGCTCCGCTCGGGATGACAGTCCTTAAAAACTTGCAACCGCCGGAACGCGGGCGTTACCTTACTCCTCACTCTTCCGTCGGCACATCAAAGTTAACCAGGTCTTCACGGAATCCCTTCGTCTTCCACGCGCCAAAAGCGATGCCTGCCGCCATCCAGATCGAGCCCACGATTAGCGCAAGACTGGATAGATGAATCCAAATGAATCCGCAGATCAGGAAACCCAGCACCGGGGGTATCAACTGGCCTACCGTCCGGTCGTTGCCTCGGATGTAGTAATGGGTCAGCGCCGCGAGATTGACTCCCATGAACGCGATCAGCGCACCGAAGTTGAGTAACTGGGCGCCGTTGTCGTAGGTAATAAGGAAAGCCCCAACTAGAGCAATCACGCCCACGAAAATCACGTTGTTGGCCGGAATTCGCGTCCGCGGGTGGATTGCGCCAAAGAACTTTTTTGGAATCGCGTCGCTGCGGCCCATGCCATACAGCAAGCGCGCCGCTCCGAGTTGCGCGCCCATGCCGGAACCGACCGTAGCGACTAGAAGAGTCAGGCTAATGATCTTGGTCATGAGAACACCACCCGCAATACCAGCGACGTGGCTGAACACATTCTCGTCTCCAAATTCGGAGAAGATACCGAAATCTTTGCCGAAGTGGCTAAAGCTCAATAGTTGAGCTCCGTAGACTTCAGCCGAAGCTAGCACTCCGGTAACCAGACACACCAGCACAGTCGCCAAAAAGATGTTTCGCTTCGGATTCTCCACTTCCTCCGACAAGGTCGAGATTCCGTCAAAGCCAATGTAGGTCAGCACCGCGACCGAGGTGCCGTGAAACACCCGGCTGACCGTGAAAGTCTCGGGATTGTAAAACGGTCGCAGAAAATAGGCTTCGGGGTATTGCGGCAGATGAAAAATGTACCGGATCGTGTACCAGAAAAACGCGAGTATGACAGCACCCATGATTGCGCACAGGGTCTTGTTGATTCGCGCCGAGGTTTGAACGCCCCTCAGGTTGAGCACAGTAAACAAGCCGGCAAAAAATAGCGGCCAAATCAGCCCCGGGTAAGGGATCTGAAAACGCGTCCCACTCAACAGATCGGCCATCGCCTTGGCGCACCATATCGTGCAGATCAGCGGATTGAGGATGTAGTCCATCGTCATGCTCCATCCGGTGACATATCCGAGTGAAGGATGGAGCTCGCGGCCCACATAGGTGTAGGCCGAGCCAGCGCTTGGATATACCCTCGCCATCCGTCCATAGCTCATGGC
>Ga0137409_10000527_pt1 | contig 42193 bp, 35 predicted proteins | sample CZODoug1_16funga_FD_122059 | JGI IMG/M metagenome (GOLD analysis project Ga0137409, IMG submission 122059) | Vadose zone soil fungal communities from Angelo Coast Range Reserve, California, USA - CZODoug1_16fungal (Hybrid Assembly) | ecosystem: Environmental > Terrestrial > Soil > Vadose zone...
ACCGCGGCCATCGAGTACGCCATGCCGATGCAGATCGTCGAGACCGGCGGGCGGATGTACTGCATGGTGTCGTAGATCGCGAGGCCCGCCGTCACCTGGCCGCCAGGGCTGTTGATGTAGAGGGCGATCTCCTTGTCAGGGTCCTCCGACTGCAAGAACAGCAGCTGCGCCACGACGAGGTTTGCGACCTGGTCGTCGATCGGCGTTCCGATGAAGACGATGCGCTCTTTCAGGAGCCGCGAGTAGATGTCGAACGCGCGCTCTCCGCGGCCCGTGTTCTCGACCACCATCGGTACGAGGTAGCCGGCCGGCTGCTGTATCAGTCTCATGTCCCGCACAACGTCATTCTAGACAGGGCGTCCTCGGGTTCCGTCAAGTCCTTGCGCCAGATATCTCGAGCAGCCGCTCCAGGACTCTTGCCCGGCGAAGCCGGCTGGCGAAGTAGCGCCTCGCGCTTGGACTCTTCTTGAGCTCCGCGACCTGCCCCTTCAGCTCTGCGTCCTGGGTCGCCTGCTCGTCCAGGTACTTGATCACATCCTCGTCGGACGGCTCGAGGTTCTCCCGCTTGGCGAACTCAGCGAGCACCAGGTCCACCTTCAGCCTGGCCTCGGCGTCCGGCCGCTGTTCGGCCATCCACTGGTCGAGCGTCTTGCCCACGTATTCGAGGTAGCGTTCGAGCTTCAGTCCCTGACGGTTCAGGGTCCGTTCCATGGATTCCAGCTGGCTGGTCAATTCGCGGTCGACCAGGGTCTGGGGCACCTCAACCGAGGATGCCTCGACCAACGCCCGAACGACTTCCTGCTCGCGCTCGAGCTTCTCCATCGCTCGAACAGACTCCTCCAGCTCCTGGCGGACCGACTCGCGATATGACTCGACCGTATCGTGCACTCCGCTGCTGAGGATCTTGGCCAGGGCGTCATCAAGCGGCGGGAGGACCTTCTCCTTGACCCCGCGCAGGGTCACCCGGATCGTCGCGTTCTTGCCGGCGAGCTTTTGATCCGAGTACGTCTCAGGGAAGGTGACCTTCGCCTCCCGGGTCTCGTCCACAAAAGTTCCAGGCAAGACGGCAAGGAGCTCGGGAAGAAGGACCCCTTCTCTGAGCTCGGCCTCCATTGCCGTCTGCGTCTCCGATTCGATGACCTCGCCGTCCACCGTGACCTCGACGTCGATGATGGCGATGTCGCCCAGCCTCGCCTCGCGCTCGACGGGCGTGATCTCCGCCATCGGCTGGCGCACGTCTTCGAGGCGGCGCTCCAGCATCTCTTCGGTGACGTCGTGACCGTGAAGGTCAGGATGAAGCGTCGTGACGTCCGCAAGAGTCACCTCGGGCATGACGCTGATCGTCGCTTTCAGTCTTGCCGGGCGGCCGCGCTCGAGCTCGAGGATCTCGACGTCGGGGTTGTCGATCGGGTCGATCGACTTTTCCTCGAGGGCCTGGCGCATCACCTCGGGGACCATCGCCTCGACGACCTCCTCACGCACGACGGCGGGACCGAGTCGGGCCTCGACCAGCGCTCGCGGTGCGCGCCCGGGACGAAAGCCCTCGATCCTGGCGCGGGAAACGAGCCGGTTCAGCACCCGCTCATAGGTCGCATCGACAAGCTCGGTCGGGACCTCGATGGTCATGCCCACCTGGCTCTTGGGTAGTTGCTCCGTGACCACGGAGAGCGCAGCGGGCATCAGAGAAAGTCTACTGACGCCTGCGTCAGGCCCTACTTGGCTTCACCTAATGGCACGGTTTCGGCCCGACCAGCGGAAAGACGCAGCCATATTGATCAACCACCGGGGGCGGGCTCGGCGATGGGCTCGCGACGACCGGGCCGGTGCCTGGATCAGGTGGGACCGTGTAGTTGATCGGCGTGGGCGTAGGGCTCGGCGGGTTGTCGCCGGGCAGCTTGGCGACGCTTCGAGTGTCGGCCAGGAACCAGCTGTTGTTCGCGCCGGCGACCACTCCCGGCGGCGGCGTGTACCAGCGGTTGCCCGGCACACCGGCCAAGGCCTGCGAGACAAACGAGTGCACCGCAGGCGAGGCGACGAAGATTCCGTCGGAGTTGTTGACCATCGTGTATGCGTTGCTGAGGATGTCACCGACCCAGAGCGCCACGGCCAGGTCCGGGGTGAAGGCGATCGTCACGGCGTCCTTGAAGTTGTCGGTGGTTCCGGTCTTGGCGGCAACGGTCCGGTCGGACCAGTGGAGCGCGCTGTTGCAGCCGAAGATCATGCACCGGTTCTGGTCGTCGGCCATGATCTGGGCCATGATGAACGCGACCGACGGGTCGAGCGCGAGCCGAGCTCGCTGGTTCTCATGGGTCGTGTAAAGCGGCGCGCCATGCGAATCCCTCACCGACAGGATGGCTTCCGGCGTGTGGTAGATGCCCATGTCCGCATAGGTCGCGAGGCCGCCCACATGCTCGAGCAAGGTGATCGGGTAGCCGCCGAGGGTGAGGGACGGGCCGTATTCATCCAGGTTGCCGATCCTGTACTGGCCGTTGGCGTTCGGTACAGGGATCCTTGGGTTGATCCCGATGTTCCGCATATAAGAAAGGACGGCGGGCACTCCAATCGAGAGCTCCACCTTCACCGCCGCGATGTTCAGCGAGTTGCCCATCGCCTTCTTCAAGGGCAGCACGCCGTGGGTCTTGCCGTCGTAGTTGTAGATGTTCGTGGTGGCGTACGCATCCTTATAGACCAGAGGGCTCGGGCCGTCGTATACAGGCGTGTCGACGGTCGCCGCGCGCGCATTGATCACCGCGCCGTACGTGTACGGCTTCATGGACGAGCCCATGTTGCGGGGGATGGTCGTGTAGTTGATCTGGCCGCCGTTTGCGTTGTAGTTCGGCGATCCGATCATGACGAGGATCTCGCCGGTCTTCGGGTCCTCCGCGACAAGTCCTGACGACAGCTGGCCTCGGCGGTCGCGCCACAGGTTCGCCGCCAGGTTGCTCTCCACGATGGACTGGCCGATCTGCTGCTTGCCCCAGTCAAGCGTCGTCTTCACGTTGAGCTGCTGGACTCCAGGCTTGAAGCCAAGCTGGCGGAGCTCGGCCAGCACATAGTCGACGAAGTGGGGCGCGAGGAAGCTGTTGACCGGCGCCTGGTACACGAGCTTTTCGGCCACGGCCTTGTCCATGTCCTCTTGGGAGATGAAGTTCGCGCGCACCATCGCCTGCAGCACCTCGGTCTGGCGCTGCTTGGCGGCGTCGGGATGCAGGACCGGGTTCCACTCGGTCGGCGCCTGGGGCAGGCCGGCGATCACGGCCGCCTGCGCAAGGTCGAGCTTGGAGGCTGGAATGTGAAAGTAGCTTGAGGCCGCGGCCTCGACCCCGTATGACTGCGACCCGTAAAAGCTCTTGTTGAGGTAGAGCTCCATGATCTGGTCTTTGCTGTAGGTCTGGGCCAGCTCGTAGGCAAGAGCCAGCTCCTTGATCTTGCGGCTGACCGTCTGCTCAGGTGTCAGGAACTGCTGCTTGGCAAGTTGCTGGGTGATGGTGCTGCCGCCGCCGACGATGTGGCCGGCTTTCAGGTTGTCGTAGACCGCCCGGAGGATGCCCCCGAAATCAAATCCAGGGTTCGTGTAAAAACCCTTGTCCTCGATCGCGATAGTCGCCTGGATCATGATCGGAGCAACGTCCTTGAGCTTCACGGCCAGGCGGTGGTCGCCGTGATTGCCGACGTCCGCCAGCTGAAAACCGTTGCGGTCGGTGATGATCGTGTCGCCGGCGAAGGTGGCGCTGTCGAGGCCATGGATCGAGGGCAGGCTGTCGAAGAAGGACTGCGCGTAGGCGTCGGCTGCGAAGCCGATCACCAGCAGGACGGCCAGGACGGCGCCCAGGCCACGCACCGTGGCCGTGCGGCGCATCTTCTGCCCGATCGGCGACCACGTCGCATGGATGCGAGCTCGAGGGTTGTGCCCCCCCTTGGTTTTGATCTTCTCAGGTGCGTTTCGAGCCATGTTTGAGGGCGCGTAGATTCTACGTTTTCTCAAACCTACCAACGGCTGACGGCCCCGGCCGGTTACGCGGCTCGGTTCGGCCTCAGGCGCGAGAGCAACCCCTGGCGCGCCAGCCGCCACTCCTCAGGGTCGATTGCCCGAATCAGGTAGATGGCGACCAGGTACGCGATTCCACCGGCGGGCAGGCTGATGAAGATCGAGAAGCGGCTGAGCGGGTAGAGCACCACGCCCATCACAGCTCCGGCGAGCAGGATGCGCCAGCTGAGGCCGACCACAGGCAGGCGCAGCTCGGGCCGGCTGCGCTGGATGAACCACCATCCGAACACACACAGCGCGGCTTCGGTCACCACCGTGGTCGCGCTGGAGGCGAGGTAGCCATAGAAGGGGATGAAGATCAGGTTGAGGACGATGTTGATCCCGGCTGCCAATCCGGTAGCCCACGCGTTCATGTGCTGCCGGTTGGTCGCGTTGAGCATCGCGTAAAAGGCCGAGTTCACGAAGAGAAAGACGATCGCGATGGCGAGAATGCGGAGCGACGCCTCGGATTGGGTAAACAACCGGAACAGGCGTCCGATGGGATGCACAAGAACGAACGTCCCCACGGTCAGCGGCCAGCCCAGGAGCAGCAGGACCTTGAAGAAGCGTGCGTAAGCCAGCTTCAGTCGTGAGACGTCAGCGATGAAGTAGACACCGAGCAGCGGATAAACCACCACCTGGATCGCCAGTGGAATGAACTGCAGCGCCTCGAACGGCTTGTACGCGAACGTATACCAGCCGACTTCGGCGAAAGACCGATAGTGCTGGAGGATCGGCACGTCGGCTCGGAAATAGAGATTGGTGAGAAAGAACGTGAAGGCGAAAGGCAGCGCTAACGGAAACCAGCGGCGCACGAGGTTGACGTCGAAGCCGAGGTGCACCTGACCCAGACGGAAGACACGGATGACGACGAGCGAGTAGACGATGGTGAAGACGAAAGACGCGACGTAAGCCCAGACATAAAAGTCCACGCCAGCGTTGTTTCGGGCGCCGTAGAAAATCAGGCCGCCCTGGATTGAGATCTCGGCGATGATCGCGACCGCGTCGAACTCCGCACGGCCGACCGCGTAGAAGGTGTTGCGCAGCAGGTTGGCGAACGCGGTGGCGATCAGGAGCGCGGCGCCTGGCACGATCAAGGAGCTGAGCCCTGCGCCGAAGACCAAAGCTATGGCGAGGATCACGCTCGCGGCGACTCCGAGCGCAAGCTTCAGCACAAGAAGTGTCCCGAGGTAGTCGCCCAGCTCCTTCCGGTTGCGCGCCGCCTCGCGTGTGTAGAGCGGGTTGAAGCCGAGGTCCGCGACCACCGACACCAGCGCCAGGTAAGCGATCAGCGTCGTGTAGCGACCGTAGTTGGAGTCTCCGAGCGCATTCGCCATGACGACGACAACGACCAGCGATATCAGTCGAGACACGACGCGGGCGCCGAGGATGAAGAGCGCGTTGCTGACGGCGCGACTGCCGAGCTCGGCCGCGGCGCCGGCAACCTGGTCGCTCACGGCGACAATCCTAGAGGCGCGGCTCTAGATGTTTCCGGGACGCACCTTGACTGGCTTTTCAGGCGCGAGGAGCAGAAGCACCTGGCCCTGGTTGAGCGCCGGGTGATGCTGGTCGAGGGAGTCGATTGCGTGGGCCAGCTGCGCGTAGCTGATGTGGTAGCCCCGGCCCCACGAGATGCCTGGATCGTTCAGCCAGACGCCGGTGCTGTCGTAGCCGATGATCAGGATGAAATGCGGCACCGAGTAACCGTTCTGCTCGTAGTGGTTGCTGTAGCCCGGGTAGCGCGGGTTGCCGAGGGCGTGGGTGCGCACCTCCGCGATGAGCGGCCGGCCGGCCGACAGCTGCTCGGCGATCACCTTGGGATCGTTGGGCACGAGGCGGTAGGCGTAGCCGAAACGCTGCTCCGCCAGGTCGCCCATCATCGTGACGTTCAGGTCCGGCTGGGACTTCCACTGATCGATCTGGTTGATCGAGGCATCCGCGGCACGCGGGTCGATCACCACCGCGGAGCTGTGCTGCCAGTACGAGACGAGCATGGTCAGCGTCGCGGCCTCGCAGCTCTCCTGGTGCTGCGCCCAGTTGTTGAGCGGCGCTTGCGTGGTGAACGGCACCTGCAGCAGCACCTGGCTCGGCAGCGGCGTCGGAGTCGGCATCGTGCCAGGCCCCACCTCGACCGGGAGGGGCTGCGCGTGCACAGTGGTCACCCCGGGAAGGGGCGCGGCGGCCACGCGCTGGTTCAGATAGTGGCGGGCCATGACGCCTGAGGCGCTCCCGAGCACCAGAGCGGCGCTGACGGCGATCCCGATGCCCAACCAGTGGAGCCTTGGCGCCGGCCGAATGCGTTCGCGCCGGACTAGAACCCCCACCTGCCTCTACCCTCCGATGCTTGGCTTCGTCGAACCACCGCCATCCCTCAGTCGCTACTGAAACGCCGAGCATCGAGCGCCTACTTGTGCGGGTTTAGCGATGTAAACTGCGCACGCTCCCCACTCATGGAAACCAGATTGCCCCGCCCCTCTGCATTACCTTTTGTCACCCTGGACGGTTCTAGCTAGCGATGCTGGGAGCCCTCAAATGGCTGCTCGGCCTCGGCCTGGTGGCGACCGTAGGCGTGGGCGCCGGCGTCTACTTCGCCTTCTTCGGCGCGGGGCCACAGATCACTTACGTCACGCCCGACCTCGTCCCCATCAACCTCGACACAACGGCCCCGGACGTGGTGCCCGTGAACCTGCCGACGGCGGTCATCCTCCCGGTCCCGTTCACGTCGCAGGCGCCGCTGAACAACTGGGCGGACCGGCAGCACACGTGCGAGGAGGCCACCTTGCTCATGGTCGACCGCTACTTGCGGGGCGACCACTCAGGCGCGCTGATCGATCCTCGGACCGCGGACGCGGCCATCAACCAGATCACGTCGTGGAAGCCGACGGTTGACCTGACCAGCCAGCAGGTGGGTGAGGTCGCCCAGAAAAACATGGGCTGGGCTTACAAGATCCTGCCCTCAGACCGCCTGAACATGAAGCAGCAGCTTGCGTTGGGCCGGCCCCTGATGGTGGGCGTCCGCACACATGGACTGGGCAACCCCAACTACCCCGGGTACCGCACCCACTTCGAGCAGACTGGCTATTCCGTCTCGCACTTCCTTGCGGTGGTGGGCTACAACCAGTCGGACCAGTACATCCTCAACGACCCAGGCCTGACCAAAGGCCATGGCGTCGTCATCAGCTATGACCAGCTGATGCACGCGATCGACGACCTCGACCAGGCGTACCCGAACCTCAACAGCGGACGGGTCTTCGTCGTCCTGGCTCCGACCACGAACAGCTAGTCGATGTGAGCTGTCTCCCTCCCCGCTCGCCGGGGAGGTGGCCCGCAGGGCCGGAGGGGCAGCTGGAACTGCTCTAGAGGTTACGCAAACACAATGGCTTCGTTGAAGTCCGAGTAGCCCGCCTGGAACGCGCCCTTGCTGATCCAGTACTGGCCGCGGATCGGGTCGTTGATCAGCACCGAGCTGGGGCTGACCCCGACCACCGTGTAGACGTGCGACGCGTGATAAGGCCCGATCCACGGGATCCACTGGCCGTCGAAGCTCAGGTAGTCGCGGCGCGGGTGCCAGGCCCAGTCCCACGTCGCAAACGCGACCACAGGATGGCCCGCGATCACGCGCGCGTAGACCGTATCGGCTGACATCGACCCGTACGCGAGGATCTTCGCTCCATGGGCCTTCGCGATCCGCACCAGCGGCGGATAGAAGGTGCCAAACCCGGTGTAATTGCTCTCGCTTCCGTTGACGTTGCCGACAAAGGTCAGGTATGGGTTCCCCCACCGAACTCTTCCGGACGAATCGACGTACATCGGGCGCCGGTCCGCCCCGAGCTCGGCCAGTATCTGGTCCTGGCTCACGTAGATGCCCTGGTGAGTCATAGCCATAGAGGTCGCGGCCTCCTCGCAGCTCAGCGGGTGGTTCTGATAGATGAACGAGACACCCGAGATGATGTGCGTCGAGTTGAGCGCCGCATAGATCGCGCTGTCGGCGGTGGATGAGATCTGGTTCAGGTCCCCGGTGATGCGGTTGAACTCCACCACCGTGCCGGCGGCGGCGAAGGCAACACGATTTGTGTCGATGCGGCCCTGGTAGCTCGACAGGTCGATCCCGTACAGGCTCGCGATGTAGATCTGGTCGGCGGTGTGCTTGAAAGCTTGCTGCGTGACCGTCGCCGCATCGATCCTGCCCTGGAGGTCTTTACCTCCGACGAGCAGGCTGCGAGTGAGCAACTCGGCTCGGGCCATCCTTTGACTCGAGTCCAATTGGCTGTACTTGTCGGAGCGCGCGAGCAGATCGCCGGAAGGGTCGCTGCGGATGCCGAGGTTTTTGGCCTGCAGCGCCTGGCTCGCAATCGTGCCCGTCGCGGTCGCAATTCTCCGGTCGACAGGTACGAGCTTTGCTTCCAGGGACCAGTCCGCCAGCAGCCCGGCGAAATCGCCCGGGGTGGTCGCCGCGGCGAGCGCGTCGGACCGGGCCTTTGCTTGAATCCTCGACTCGGTGACCAGCACCGAGTGCAGGTTCTGGTCGGCCGCCACCGCGCCGGCCCGGTAAAGCCTCATGTCGCGCGCCCAGATCGCATCGGTTTCGACCTGCCAGCGGTCCACGATCGAGCTGGCCCCTGGCTGCCAGAAGCCCGCCCCCACGTTCAGCAGCTTCGCACCCTGGTTGAAAGTCCATTCCTGCTCCAGCGCCGCCAGGTCGGCATCCGGGATGCCATCGGCCCGCATCGCAGCCCAGCGCTGGTGAAGCGCAGCCGCGCGGCCCTGCGTTCCGAGGGCGATCCCCGTATCGAGGACTCCGGCGCTGCCGGCCAGGGCGGCCAGCAGGGCGGCCATCAGCCCAAGAGCGGATGCTCGGCGGCCCAGGCGCACCCGACCGGGGCGAACGACCACCAAAGAGAGCGTCGAATGGGAAACAGGCTCCGCGAGCGCAGGCGCCTCTTCAGGGCGCTCGACGGCGATCATTCAGGCTCGATCAGAGCCGAGCGGCTCGGCACTTCGATGAACGCGGGGCAATTTCACTCTCATCCATCCTTAAACGGCCTCACCTCTCCCCGCGGTCGCCGGGGCGAGCATACACCTCGTTTGCCGGGACCAAGCGCTCTTGACGGGTCCCTGGGAAGTGGACCCTGACGCCAGGCCGGCCGGGGCTGCCGAGCTCCCAGCCCGCCGCGTAGAGCTCGGCGGCCTGGGCCAGGTCGTCTGCCTGGGCGGTTTTCGCGCCATCGGTGAAGGTCAGGCTCTGGGTCCGCGCGCCCGGGAAGCCGATCTTGACCTCCCCTCCCGTCTTCAGGTTGAAGACGTAGTCGTCCAGCGAGCCCGCCTCGCTGCCGGCGACGAGGTCGGCCACCGTGGGGAACTGGCCCTCCCTCATGGCGGCCTTGAGGTCCGCTCGAGATGTCCGTTGAGCGCTCCGCTCGCGCCGCCGGATCTCCGTCAGCAGAACGTCGCGCTCAGCGCGCAGCGCCGCCAGACCCTGTTCCAGGGGCCGCATCTTTTCGCGAACAGCCGCGACGCGCCGGTCCAGCTCCGCTCCCTCGATTGAGCTCAGGTCCTCGGGCATGGGCAGGAGCCTAGCGCTCGTGCTCGGCCCGGCGGTTTCCAAAGGCCTTGAACAGGGCGAGGTCGTAGACGATCTTGAGGCCGCCAGCGGCGAAAAATGGCACTCCGAAAGCCGCCGCACCGATGGCGATCCCGGCCAGGGCAGGACCAAACGACTGGGCCACCCCCCGCACCGCGCCCGTCATCGCCACGGCCCCTGCGCGCTCGGCCGGAGGGACAATCGAGACGACGTACGCCTGGCGGGCGGGAACGTCCATCTGCGACAGGGCAAAGCGCGCCAGGAGGAGCCCGATCGCCCAGGAGAGGCTCGGGCTGAACGGGACGAGCAGCAGCAGCACGTTGCTGGGCAGGTGCGTGAACACCATCGTGTTGACCAGGCCGAAACGGCTGGACAGGCGCCCCGACGCCTCGTATGACACCGCCTGAAGGACGGCCACCGCTGCGAACACGGGGCCGAGCAACGAGGCGTCGGCACCAAAGCGAACGTGCAACCAGTACGCGATGACCGCGTTGGCGACGAAGCCGCCGCCCAACGAGTCCAGCGCGAAAAGCGCCGCCAGCCCGGCCAGCGGCCGGAACGAACCGAAAGCCGGCGCAGCAATGGGCGCTTCGACCTTACCGGTCATGAACATCGGCAGAGCCGCAGTCGCCAGGCCGATGGCGGCATAGAAAAGGAAGAAGGCTTCCGTCCATCCCGCACCTGTCGCCAGCGTCGCGCTCAGCCCGCCGGCCGCGTTGAAGAGACCACCCGTCAACGAGTAGCGGGCGAAAGCAACGTTGCGTGCATCGGGCGGAACCGCCTCCGCCAGCACCGCCTGCTCGACTGACGCGAACGGACCCAGGTCGACGCTGGCTGCGCCGAGCATCCCGGTCATGCCGGCGACGACCAGTAGGAAGGGCTGCGTGGCCAGCGCGAGGTCGAGGCCCGTCAGCGCCATGAGGATCCCGGAGACGGCGAGGGTCTGCCGCCGCCCAATCCGCGAGGCGAGGGCGGCGCTCGCCAGGCCGGACAGGGAGGCAGCCGCCAGGCCGAGGCCGAGCGTCAACCCGATCAGCGCCGGCGAAAGGCCGCGCCGCTCGAGATGAACGCCAACCAGGACTGCAGCGAACCCGAAGCCAAAGGCCCGGAGGCCGCGCGCTCCCAGCAGCAGCGCGCGGTCCATGGTTACGCGGCTCTAGCTGTTCTTGCGCCGCCGGCGAATCACTGCCGGCGCCGCGACGGCGGCGATGAGCGCCATGAGGAGCACGAAGGCGGATGTTGGGATTCCCCACTCGCCGATGAACGCGACCAGCTGAGGGGGAACGGCCCCGCCTGGCGTGACGCTCGGCGTGACAGCGATCGGGCTCGGCGGAGGCGCCTCCACCGTGAATGCGATGTGGCCCTCCCCGTGAGCTTTGGTCCCAGCAACCACCGGGATCACCGTGCAGGCCGCTTCGCAGCGCACCGCGATGAGCGCCGCGCCACCCTCCGTCGCCACGAGCAGGTCTCCTTCCTGGACACCCGCGGCCACGAGCTGGGCCGAGGTGAGGCGAAGCAGGCTGTCGCTGCCGGGGTGAGGATTGCCGGCGGTCAGCCTGTCGGCGTAGTAGACAGCGCCGCCGCGGGTGATCATGCCGGGAGGCACGAACCCGACGCTTTCGACTCCGATGTCGCCGCCGGTTGGCAGGGCGGGCTTCGCCACCAGGCTGACCACGCCGCTCGGAGCGATGGCGTAGATCTTGCCGCTGAGCTCGTCCGGCGCGATCAGCGCGCCGCCGAACGAGCCAAAGGTGCTGGGGGCCACCGCCAGCCCGCCCTCGAGGACAGGCGCGGACCGGGTGATGATCTGCCCCGTGCCAGTGCAGTCGATCGCGAAGACCACGGTCTTGCCGCCCGTCGAGCCGGTCACCAGCAGCCGGTGATCGAACGCGCCGGTCGTGTCGAACGCGATTCCGGTGAGCGTGTCGACGTTATCCACGTTCACGAATGGACCCGACTCGTCGCCGGCCGCGTTCACGCGGTTGATGCCGATCGGAACGTGGAGGCGAAGCAGGTACGTCTCGTCAGGCGCGAAATCGCAGTTTGCTGCGGCCACGTGGCCGCCACGCGACAGCACCAGGTACGCCTCGGCGCCTGGGTCCTCGTGGTACCCGCTGGGGCCGCGCGCGAACGGGATGGCGGTGCCAGCCGGATCCACGAGGTAAAGGGCCGCCGAGCCGGCGACGATCAGGGTGCCGTCGCTGCGCGGCCCGTCGACGTCGAAAACCCCCGCGAACGCCCGCCACGGCTCCCACGACACGTCGGCGGCGATGGCCGTGGTCGGCATCATCGTCATGTGAGCCAACACGAGCAAAGCCATTACGCGCCGCATCGCGCCGAGAGTATCTCCCGACGCCGCTCGGAGGGTATTTTCAACCCCGATGTTGAAAAACTCGTACGATTGCTCAGTGGATTCCAGACGGGACACCATCCTTGCCTTCCTCAAGACGCGCGGCCACGCCACCCTGGGTGAGATCGCCGCGCACCTCGAGGTGTCCAAGCAGGGCACGCTGCGCCACCTGGAGGCCCTTGAAGTCGCCGGCCTGGCCACCGTCGCCTCGGCCACGCCGCATGGTCGCGGCCGGCCTGAGAACGTCTACCGGCTCACGGCCTCCGCCGGGGATCACTTCCCTGACGGCCATCGCGAGCTCACGGGCCAGCTGGTCGAGTTCCTGTCCGACGAGCAGCTGAAGCGCTTTTTCGAGCGCCGGGCGGCGAAGCTGGAAGCCGAATATGCCCCACGACTGGCGGGGCTAGACTTTGAAGCGCGCGTCCGCGAGCTGGCCAAGCTTGCCACCGAGCACGGTCACATGGCCGAGGTGGTCGAGCACGGCGGAGCGCTCGCGATCCGCCACTGCAACTGCCCGATCCAGGACGTCGCCGCCCGCACCGGGCTTCCCTGCGTGAACGAGCAGCAGATGTACGAGCGGCTTCTGGGAGCGCAGGTGACAAGGTCAACGTGGATGGCCGAAGAGGACAGCGACTGCACATATGAAGTCAAGGAGAGCGGAGGGAGAGTTGGCTGATTTCGAGATTCGAGACCTGCGGGCGAGCGTCGAGGGCAAGGAGATCCTGAAAGGGGTCACCCTCGCCATCAACAAGGGCGAGGTGCATGCGGTCATGGGCCCCAACGGCTCGGGCAAGTCGACCCTCTCGCACACCCTGATGGGTCACCCCGGCTACACCGTGGACGGAGGCGAGGTCATCTTCAAGGGCCAGAACGTGCTCGCGCTCGAGCCTGACGAGCGGGCGCGACTGGGCATGTTCCTCGCGTTCCAGTACCCGGTGGTCGTGCCCGGCATCTCGATGACAAACTTTCTGCGCACCGCCCTCAACGCCAAGCGTGGATACGACGGCAAGGACAAGTCGAAGCAGATCTCGCCCAAGGAGTTCCGCTCGATGCTGAAGGGCGAGCTCGAGGTTCTGCACATGGACGACTCGTTCTTGCCGCGGTACATCAACGATGGGTTCTCGGGCGGTGAGAAGAAGCGCGCCGAGATCCTGCAGATGGCGATGCTGAAGCCTGAGATTGCGATCCTCGACGAGACCGACTCCGGACTCGACATCGATTCGATCAAGTTCGTCGCGGAAGCGGTGAACCGAATGCGCGGTCCCGAGCTCGGCGTGCTGATCATCACCCACTACACGCGCGTCCTTGAATTCATCAAGCCCGACTTCGTGCACGTGCTCGTGGACGGGAAGTTCGTGCTGTCGGGCGGTCCGGAGGTCGCCAACCGCCTGGAGAAGACCGGTTACGCGGAATGGGGCGAGCCTGACGAGCCCAAGGAGGTTGCCTGATGGCGACAGTACCGAAAGTTGACGTCGGGTCGGATTACAAGGAGAAGTACGGCTTCTTCGTCCCCGAGGATTACATCTTCAAGGCCAAGCGCGGCCTGAACCCCGAGATCGTCAAGGAGATCTCGTGGATGAAGAAGGAGCCCGAGTGGATGTTGAAGCTTCGCCTCCGCTCGCTCGAGATCTTCCGCAAGAAGCCGATGCCCACGTGGGGTGCGGACCTCTCGGTGATCGACTTCGAGAACATCTTCTATTACCTCAAGGCGTCGGACAAGCAGTCCACCAGCTGGGAGGACCTGCCGCCCGACATCAAGAAGACGTACGACCGCCTGGGCGTGCCAGAAGCGGAACGAAAGTTCCTCGCCGGCGTCTCAGCCCAGTACGAGTCGGAGGTCGTCTACCACTCGCTGCACGAGGAGCTGTCGAAGAAGGGCGTCATCTTCACCGACACCGATTCGGCGCTCCGCGACCACCCCGAGCTCTTCAAGGAGTACTTCGGCACCGTGATCCCGCCGGCGGACAACAAGTTCGCCGCGCTGAACACCGCGGTCTGGTCGGGCGGCTCGTTCATCTACGTGCCCAAGGGCGTGAGGGTGGACATCCCGCTGCAGGCCTACTTCCGCATCAACGCCGAGAACATGGGTCAGTTCGAGCGGACGCTGATCATCTGCGACGAAGGATCGTTCGTGCACTACATCGAAGGGTGCACGGCTCCGATCTACACGACCGATTCGCTGCACTCGGCGGTGGTCGAGATCATCGTCAAGAAGAACGCGCGCTGCCGCTACACGACAATCCAGAACTGGTCGACCAACGTCTTCAACCTCGTAACCAAGCGCGCTCTGGCGTACCAGGACGCGACGATGGAGTGGGTCGACGGGAACTTGGGCTCGCAGATCACTATGAAGTACCCGAGCGTCTACCTGATGGAGCCGGGCGCCAAGGGTGACGTGCTCTCCGTCGCGTTTGCCGGCAAGGGCCAGCACCAGGACGCGGGCGGCAAGATGATCCACGTCGCGCCGAACACGACCTCGACCATCACGTCGAAGTCGATCTCCAAGGGCGGCGGCCGGACCTCCTACCGCGGTCACATCAAGATGTATCCCGGCGCGAACAACAGCAAGTCGTTCGTCAAGTGCGACGCGCTCTTGCTCGACGACGCGTCGCGCTCTGACACCTACCCCTACAACGACGTCGACGCCGAGAACGTGACCCTCGGCCACGAGGCGACCGTGAGCAAGGTCTCCGACGAGCAGCTCTTCTACCTCATGAGCCGCGGCATCACCCGCAGCGAGGCCGAGACGATGATCGTCAACGGCTTCATCGAACCCTTCACGAAAGAGCTGCCGCTCGAGTACGCGGTGGAGCTCAACCGCCTCATCCAGCTCGAGATGGAGGGCTCGGTAGGGTAGCAGTGGTTTTCACTGAAGCCCCCCTGGAGGACTTGATCTTCAGGGGCGAACCTGACTGGCTGCGCGACCGCCGGCGCACGGCGCTTGACACTTTCGACCGCCTGCCTATGCCCAGTAAAACCGACGAAGAGTGGCGGCGTACCGACGTCAGCGGCTTCGACCCGGCTGCGTTTGCGCGGTTCGAGAAGGCCCTCGCGCACACGACGAGAGGTACGAACCTCCCTGAAGGAGTAATCCTCCAATCGCTGCCAGTCGCTGCCAAAGAGCACCAGGCTCTCATCGAGCCGCGGCTGTTCTCCCTCCTGCACCCGAACCGCGACCGATTTACGGCACTGCACTCGGCGTTCTTCACCGGCGGCGTCTTCCTGTACGTTCCCGACGGCGTCACGATCGAAGAGCCGATCACCGGCCAACACTTCTCCCACGAGAACGGCACTTCGGTGCTACCGCACACGCTGATCATCGCCGGGCGCAATTCGAGGTTCAACTACCTCGACGAGTACATCGCGGAAGGCGACGACGAGCCCGGGTATCGGACCGGCTCGGCCGAGATCTTTCTCGGTGAGGGCGCAGAAGTCGGCTACGTCGCGCTCCAGAAGTGGGGTCGCAATGCCTGGCACTTCGGCGACCAGCGCGCGCGCCTGGAGAAGGATTCGAAGCTGAAGCTCTTCAGCGTCACGCTTGGTGGGCGTTTTTCGAAGACCCGTGTCGAGGCCTCGCTGGTTGGACAGGGTTCGGAGGCCGAGCTCAAGGCGATCTACTTCGCCTCCGGCGAGCAGTTCTTCGACTTCCACACCCTGCAGGACCACCAGGTCGGCAACACACGCTCGGACCTCCTGTTCAAGGGCGCGCTGCAAGACACCGCGCGCACCGTCTACGCCGGCTTGATCCGGATCGAAAAGGGCGCCGCGCGCTCGGACGCATACCAGGCCAACCGCAACCTGGTTCTCTCCGACCATGCGAAGGCCACCTCCATCCCGATGCTAGAGATCGACAACAACGACGTGCGCTGCACCCACGGCGCCACTGTCGGCCCTGTCGACCCGCAACACCTCTTCTATCTGCGCTCGCGTGGCATCCCCGAGCAGACGGCCAAGCGGATGATCGTGCAGGGATTCTTCGGCGACGTGCTGGACCGGATCCCCTTCGAGCACGCGCGCAACCTCATCGAGGCAGACCTGGAGTCGCGCCTTGGCTAGGTATCGCGTCGCCTCGGTCGCGGAGCTCCCAGACGAGACGATGAAGCGGGTGGAGGCTGGACACACACCGGTGTGCCTCGCCCACTCTGAAGACGGCAACTTCTACGCGCTCAACGACGTCTGCACGCATGAGGAGTTCTCGTTGTCCGACGGCGAGCTGTGGGGCATGGACGTCGAATGCCCGCAGCACGGTTCGCGTTTCAACCTGGCCACCGGCAAGGTGACCGGCCTCCCCGCGGTGATCCCGGCCAAGACGTATCCCGTGTCGGTGGAGGGCGAGGACATCTACGTCGAGGTGCCCGAGTGATCAAGACCTTCGACGTCGCGACGATCCGGAAAGACTTTCCGATCTTCGAGACCGGGATCGCCTATCTCGACTCGGCCAATACGTCCCAGCGGCCGCGGCAGGTGACCGGCGCGATGATGGAATACTTCGAGAAGTACAACTCGAACATCCACCGCGCCGCGTACCGCATTGCCGAAGAGGCCACAGTGCGATACGAGGCGACGCGCGAGAAGGTGCGCGAGTTAATCAACGCCGCCTCGACCAAGGAGATCGTCTACACGCGAGGCACGACGGAAGCGATCAACCTGGTCGCCTACTCGTGGGGCCGCAAGCACATCCAGAAGGGCGATCTGATCGTCCTGACGGTCATCGAGCACCACTCGAACATCGTGCCGTGGCAGATCCTGGCCGCCGAGAAGGGAGCGACGATCGAGTACGTCGACATCGACGAGCGCGGCGAGCTCCGCCAGGACCAGTTCCACAAGCTGCTCGAGCGCTCGCCGAAGCTCGTCGCGTTCGGCCAGGTCAGCAACGCGCTCGGCACCATCAACCCTGCGATCGAGATGGTCGCCGCGGCCAAAGCCGCCGGCGCGACCGTGCTGGTAGACGGAGCGCAGGGCGCACCGCACCAGGGCGTCGACGTGCGGGCGCTGGGCTGTGACTTCTACGCGTTCAGCGGGCACAAGATGCTCGGTCCGACCGGCGCGGGCATCCTGTACGGGCGCCGCGAGCTGCTCGAGGCGATGGACCCTTTCATGTCCGGCGGGGACATGATCAAGACCGTTCGCCTCGAGGGCACGACCTACCACGACCTGCCGTGGAAGTTCGAGGCCGGCACGCAGGCGATCGCCGAGGTCATCGGCCTGGGCGCCGCCGTCGACTACCTCAGCGAGCTGGGCATGGAAGCCGTCCGATCGCACGAACGAGAGATCACCGAATACGCCTATGAGGCGCTCAGCGACATCGAGGGCTTGACGGTCTACGGGCCACCGCCCTCGCGCCGCGCCGGGGTCATCTCCTTCTCTCTCAAGGGCATCCATCCCCACGACCTGGCGACGATCGCCGACCGCGACCAGGTCTGCCTGCGCGCCGGCCACCATTGCGCGATGCCGCTCATGACGCGGCTTGGCGTCGCGGCGACCGCACGCGCTTCGTTCTATATCTACTCACAGAAGGATGAAGTCGACCGCCTGGTCGGTTCCATCAAAGAGGCGCAGCGGATATTCAAATGAGCACAGCCGCCGACGACCAGTTCTATCGCGAGTACATCCTCGACCACTACAAGAACCCGCGGAACTTCGGCCGACTCGAAAACCCCGACATCAGCCACGAGGAGGACAACCCTCTTTGTGGCGACGTCATCGGGATGGACTTTCGCGTCAAGGACGGGGTGATCGAGGACATTCGTTTCCACGGCCGCGGATGCGCCATCTCCCAGGCTTCGGCGTCGCTCCTGACTGAGCGTTTGAAGGGCCTGCCGCTGGAACAGGCCAAGAAGATCGGCAAGGCTGACGTGCTCGGAGAGCTGGGGATCGAGATCTCCCCCGCACGCATCAAATGCGCGCTCTTGTCGCTGAAGGTGTTGAAGGTGGGGGCCTATGGATTGGCTGCCGGTGAAGAGGACGAGGAGTAGGAGATGGGAATGACTGAACAGCAAGAGACATTTCGCGACCTGAAGCTGGACGACGTCAAGAAGCTGATCGACGAGGGCCACGACGTCGTCGACGTCCGCGAGGACTGGGAATGGAACAAGGGCCATGTGCCCGGTGCGCGGCATGTCGTGCTCAACACCCTGCTGGCCAACCCGACTGCGCAGAAGTTCCGCGACGGCACGATCTTCGTGTGTGCGATGGGCGAGCGCTCGGCGGTGGCGTCTGAGATGGCCGTGGCGCTTGGCGTGAAGGACGTCGTCAACTTCCGCGGCGGAACGAAGGCGTGGAAGGACGCCGGCCTTCCACTGGAGACACCATGACCCCATTCGCACCGACGACCGAGGTCGCGCCTGACGCGACAGTCAAACCGGAGGATGTGATCGAGGTGCTGCGCGAGTGCTTCGACCCGGAGATCCCGGTCAACATCGTCGACCTGGGGTTGATCTATGACATCGCGATCAAGCCCGAGCGCGTCGACATCAAGATGACGCTGACCGCGCTCGGGTGCCCGATGGCGGCCGAAGTGATGACCGACGTCCGCGACCACCTGCTCACGCTGCCGGGCATCAAGGACGCCGGCGTCGACATCGTCTACGAGCCGGTGTGGTCCCCAGAGCGCATGTCCGAAGAAGCGCGCTGGGAGTTGGGAATGGTGTAAGCGAAGCCCTGGTTAGGCGGCGTGAGGCCAGACGTCCCACAAGTTGGTGATGATCGACTGGCTTTCGGTACCGGACTGCAAGTCGTAGATGTAAGTGACACCTGTCGGCTCCGTCGGTCCAATAGCGCACCCCGGCGAACACACATGCTCGCCCAGATACCAGATGTAGCGCGAAGTGAGAAAGCTTGGTTCGCCCCGCGACGGCGCGATCTGACGGACGGCTCCTGTCGCCGTGTCCAGCACGAAGACATGAGCAGTGCTATGTCCGGGATCTCGGGTTTCATAGACGATCTGTCCACCGGCCGCCGACGCGTGCGGCCGGACCCAACTGACACCTGGGAGGACCAGCGACTGCGAGCCGTTGCGCCACACCTCGACGCCCTTGTCGTCTGTCCAGTAGAGAGCGTTTCCCGACCAGACCGACATGGTCGCGGAAGAGCGGTCTGTGGACTTCACCAGCTTCCCGTCTGAGGTCCAGATCCGGAAGGCCGCGACCGGCAGCTGCTGGACGAAGGAAATGTAGGCGCCGTTTGGCGAGTACAACATGCGGATGTCCCAGCTGTCCGCGCACTCACGTGACTCGCACCCGACCGGGAAATCCAAAGCCGGCGTTGAATCTGCGACGCGGTCGTAGCCACCGCTCACAAGGTGCAGCTCCTGAACCTTTGGGTCGGCAGTAGCACGCATGTAGGCGGCAGCCGTCCCATCGGGACTCCAGGCGAACGGTACAGCTCCGCAATTCGCGACAAGGGTCTTCGGGGACCCGCTCAGCGGCATTCGAATAAGCCCGAGGTTCGCGTCCGCGGTCGATATCTCAGCCGCGGTGACGAATTCCGCGGAAGCGTTTACGTTGGAGTTAGCCTGGTTGCCTAACGTTGAGACGGTGAACGGATGGTCGATGTCGGTTACGTCTCGTACTACGAAATCGGTGCTCCCCTTGAGGTTTAACAATGCGAGCATTCGAGTGGAGGGCATCGACGGTGCGAACTTGGGCGCTGAGTGAACCATGGAGCACTGGTCTTGCGTTCGGGTTCCCGATGTGGGGGCTTCGCTGATGAAGCTTGTAGCCGGCGGCGTGTTCGCCCGCGCTGACGACGTAGTTCCACCCGCGGCCGGCTTGACGCCGCCACATGCTGTCGCGAGCAACACGGCCAGCACCACTCCGCACCAACCGGCGTTCGACGTCCTCATGAGGCAGTAACGGCAGGCCGAAGGAACAGTTATTGCCGGGCGGCTCGAAGCGGAGGCTCTTTTTCCCAGCGTGTGCCGGCTCCGGCGGGCTCGTGGCTCATTCCAGACCCGCGGGTGCCGGCTCCCGCGGAGACCGCGAGAGTTTAGCCCGGATCTGGCCGGCGCAGGCTCAGGCCGACCTGGGCGCGGGGAGAGACGCGGTTCGCCTTCTGAGATTGATTCCAGGCGTTCTGGCACTGCTCGCAGGAGCAACCTGGTCCGCCGGCGTCTACCGGCAGAGCCAGGTCACCACCAATTAGCTGGAACAACGTTGCAACGATCTTTGCAGGACGTAGAGATGACATTTGCTACCTCCGTGATGCGTACTGGAAAGCTTAACGTTCCGGTAGGCGATTTCCTGCTATCGCCAATCATTCGTAGCCGGGCCAGCGCCGACCACAGCGGCGATCTGTGAGTAGTCAGGCGCCTGGGCGAAACCTTCGACTCGGAACTCGCTCATCAAGGGATCGTGCAGCTCTAGAAGCCGCTCGCGGATTCGCGCTTTGACTTCAGCCTCGAGCCCGGCTCTGACGACCACCGGCTGGCTCGGCGCGGGGCCCAACGTCTCCACCACCCGCACCGCGGCGGCGATCGCCGGATGTTTTCGCAGCATGACGTCGAGCACGTGGCAATCGATGGCAGCACCGTCGATCTCTCCACTCGCCACCATCTGCAACGCCTTCTCGTGGAATCCCGCCTCGATGACCTCACCGAAAAAGTCCCACGAACCGACGCGGTTCAACGTCACCCAGTAGCCTGACCAGGAGCTCGGCTCGTTGATCGCCCATCGCCCCCCGCGCAGGTCCTCCAGAGATTGGAAGCGCGAGTCGCGACGGACGACGACTTCTGAACAGTAGAGGGGCTTTCCGCCGAAACGTGGATCGGTGAGGATCGGCGCGGCAAGCGCCTCCACGCTGGCGCCGAGCCAGATCAGCGGCGGGCTGCAAACAAATGCAATGTCGATGCCGCTTCCCTCGAGCTCCCTCCAATCGCCACCGTCAACGAGCTCGGGTGCGCCGCACGCTTCCGCGACGAATTCGTAGAGAGGCCGGTTGCAGGGAGCCAGGTAGGTAGCGGCCAGCAGGCTCACCGGCGCATCAGCAGCCGGGGTGAGAGACGTTGCCATTGGCGTCGACCGATGTTGTGGCGCACGACCCGGAATGAAAGCTCAGCCGGCCATCGATGCAGTCGTAGTAGTAAGGCCCAGTCACAAATCCGGTTCCACCTCCCCCGCTGTACCCGTGCACCGGGCACACGATCATCCGCTCCGTGACCTCAAAGCCGGTGATCAGCACAACGACCGCAATCACCGCTGCGCCGACCGACCACAGTGAAGATGACGTTACGAGAGGGCCGCGCAACGTGCGCACCGTCGCCCCCGTCGCCATCGCCCCGGCGACGACCAGCGGCAGTCCGATCGAGAAGAGCGCCAGGACGCCGAGCACGAGCAAGCCGCCCGCAGCGCCCGCGCGAAGCGGCAAGCGCACGGCGGGACTAAACCAACGCATGAGTGAGGCTGCCAGCAGCGCCGCGATGACCACGAGATAGGCCGCGATGAAAGGAACGATGGAGGCAGCAGGCGCATCCTCGACGTTTTGGGCTCTGATCACCAACAGATACGCCACATCTGTCGCCAGGACGACGATCAATGCGAACCAGGTCATGAATCGCGCCGGACGAGTGTCGATGGGTTGCGCGACGACCACCACGCCACTGTAGACGGGTGGTCGCGAACCGGGCCTCCGTACACTTTACGTTCGTGCCGGAGTTCAGCCCCGGGCTGGAGGGTGTGGTCGCGGCCCAGACGGCCGTCAGCGAGGTCGATGGAGCGAATGGCAGGCTCATCTATCGCGGCGGTTATCTGATCGAAGACCTTTCGCCCGTCGTCAGTTTCGAAGAGGTCGCCTATCTCCTGTGGAACGGGGAGCTGCCGAACAAGACGCAGCTCGACGCATTGTGCCGGCAGATGTCGGCCGCACGGCCGCTCAAGGACACCGCACGCGGCACGCTGATGGCGATGGATCCGCAGACCGACCTGATGGACACGCTCCGCACGGTCGTTTCAGCTCAAGGTGCGACGAAGACGCTGACCAAGCCGACCCAGGAGGAGGCGATCGCGCTGACCGCGGTTTTTCCCTCGATCGTCGCGGCCGCATACCGGCGTCGGCAGGGCAAAGAGATCGTTGAGCCGCGCTCTGACCTCACGCACGCAGCCAACCTGCTCTGGATGATGGGAGACGAGGAACCGCCTGTCGAGCGCGTGCACTTCCTGGAGTCGTACCTGGTCTTGCTCGCGGATCACGGGCTCAACGCCTCCACGTTCGCGGCGCGGGTGATCGCGTCCACCGGCAGCGACCTGACGTCGTGTGTTGTCGGCGCAATTGGCGCGTTGAAGGGGCCTGCCCACGGCGGAGCCACTTTCGCGGCCCGCACCATGCTGGACAAGATCGGGTCGGCGGACAACGCCGAGAAATGGTTGAGAGATGCGCACGCACGGCACGAGCGGTTCGCCGGCTTCGGCCATCGCGTGTATCGCACGTACGATCCGAGAGCCAAGCTCCTCCGCGAGATGGCGAAGGCCGCAGCGCCGGAGCTCCACCGCACGGCCGCGCGCACCGAAGAGCTCGCGCTCCAGATCCTTCACGAGTCGCACCCCGAGCGGCCCAACGCCACCAACGTCGACTTCTGGGCGTCGGTGGTGCTGACCGGCGCGGGTATTCCGAAAGAGATGTTCACGAGCCTGTTCGCCACCTCGCGCGTGGCGGGTTGGACGGCACATGTCCTCGAATCCCTCGCGGACCTGCGCATCATCCGCCCGGCGTCGGTGTGGACCGGTCCGCCGCCCGGCAAGAAACCGGTTCCCCTCGCCTCGAGATGAGCGCGTACGTCCCTGGTCTCGAGGGCATCGTTGCGGCTCAGACGGCGATATCGATGGTCGATGGCGCCAACGGCCGCCTCGTCTACCGCGGTTACGTGATCGCCGACCTCGCCGAGGACATGTCGTTCGAGGAGGTTGCACACCTCCTGTGGACGGGGCGCCTTCCAACCCGCGCCGAGCTCGACGCGCTAAGCCTCGAGCTGGCGAGCTCGCGCGCGCTGACACGGGCCGCGACGATCACGCTGGACGCGCTGCCCACGGACACCGACCCGATGGACGTGCTGCGGAGCGTCGTTTCGGTGCAGGGAGTCGAGCACAAGCTGGAGAAGCCGAGCATCCCGCTCGCCATCCACGCGACGGCATCGTTCCCCACGATCCTCGCGATGTTCCACCGCCGGCAGCTCGGCCTGGCGCCGATCAAGCCCCGCGCAGATCTCGGGCACGCGGCCAACTACCTCTACATGCTCAACGGCAAGGAGTCGAGCCCAGGGCTGGTGCGAGCGCTGAACACGTACCTGGTGCTGCTCGCGGACCACGGGATGAATGCCTCGACCTTCACCGCCCGAGTCATCGCCTCGACCGACTCCGACCTCGCGTCATGCCTGGTCGGCGCCATCGGCGCGCTCAAGGGCCCGGCGCATGGAGGCGCGCCGTCAGCGGTGATGGACCAGCTCGAGAAGATCGGCACGGCGGACAAAGCGGAGAGCTGGATGCGCGAGGCTCGCAAGCAAAAGGTGCGCTTCATGGGATTCGGCCACAGGATCTACCGCACCTACGATCCACGCGCGAAGCTCCTCAAGGAGATGTGCGCGCGGCTCAACCCGAAGTTCTACGAGCTCGCCTCGAAGGTCGAAGAGACGGCGCTGATGATCCTCCACGAGGAGCACCCGGAGCGGCCTCAGGCGACCAATGTCGAGTTTTACTCGGCCGGGGTGCTGCAGGCCATCGGCTTGCCCAAGGAGTACTTCCCGCCCACGTTCGCGGTGTCACGCGTCGCGGGCTGGACCGCCCACGTGCTCGAGCAGAGCGCCAACAACCGCCTCATCCGGCCGCAGTCGGAGTACATCGGCCCCGAGCCTCGGAAACCGGTACCGCTCGCCGAGCGGGGCTAGCGTCGCTGCGGCGGCAGATCGCTTCAGCCGTACGCGTCCCGCGCGCACGGCTGATCGTCGTCGCGCTGGCCTTGATTGCCGCGGCCGGGATCCTCGCGCTCTCTCGCGGCTACACCTTCTATTTCGACGAATGGGACTTCATCCAGAGCGCCCCCGACTGGAGCTGGACCTCATACCTCGAGCCTCACAACGAGCACCCCGTGATGCTGCCCCGACTCATCTACGCCGCTCTGCTGTTCACGTTCGGCCTGCATACGTACCTGCCCTACATGGTTGTCCTGATGGCGCTGCACGGGGCGAGCGCGGTGCTGCTGTTCGAGCTGGTTCGGCGGCGGGCGGGAGACCTGGTCGGGGTCGCGTGCGCGGCGATGCTCCTGGTGCTGGGCGCCGGCTGGGAGAACCTGCTCTGGGCGTTTCAGATCGCGTTCGTGGGCTCGGTCGCCTGCGGCCTCGGGATGCTTCTGGCCCTCGAAGGTCCCCGCACGCGACCCAGGCTGGCCGTGGCCGCGGTGCTGCTCGCGACCTCGCTGATGTTCTCGGGGATCGGCGTTTTCTTCGGCGTCGCCGCGGCTGTGCGGCTGTGGCTGGATCGGCCGCGCCGGCGCGAGCTCCTGTGGTTTGCTCCCGTCGGCGTTGCATTTGCGGCCTGGTACCTCGCGTTCGGCCACGGCGGCGCCCCAACCGTCCCGCCGCCAACCGCCGCCAACGTCTTCCTCCTGCCCGCATATGTCGGCTGGGGCCTGGGCGGCAGCGCGGCTGGAATCATCGGCGTCACGGGCTACCCCGCCCTCGCGGTGCTCGTCCTGGCCGCCGGCGCGATCGGCTACACCTGGTGGCGTCACCACCGCCCTGATCCCCTGGCGGTTGCGGTGGCCACGGGCCTCCTCACGTTCTACGTGCTGACGGGCTTGACTCGCGCTCAGCTCGGATTCGACCAGTCGGCCTCCGGCCGGTACGTCTACGTCGGAGCGGTGTTCTGGCTCATCCTGCTCGCCGACGCCGCCCGGCTCCTGCCGTGGAGCGGAACGTGGCGGCCCGCACTCGCCGCCGTGGTCTTCCTTGCCTGCTTCAACAGCTCGGTCCTCTTGTTTGCCTACGCCGCTGGCAAGACCGCGGTGATGCAGCGCGAGATCGCCGACCTCCAGGCGCTCGCGGTCGAACGGTCGGACAGGTGCCTGAACCCGACCGGTGCGGTCGACCCGCTGGTCATGCCGCACGTCACCAACCCGGCGCTCTACTACCGCGCCGTCGATCGCTTTGGCGACCCGACCGACGGGCTGCCGATCACCGATCGCCCCGATTTCGATCGCGCTCGGAGCAACCTGACCAGATCGGGCTGCACACCCACCTACACTTAAATTTGAAGTGCCTGCAGCTGACTTCGACGTCGCGATTCTGGGAGGTGGGATGGGCGGTTACCCCGCCGCGATCCGAGCCTCGCAGCTTGGCTTGAAGGTCGCCCTGGTGGAGAGCGACAAGCTCGGCGGAACGTGTTTGCACGTCGGCTGCATCCCGACGAAGGTCCTCCTGGAGTCGTCTGAGCTCTACCACCGGGTGTCGGCGCGCGGACCCGAATTCGGAGTCAACGCCGACAAGGTCAAGTTCGATTACACCCGCATCGCCGCCCGGCGCGGCGAGGTCGTGAACCAGCTGTACAAGGGCGTCCAGTACCTGATGAAGAAGAACAAGATCGAGATCATCGAGGGCAGCGGCCGCCTCCGTGACCGCGGCACCATCGAGGTCGGGGCCAGGCAGATCAAGGCCAAGCAGCTCATCGTCGCCACCGGATCCACGGTCAAGACGCTGCCCGGGCTCGAGTTCGACGGCACATTCATCATCTCGTCCGACCACGCGACCCTTGCCGATACGATCCCCGAGTCGATCTGCATCATCGGCGCGGGAGCGGTCGGCGTCGAGTTCGCGACCCTCTACAACCAGCTCGGCGTCAAGGTCACGCTGCTCGAGGCGCTCGACCGTCTGGTGCCTCTCGAGGACGAGGACATCTCGAAGGAGATGCTGTCCGCCTTCAAGAAGGCCGGCATCGACTGCCGGCCCGGCGTGAAAGTGAAGAGCGCGAAGAAGGCGCGAGACGGGGTGAGCGTTGACACGGACCAGGGCGAGGTGTGGGCGAGGCAGCTTCTCGTCGCAGTCGGCCGAGCGCCGCGCTCGAAAGAGATCGGGCTCGAGCAGCTTGGCGTGACGACGCATCCCAACGGATTCATCAAGGTCGACGAGTGGATGCGGACCTCGGCCGAATCAGTGCACGCGATCGGCGACGTGGTCGGCGGCTACCTGCTCGCACACGCAGCATCGCATGAGGGCATCACCGCGGTCGAAGACATCGCGGGGCAGCGTGTCGCGCCGATGGAGCAGGAGCTCGTCACGCGCTGCACGTACTCGCATCCGCAGATCGCCTCGGTGGGCCTGACCGAAAAGCAGGCGAAAGAGAAAGGACACGAGGTGCGCATCGGCAAGTTTCCATTCACGGCGCTCGGCCGCGCCATCATCCACGGCGAGACCGGCGGCTTCGTGAAAATCGTCGCCGACGCCAAGACCGGCCAGGCGCTCGGCGCGCACATCGTCGGACCCGAGGCCACCGAGCTCATCGCCGAGCCGGCGCTGACCCAGCTGTTCCAGGGCGACGCGTGGGAGCTCGGCCGCAACATCCACCCTCATCCCACCCTCAGCGAGGCGGTCATGGAGGCGGCGCTGGCTGTGGACGGCCACGCGATCCACATCTAAACCCGTGGCTCAAACCGTCAAGACCAAAGGCCCCACCTTCAGTCCAGACTGGCGTTTCCAGGAGCCGGTCGCGTGGCGCGACACCGACCTCGACGAGAAGACGCTCAAGGAGTGGTTCAACTACATCCTGCTCGGCCGCCAGGTCGACTACCGCTTCCAGGTGTTGAACCGCCAGGGCAGGGCGCCGTTCATCATTTCGTGCGCGGGCCACGAAGCCGCGCAGATCGGCGTCAGCTGGCCACTCAAGCCGAAGCACGACTGGCTCGCGCCCTACTACCGCGACGTGGTGCTTTGCATGCGCATGGGGATGACGCCGCTTGACCTGATGCTTGCGGTCCTCGCCAAGAAAGCCGACCCCGCCTCAGGCGGTAAGCAGACACCCGGCCATTTCTCGGATTCACGGCACAACATCACGTCCGGCGGGTCGCCGGTCGCGACGCAGATGGTCCGCGGTGCAGGCGTCGCCTACGCGCTGAAGATGGACGGCACCGACAAGGTGCTGCTCACCTGCTACGGCGAGGGCGCCGGCGCCGAGGGTGACGCGCACGAGGCTTTCAACTTCGCGGCGATCTACAAGCTGCCTGAGATCTTCGTGTGCGAGAACAACGGGTTCGCGATCTCCACTCCGTTCCGCAAGGAATACTCGATCGACTACGTGGCGCAGCGCGCGGCGGGATACGGCTTCCCCGGCGTCACCCTCGATGGCCGGGACCCGGTCACCGCCTACTTCGTCGCCAGCGAAGCGATCGCGCGTGCGCGCGCCGGCCACGGTCCGACCCTGATCGAGTGCCTGGTCGACCGCCTCGGCGCGCATTCGTCCGAGGACGACCAGCGCCGCTACCGCACGCAGGAAGAGATCGACCGGCTCGCGCAGAACGACTGCCTGGAGCAGTTCAAGAAGCGCCTGCTCGACGAGGGCGTCATGTCGGCAAAAGAGGTGTCCGAGTACGAGGAGCGCGTCAAGGACGAGGTCGCCAGGGCGACCAAAGAGGGAATGGAGTCAGCTGACCCCGCGCCCGAAGACGCGCTGACAAACGTCTACGGCGTTGGCGCGCCTGCAGCCATGGACCCGAAGCCCGATGTCGAGATGGAGGACATGAACATGGTCGCCGCACTCCGCTCGGCTCTGACCGAGGAGATGGAGCGCGACGAGCGGGTGATGGTCCTCGGTGAGGACGTCGGCCAGAAAGGTGGAGTGTTCCTCGTGACCGACGGGCTTTGGAAGCGGTTCGGAGAGGCGCGGGTCATCGACTCGCCACTGGGGGAGTCATCGATCGCCGGGGTCGCGCTCGGCCTGGCCCTCGCAGGCAAGCGCCCGGTGGCGGAGATGCAGTTCACCGACTTTGCACACATGGCGTTCAACTCCATCACCAACGAGATCGCCAAGTACCGCTACCGCAGCGACGGCGACTGGTCGGTGCCGATGGTCGTTCGGGCGCCGATGGGCGGCCACGCGCACGGCGCCCTCTACCACTCGCAATCGATCGAGGCGCGATTCGCCACGCCCGGGCTGAAGATCGTCATCCCGTCCAGCCCGTACGAAGCGAAGGGCTTGCTGCTGGCCGCGATCCGCGACCCCGACCCTGTGCTGTTCTTCGAGCACAAGCGCCTCTACCGGATGTTCAAGGAACCGGTGCCGAAAGGCGAGTACATCATCCCGCTCCAGGTTGCGCGCACGGTTCGCGAGGGGACCGACATCTCCGTCTTCTGCTACGGGCTCATGGTCCACTATGCGCTCGAGGCGGCAAAGAACCTCGAAGCGGACGGGGTCAGCGTCGAGATCATCGATCTGCGCACGGTGTACCCGCTAGACAAGGACGCGATCATCGCCTCGGCGAAGAAGACAGGCAAATGCCTTGTCCTTTACGAGGACAACTTCAGCATCTCCGTGGGCTCCGAGGTGGCGGCGTTGATCGCTGACGAGGCGTGGCGATATCTCGACGCCCCGGTCAAGCGGTTCGGCGGACTCGATGTCCCATCGATGCCGTACGCGATCCCGATGGAAGAGTTCTTCATGCCGACGCCGGACAAGATCACAAAGGCGTTGAAGGACCTGGCCGCTTACTGACATGGCAGGAAAAACAACGCGCGTGGTGATGCCGCAGCTCGGAGAATCTGTCCACGAGGGGACGATCTCCAAGTGGCTCGTGAAAGTTGGCGACAAGGTCGTCGAGTTCGAGCCGATGCTCGAGGTCGACACGGACAAGGTCAACGCCGAGGTGCCCGCGCCGGTGACCGGCATCCTGCGCGAGATCCTCGCCAAGGAAGGGGAAACTGTCCAGGCCGGGGCGGAGATCGCAGTGGTGGAAGTCGGCGGCGAGGCGACCAACGGCAAAGACGCCAAGGTCACGGCCGCGCCCGAGGCACCGGCCCCCGCCGCCGCCGCCGCCCCCAAAGCCGCGCGACAGCCAGCGCCGGGTCCCGAGGCCGCGCCAGAGGCAGTCCCCTCTCCCCCTCAGGGAGAGGGGCTTAAGCACGCGACGACCGTGGACGCGGGGGAGCACCGCTTCTCGCCCGCTGTGCAGATGCAGGCCTCAGAGCTAAAAGTCGACCTGTCGAAGGTGACTGGGACCGGCCTCGGCGGACGCGTGACGAAGAAGGACGTCGTGGATTTCGCTACGAAGGCGAAGGCCGCGCCGGCACCGGCGCCGGCGCCGGCTGCGACTCCAGCCGAAGGCGACCAGGTCGTGCCCCTGACACGGGTGCGCCGGCTGATCGCCGAGAACATGGTCCGCTCCAAGACGACGATCCCCCACGCCTGGCAGACGCAGGAGGCGGACATGTCAGGCGTGGTCGCCAATCGCGCCGCGAACAAAGCCGCCTTCCAGAAGCAGGAAGGGTTCTCGCTCACCTACCTGCCCTATGTGATGGCCGCCGCTGCGTCGGCGCTGCGCGAGCATCCGCAGGTCAACGCGACCTTCAATGAGACGGAGCTCATCATCCATCGCGACATCAACCTCGGGGTCTCCGTCGGCCTCGAGGACACGCTGGTCGTGCCGGTGGTGCGCCGCGCCGACGGCCTTTCCCTGGCCGGGCTCGCCCGCGCCGTCAACGACATAGCCACGCGCGCCCGCAACAAGCAGCTGAAAGCGGACGACCTCGCCGGCGCGACCTTCACGGTCAACAACTCCGGGACGTTCGGAACGTTGTTCAGCTACTCGGTGATCAATCCGGGCCAGGCCGGGATCCTGACCATGGAGGCGATCGTGGACCGGCCCGTCGCTGTGGACGGGATGATCGGCATCAAGCCGATGATGTACCTCTGCTTCTCGTTCGACCACCGGGTGCTGGATGGGCTGCAGGCGGCGCGCTTTTTGACCTCCTGCCGCAAGTGGCTGGAAGCGGTAACAGCGGAGAGTCCTGTCTACTGACCGCCGAGGGCGGTCGGGCCCTTGAACGCCTTGATCAGCAAGCACCCGAATTTCACCGGCTGCGCCGGCTCGTGGTCCAACCCGAGCGCGACCAGGCCCGCCAGCGTCCGCGCAAGCGGCATTGGCATGCGCCGGCCAGGTTTACGAAGGCCGAGGCGGCGCTGAATCTCGATCGGCTGCCGGCGCCGGCCGCCAAGCGTGTACAGGACGCCGGCGGTGACCCGAGCCATCGATTCCCAGCGCCGCACCTGGGCCGCGTCGAGGTAGGAGACAGCGCTCATCACGCTCATGCCGTTGACCGCAAGCGCCGACCGCCATTCCGTCAGATCCCAATAGCGGCGGTGCGCGAGCCGGCTGTCGATCTGGCGAATGTAGGCGTCGCGCGACGCCCCGGGCAGCAGCGGTCCGCGCAGGCAGGAGTGAAAGTCTGGGCCGGGCACGGTGAAAACGAACTCGCCATTCGGGCGGAGAAGTCGGCCCACCTCGGCCAGCACCGGTTCGAGGTGATCGATGTGCTCGAGCACGGAGTTGGACAGCACCCAGTCGAAGGAAGCGTTGGGCTCGGGTACGCTGTCGCCTCCGGCCTCATGCAGCGCTGAGTAAATGCCGGTCTCGTGCGCATGCGCGAGCTCGGCCGGGTCGGGATCGACGCCGACCAGGTCGCGCTTGCCGACCAGCTGAACGATGATCCGGGTGAGCAGCCCATCTCCGCAGCCGAGGTCAAGGCCTCGTCCCTCCGGCAATCCGCCGGCCACGACCTGGTCGACCTCGACCGCGCGCCACAGCGCGGTGGCAGGTTGAAAGGGGTACTCGTGAAGAAAGCGGACGAGCAGCTCCTGGTTCAGCGCAGCAGGCCCTCGAGCTGTTCCTCGTACCTGGCCACGAAGGCCGCCGCGGTCCAGCGCTCGCGCGCGAGCGAGGCGACCCGCGCGCGCAAACCATCGTCGGCGAAGGCTGTGGCCACTGCTTTCTGAACTGCAGCATTCAGGTTGTCGTTTTCGGAGGATGTCGTAAAGACGACGTCACGCACCGCAGGCAATCCCCGAGCCGTCTGAGCAGAAAGCAGGGTCGGCAGGCCGCAGCTCATCGCCTCCTGGGCAACGACCGGAAAGCCCTCTCCGAGCGAAGGCAGCACCAGCAGGTCCGCGGCGACGTAGTGGTTGCGGAGCTCCGGATGGCTCAGGGCCTCGATCACCCGCAGGTTTGGCAGGCGCCAGGATCGCGGATCGACGTCGCCCGCGCGCCCGATGAAGAGCCATGACCATGTCCGATTGGCCTCGATCACGGGCCGGATCAGCTTGATCCCTTTTTTCTCGACGAACCGACCGACAAAAACCAGGAGCGGCTGCTCGCTGCCGATGCCGAGCCGCTCGCGGTAGGCAAGTCGTTCCGAGTCAGAAGCCGGCTTGAACAGGGCGGTGTCGACACCGCTTTCGATCAACACCGGTGTCCTGCGAAAGTGAACCCTCGGTTCGAACCACCGGCGCACCTCCTCGCTCTCGAATGCGACCTGGTCAACGCTCGAGAGGACTGCCTTTCCCAAGCTCGCATACGCAAGAGACTGCAGGCCACGTATGAGTGGGTTCGTGTAGGGCACCTTCGCGATGTGCTGTGTCATCAGCACCGGCCGGCGTAGTCGCCTCGCTGCAAGGAAGGTGGCCACATTCAAGGCGTACAGGCAGTCATGCATGTGGACGACCTCGGACCACGCCACCTGCTCGTTGATGCGAGACGTGGAGGCAGGCCCCTGGATGGGATACGGAAACCCCAGGCGCTCGATGGCGTTCCACACACGCACGGGAACGTCGTCCGAATCGCCATGGTGAGGACGGTTGCGGAGGTCTCCCGCCATCCAGCGCACCTGGTGACCGTTCCGGCGGAAGCCTGCAACAAGAGTCGCCGTGAGGCTCTCGATACCACCGACGTGCTCCGGGTAGTAATTGCTGAGGGCGAGAATCCGCAAGTCCGTTAAGAAGGATCGGGCCGGACACGATCGAGGACTGCATGCTGCAGCCGGACGACATCCAAGCCGTCGCCCGCCGAGATGTCCTTCGGTGGCACCCTGGTCCTGCACGCTTCGACGAAACGCGCGATGACGACGTCATTGCCGTAGGCGAGGCGGCCGGCCAAAGTTCTGACACCAGAGCCGGCCACGCTGACGAGGTGGGTCGTGATCGCATGCGCGGTGGTGGCCAGCACATTCCGCCCGAGGTGTTGGTGATCGTTGGGAATCACGACCAGGGCATCGCGGAAGATGTCAAGCACGGCCATTCTCTCCGAGCCGATCAGCGCGATGTGCCATTCACTGACAGGGGATTCGAAGTTCATGGCGATCTGCACCGGCACCGACCCGGCGCGCATCAGAAGGGTGATCGAGGCCGGCGTGCGGCGCCCTTCTGGACTCGGAACCCGGTGCGCCACATCGAGCACCGGCTGGGCGCCCAGCAAGCTTCGAACCAGATAGAAGAAATGGGGCGACTCGTCATAGAAGAGCCCCAGCGGCAGCGATTCGTACCAGTCCGGCAGGCGGCGCTGAGGATTTGAAAGCTGGGCGCCCCAGAGGGCGCGGACCTCGCCGAGCTTGCCCGCGGCCAGGAGGCGGCGAAGGCGAAGCGTGGACCTGGCGAACTGGAAGTTGTGCACGACAGCGAGCACTCGGCCGCGGCTGGTTGCGAGCTCGGCCAGCTCGCGAGCGGCGCCAACTTCGAGCGCCATCGGTTTTTCAAGCAAGACGTCCTTGCCGGCGAGCAGATACGCCCGGGCCAGCACGTCGTGCGTGGAAGGTGGAGTTGCGATCGTGACTGCATCGACCTCGTCCAGCCAGGGCACCCCGGATGGGTCGTCGGCGGCGGCGCCGCGTGGCACACGGAATGCGGCTCGAGCCTGTTCGACTCTGGCCACGGAGTGGTCGATGACCCCGACCACCTGAACATCAGGTGTGGCGCGGAGCAAGGGGAGGTGTCGGTGTGTGCCCACCCATCCGAGACCGACGACCGCGACCCGCAGTGCGCTCAACGGGGTGCTTCCAGTGGCTCGAGAGGGTCTCGCATGTCGGCCGCGCATCGTACACCCGTGAATTCATGCCCCAGGCCAATCCAAAAGAAAAGCAACCGAATCACGGACATACAGCGTTTACTTGTGCACACTCGGTGGGGCCGAACAGCCGCAGGGGTGCGCTGGAGGTCTGGGGTAATGCCGGAAGGCCGGTCGTCAGTTCGGCGTCGAGCCGTCGTCGGCCTGATCGCAGCGCTGGCCGCCGTTGCAGGCTGGGCACCCACAGCGCAGGCCGCCCCGAACAAGGGTCACGAGATCAAGTCGGTGGGACACCCGACGGTGGTCGCTCTGAGCCTCGGCGCCAATCCATCGCCCCACACGCCCAAGGCGAAGGGCAAGCCGTTCCTCAGCGCCAATCCGGAGGAGCTGGCCAAAGCCAAGAAACGCGCCCCGAAGACGGCTACGCAACCGCCCGCCGTCACCACCACCCCTCCCACAGGTACGGGCGCTGCCACTCCTCCGGCCACCGGGCTCTTCAACGGGCTGAACCAGCCCGGCATCTCCGCCGCCGACGAGGGGTACTGCTGCACGCCTCCCGACAGCACCGGCGCGATCGGGCCGAACCACTACGTCGAGTTCGTCAACACGACGATCCGGGTCTACAACAGAAGCCTCACGCAGCTGAGCCAGCTGGACATGGCGACGTTTGTGGGCGCGCCATCCGGCTACAACGTCAGCGACCCGCAGGTGCAGTGGGATCCGCGGGCCGGGCGCTGGTTCTACGCCGCGGTCGCCTTCGCCACTCACAGCAACTACCTGGTCTTCGGTTGGTCTAAGACTTCCGACCCAAGCGACCTGGCCGGCTCGTGGTGCCGGTTTGGAGCCTTCACGGGGAACCAGCTCGCCGACTATCCCAAGCTCGGACACGACGACAACTTCGTCCTGTTCGGCGCCAACCTGTACGACGACAGCAGCGGCAACTACGTTTTCACCACCGCCGCCATCTGGGCCCTGCCCAAGCCTCCAGCCGGAAGCACCACATGCTCGGCCACGGGCTTCACCGCTTTCGCCGACGCATCGCATCCGCTGCTCAACGCAGACGGCACCTCGGCTTTCACCCCGGTTCCCGCAAACCTCGCGGACGCATCGAGCCTCGGCTACATCGTCGCCGGCCACAGCCCCCTGGCGCCCAAGCCCTCAGACCCGACGGGACCCCAAACCAAGCTCATGGTCTGGCACACCGCCTTGCAGGGCGGCGCGCCACGCCTGTTTGCCGACGGCGACCTGACCGTCGGCTCGTTCGACGTGCCCGCCGGTGTGCTTCAACCGGGCGGCGCGCCGGAGATCGAGAGCCTGGACGCGCGGCTGACCCAGGCCGTCGCGCATGCCGACCCCGACGCCGGCGGCGCCGAGGCGATCTGGACCCAGCACACCATCGACGGCCCAGGCGGCCGGTCCGTGCTGCGCTGGTACGAGATCATTCCGGCCAGCCTGGCGGTGCGCCAGCAGGGGGCCCTGCAGAGCACGACAGACTTCATCTGGAACGGGTCGATCTCGCCGTCGATCGCCGGCAATGACGCGGCGATCTTCTACAACCGCGGGGGCGCATCGCTGAATGCTTTGGCGGCGGCGCAGTCGCGCGTCTCATCGACGCCTCTCGGAACCATGACCGGCAGCGAGGTGGTCCTGGCCACCAGCAGCTCCGCCGACGTTGACTTCAGCTGCGCCCCGCCCTACGGGCCGCCGTGCCGCTGGGGTGACTACTCGGGGGCCAGTCCAGATCCAGTGAACTCAGGCGTGGTCTGGGGTACGAACCAGGTCAACGGTCCATCCTTCTTCGGATTCCCACAGTGGGCGACGCAGAACTATGCGGTCACGACCTCCGGCACGCCGCCGCCTCCACCCCCGCCGCCCCCGCCGCCTTGCAGCTCGGTGACCTGGAACGCGCCCAGCCCTGCGTCGCCGCAGGCGCCCGGGACACAGGTCACGCTGAGCGCCACGGCGGCAGGCTGCCCGAACCCGGTGTACCAGTTCTGGGTTCAGCCGCCCGGCGGCACCTGGGCGATCCTGCAGGCGTACAGCTCGGCGTCAACAGCGATCTGGAACACGGCCGGCCTGGCCTCGGGCACCTACCTCTTCGACGCCTGGGCCAAGCAGTCCGGCTCGTCGGCGGACTGGGACGCGCACGTCTCGCCCAATCCTTCGTACACGCTCCAGGCGCCGCCACCACCGCCGCCGGGACCGCCCTGCACGTCGGTGACCTGGAACGCGCCCAGCCCTGCCTCACCGCAGGCGCCCGGGGTGCAGGTCACGCTTAGCGCCACAGCAAGCGGCTGCCCCAGCCCGCGCTACCAGTTCTGGGTCCAGGCGCCGGGCGGCACGTGGCAGGTCCTGCAGGCTTACAGCGCCGTGTCGACAGCGACCTGGAACACGGCAGGGCAGTCGGGCGGCACGTACCTCTTCGACGTCTGGGCCAAGCAGTCCGACTCGTCCGCGAGCTACGACACGCACATCTCGCCGAACCCGACCTACACGCTGCAGGCCGGCCCCGCCTGCACATCGGTGACCTGGAACGGCCCCAACCCTGCCTCGCCTCAGGCGCCGGGGACGCAGGTCACGCTGAGCGCCACGGCAGCCGGCTGCCCGAACCCGCAGTACCAGTTCTGGGTTCAGGCGCCCGGCGGCTCGTGGTCGATCCTGCGGCCCTACAGCTCCGCGTCGACGGTCACGTGGAACACGACCGGCCTGGGCGTCGGCACATACCTCTTCGACGCGTGGGCCAGGCAGTCCGGCTCGTCCGCGAGCTATGAGACGCACGTCTCGCCCAATCCTTCGTATACGCTCCAGACCGCCACCGCGTGCAGCTCGGTGACCTGGAACGCGCCCAGCCCTGCCTCGCCGCAGGTGCCTGGGGCGCAGGTCACGCTGAGCGCCACGGCGAGCGGCTGCCCGAACCCGGTCTACCAGTTCTGGATCCTTGCGCCGGGCAATCCATGGACCATCATGCAGGCGTACAGCTCGGCTTCCACGGTCACATGGAACACGACCGGCCTGGCCACCGGCAGTTACCAATTCGACGCCTGGGCCAAGCAGTCTGGCTCGTCCGCGAGCTATGAGGCCCACCTCTCGCCCAACCCTTCGTACACACTCCAGCCGCCGCCGCCGGGACCGCCCTGTACATCGGTGACGTGGAACGCGCCCAGCCCTGCTTCGCCGCAGGCGCCGGGAGTGCAGGTCACCTTGAGCGCCACGGCGAGCGGCTGCCCGAGCCCCCGCTACCAGTTTTGGGTCCAGCCGCCAGGCGGCGCGTGGCAGGTCTTGCAGGCTTACAGCGCCGCGCCGACGGCAACCTGGAACACGTCAGGCCTGTCGGGCGGTAACTACCTCTTCGACGTGTGGGCCAAGCAGTCGGACTCAACGGCGAGCTGGGACACGCACCTCTCGCCGAACCCGACCTATCAGCTGCAGTCGGGCCCCGCCTGTACGTCTGTGAGCTGGAATGCACCAAGCCCTGCTTCGCCGCAGGCGCCCGGAGCTCAGGTCACGCTGAGCGCCACGGCGAGCGGCTGCGCGAGCCCGCAGTACCAGTTCTGGGTCCAGCCGCCCGGCGGCACGTGGACGATCCTGCAGGCCTACAGCTCCGCGTCGACCGCGACGTGGAACACGTCCGGGCTCGCGGGCGGCACCTACACCTTCGACGTCTGGGCCAAGCAGTCCGGCTCCTCCGCGAGCTTCGAGACGCACCTCTCAGCCACCCCGACCTACATCCTGCAGACCGGCGCACCGTGCACCGGCGTGACGCTGACCTTCAGCCCGTCCTCGCCCTCCACTGCGGGCACCGCGGTCCAGCTCAACGCGGTCGCATCGGGCTGCCCGACGCCGCAGTACCAGTTCTGGATCCTTGCGCCGGGCGGAACCTGGACGGTCGTGCAGGCATACAGCTCGTCCTCGACGTTTACGTGGAACACGGCCGGGCTGCCTCCCGGCACGTATCTGTTCGACGTGTGGGTCAGGCAAGCCGGATCCAGCGCGAGCTGGGAAGCCCACATCTCGCCCAATCCGAGCTACACGCTGAGCTGAGCGTCGACGGGGATGGCGATGACGATGTCGCCGACGGTTCGATAGCCGTCGGCGGCAACGTCGCGAAACCTGAGCTGCAGAGTTCCGCCGGCCCGCAGCGCCGCCGGATCCAGCGGGACGTAGAGCCAACCCTGCAGGGTCTGGCCGGGGTCGATATCGCCCGGCATCTGGGTGGACTTCAAATACTGGCCGGCCGCGGCCATCTCACCTTCGGACACCGCCGGAGGGACCGTCCACTCCGCCTCGTCCGGGCCTGAATTGGTCACGCTGACCGCAAACCACATCGCCTTGGCGTCCGGATCGACGGCGACTCGATCGACGGTGATGGTCACGCCTCCGAACTGGCCCGACGCGCTCACCGCCAGGGTTCTGGCCAGCGCCGGCGGAGTGCGCGCACCGGCATCCGGCCGCGGAGGCAACCCGGCGGCGCCGCCGGCCAGCATCGCCACCGCCAGCACGGCATAGGCGGCAACAAGCGTACGGCGCGCAAAGGCGTTGGGCAAAACGGCCACCACGCCGATTGCGCACAGGGTGGCTGCCGCGGGCAGCGCGGGGTACGCATACCGCCCTGGACCGGAAAACTCGAATCCAACAGTCGCCGGCAGCAGCAGAGACAACGCGATCAGACCGGCCAGGGCCGCTGCTGCAACCGCAAGCGGACCATCCGGCACCGGCAGGGCACGGGATCGCAGCAGGCTGACGACGCCGGCGAGCGCCATCAGGGCGATCAGACCGCCCAGCACGACCATCACGCCGGCGAGCGGCAGAGCGCCCCACGGCTCACCGGTCCAGTACGTGAGATGGAAGACCGCAATATCGAGCGGTATGAAAGCGGGAGTGAGCGGCCCGGGCAAGGCATCCGAGAGGCGCCCGGAGTGGGCGCCGGGCATGACGCCGCCGTACTTCTGAAGGTTCAGAAGAAACCACGGGGTGAGGCAGCCAAGCGCTATAGCGCCCGAGCCGGTGACTCGCACTAGGTTCGTGCCCCGGCTCGACGCGCGCCAAAGCGCGGATAGAAGCAGCGCGGGGATGAGACCACCAAGGGTGAGCTTGACCATCAGGCCCAAGCCGAGGATCGCGCCCATCAACACGGCGCGCCGCCACGTCCATCCGTCTTTTGCCCACCGCACGGCCAGAAGAACGATCAGCCCGCCGATGGCCGCCGCCAAGGCATCGTTGCTGACGCGCGTCCCGTTGAGGTCCAAACCAGGCAGGAGGATGGCGAACACCGCGGCAACAACGACAATGTCGGGCCGGGCCGGCGCCAGCGCGCGGGCCACGACGATGGCCATTGGCGCCAGCGCGGCAAGAATGAGCGCGTTGACCAGGCGCAGCGCGTAGATCGCGGCCCAGGGTCCGCCGAATTTGTCGGCGGCCCACCAGACCGGCACCATCGATAGGTAGTAGGCCGGCGTCTGAACCGATTCATGAGACAGCTGCCACATGTGCCTGAGCATCCAGGCGGCGTTCGCGCGCGCGGACATCGATGGTGGCGGCGGACCGATGTCTGTGAGGTCCGGTGACGGATACGTTCCGGGCAGGTAGAAGCCGCGGAACACACCGGTCGATCGCATCACCTGGAGCGTGTCCGCTCTGATCAGTGTTTCGTCACCGGTTGGATAGACGCCATGGCCGAGCTGAACGATGAAGTCGAAGTGCTGCGCCTCGTCGATCACAGACCACACCGGTTGCGTGACAGCCATCAACAGCGCCGGAATGAACGCAGCCAGGTAGGCGAAGATCAACACGTGCCGGCGCGCGGCCGCGACTGCGTTAGCGCGGATCGCTTTCGCTGTCGATGCCGAGAATGCTGAGGAAGAAGCTTGCAAAAACGGTCTGAACGCCGAGTGTCAGGAGCACCGCAGCCGGGATCACCTCGCGCATCGTCGTGCGTGGATCGAGGACACCAAAACCGAGCACCTGCCACGAGAGGACGGCGAGGATCAGCCCACCGATGCCCAGCACCACCATCAGCAGGCCGAGCACCAGCCCCGTTTCGAGACGCACGTAGCGGAACATCGCCGCGTAGGCGGCGTTGGGCGGGTGGAATCCTTCGCGCATGGCGAAGACCTTCGTGAAGACCGCGAAGACGACGAGCTGGTAGCCGATCAGGCAGCAAAAGCCGGCCAGCAGGAGAGTGCTGATGTCGAAGCCAAACGGTCCGACCTTGACCGGTCCGATCTCGAGCGCCGCGCCCACTATCAGTCCGATCGCGAACAGCGCGATCCCTGGATAGAGGAACAGCCAGCGCGGGCTGAACAGCAGCATGAAGCGCAGGTGGCGCCAGCCGTCGCGCCACGTGCGCAGATGAGGCGCACGCGTGCGACCGTCGGGACGAAGGGTGACTGGCACCTCGGTGATGCGCATTCCCTTCAGCGAAGCCTTGATCACCATCTCACTGGCGAACTCCATGCCCGTCGCCTTCAGCCGCATGCGCGCGAACGCTTCCTTTCGGAAACCACGGAGGCCACAGTGCATGTCGCCGACCGGCGTGTGGAAGAACAAGCGACTGATGAGCGTGAGCACTGGATTGCCGATCCATCTGTGCAGCCACGGCATCGCATCGCGCTCGATGCCACCGCGGAACCGGTTGCCGACGACGAGGTCGAAGCCGCCCCGCAGCTTTTCGATCAGCGGGGCGATGGCGGCGAAGTCGTAGCTGTCGTCGGCGTCGCCCATGATCACGAATTCGCCGCGCGCGGCCTCGATGCCACCGATCAGCGCGCTGCCGTAACCCTTCCTCGCCACCGGGACCAGGCGCGCGCCGAGCTCTTTGGCGATGGCCTGGGAGCCGTCGCTGCTGCCGTTGTCGGCGACGATGATCTCGGCCGACAAACCATCTTTCTCGATCGCCGCCTGAGCCTTCTGGATGCATGCAGCCAGTGTTTCCGCCTCGTTCAGGCACGGCATCACAACCGAGACTTCGACAGCACGCAGCGAGGGATCGGCCTGCTTCGGAGATCGCTGCGCAACGCTCATCGCGCAGAAGCCTAACGCTGGGGCCAGTAACTAGCTTGCAAAAAAAGAGATGCCAAGTGGAGCCTCAGGCCGGATTTACTCCGGCCGTCACCCAAGCACGCCACTCTCAATGCGCCACCCAGCGTGGCCGAGGAGAGGAGGGGGTCCCGCGGGGGAGGACGTCTGTCCTCCCCCGCGAAAACAAATGACCCCGACGGATCGCCTCTCGAGGACTGGTACCGGCCTTGCGGCCAATTCCTGCCCTTTCGAACGTTTCCCTCGGGGCCGTTGCAAAGACTAGGGGCGAGAGGAGATGGAGCGCAAGTCCGAATTTCAGTTCGCCGCCAACCGATGAGTAGTAGCCGTTCGAACTGAGGGCCCCGACCCTCTCAAAACTAATGGCCGTGCGACACTGCTGTGGATGCCGGTGAATCTCCAGGAAGCGAACCAGATCGTCGCCCGAGCACACGCGAAGGCGGCCGAGCTGGGCTTGCGTGTCACCGTTGCGGTCGTCGACGAGGGCGGCGTGCTGATCGCGCTCGCCCGGATGGACGGCGCGACTCCGCTGTCCCCGCAAATAGCCGAAGCCAAGGCCGTTGGTGCAGCGATGATGCATCGCGACGGTGCTGGACTCGCCGAGATCGCCAAGGAGCGCCCCGGGTTCTTCAGCGTCGCCGACCGGCTCGTGCGCGTGCCGATGGTGCCCGGTCTCGGCTCGGTGCTGATCAAGCGCGACGGCAAGGTGCTGGGAGCGGTGGGAGTGAGCGGCGCTCGGCCGGAGCAGGACCTTGAATGCGCCGAGGCCGGGATCAGCTCAATCTGATGGTTCGCAGAGGCTCGTAGACCGACCCGGCTCGGCCGAGCCGGCTCCTGTACAGGACCAGCTCGCCTGCCCGCCACGTTGGAAGCTCCGGTGCAGCCGGAAGCGGCGGGAGTGCGGCGCCTTCACGGGCGCGAGCGCGGGCGAGCGTGAGGTGCGGCTTGAACGGCCGGGTGTCCGGAGCCAGACCAGACCGGACGCATTCGGCCTCCACCAGCTCCGCCAGGGCGCGGGCGGCGTCCGCGCCCAAGGAGATCTGCAGCCAGATGACACGAGCCAACCTCCCCCGCTTGAATGTCCCGATTTCACCCAACCCAACGTCTAAGCCGGCGAGCTCGCGCCGCGCCAGGCGATCCGCGACGCCATCGACGATGGCGCGCTCGACCTGTCCGATGAATCGCACTGTCAGGTGAAGATTCGCCGCAGGGGTCCAGCGAAATGCCGGCGCGATCGTCGCGCACGCCGAGAGAAAGGGGTCGAGCTCCCTAAGCTGCGCTTTCGGAACCGGCAGCCCGAAGAAGGCTCGGATCTTTAGCGGTGGAGCGGCTTCTTCCAATGGGTCGGGGCCCATGTGCTTGGCGCGGTCGGCCGCCATCCGAAATGGCTGCTCACGGAGTCGATCCCGTCCGCAAGGTTGTTGAGCTGGATCATGTTGACCTCGTCCGGCGTCGCCGGCGGATCTGTGAAGAGCGCCTCCATCACTGTGAAGGCGGGGATCAGGACGCCTACCGGAAGCTTCAGCTTGGACTTCTTGATCCCCCGCGCTTGGAGGTACCAGTCGAAGATGGTCTCGTAGGTCACGACCTCGGGACCGCCCAGCTCGACGATCTTGCCGAGCAGCTCCGGCCGCGCGATGGTCTCGACCACGCAGCGTGCGGCGTCCTCGCGCAAGATCGGCTGCATCTGCGCCTGGCCGCTGCCGGGGATGACGGCGAAAGGCCCGATCAGTGCGCGTTCGAACGCGTCCAGGATGCCGCCCTCCTCCGCCAGCACAAAGGCGAACCGGAGAATCGTGCCGGACACACCCGACTTCGCGAGCTCTTGCTCTCCCATCCAGCGCGACGTGAAGTACTTGTGGTGGGCGTCGAGCCTGGCTCCGATCGCGCTGACGAGCACCACCGACCTGACGCCGGCGGCCTTGGCTGCCTCAGCCAAGATCCGAGGACCGTCCACGTTGACCTCGAGGAATGACTGGGGCCGGTTCCGGCGCACCGCAACCAGGCTGATGATGTGCTCGGTTCCCTGGGCCGCCTGAACCATTGCCGCGGGGTTCAACGCGTCTCCCACCATCACCTGTGCGCCGCGAACCTTGAAGGCGGCTGCCTTCATCGGGTCGCGGACGAGCACCCTCAGCTGGTGCCCGTCGTCGATCAGCTTGTGCGCGACTCCACGTCCAAA
>Ga0137409_10000530_pt1 | contig 42132 bp, 33 predicted proteins | sample CZODoug1_16funga_FD_122059 | JGI IMG/M metagenome (GOLD analysis project Ga0137409, IMG submission 122059) | Vadose zone soil fungal communities from Angelo Coast Range Reserve, California, USA - CZODoug1_16fungal (Hybrid Assembly) | ecosystem: Environmental > Terrestrial > Soil > Vadose zone...
GACTTCTTCAGCCGGAGTCTCCATTTTCCCCGGTACGGGCACGGCATGCCGTGCCCCTACGTTCGGCGAAGGCTCGGCCTTGATTTGGACAGCGGCTTGACCGCTTCCTGTCTGCACGCCCAATCCTGAGCCGCGGGCTTTATCGGTGGCACTCGCATCTTGGGCTGTTGCGATTCCGGGAGCCGACACACCGGTGACTTGCGTTGTCCCGCTCCCGTCGCCGTTGCCCAACAACTCCGTGAAGTAAGCGCGCCAGGATTCGTCAACCAATTCCGGATTGCCGCGAAAGCGGCTCAGCAGTCCTTCGACGTAAGTCGCATTAGCGCCAAAATTTTCGGCGATAACTTCAGATAAATCAGTTCTCACTGGCTGACCCAACTCTGCTCACCTCTTCCAGATAACAACACGATAGCAGCTTTTCTGGCGTAACTTTGTTATAGATTAACACCTTCGCGAACGCTTTGCATCCGGCACTCCGATGGCAGTTAATAGCCTTTTCGCGGGAGCATCTCTGCGTAACGTCGGCGAGCTCTGCGTCTCCGCGGTTAACTGAGTTTTGGCAGATTCCTTTACCGCCAAGTCGCAGTGGACGGCGAGGTTACGCAGAGAAACTTCAATTTGTCGCGTGCCCAGTGGTATCTTAAGCGTCCACTTTAGTCGGCCAGCAAATCACAAAATCATGAAGCAACAAAATACCCGTCCCTGGAAACGCACCCTGGTAGCAATTCCTTCACTCGTGCTGATCGCTATCTTAAGCGCTACTGCCTTTCCGCCCGGCTCCAGTGCTATCGATCAGTTTCCTACGACAATCATTCTCGTGCGCCACGCAGAAAAGAAGATTGTTGCACCGGAAAATAAAGATCCGGATCTGAGTCCCGCGGGCCTGGCGCGCGCGCAGGAACTGTCGAGGATGTTTGGCGATACCGGCATCGCGGCAATTTACGCGACGCAATACAAACGTACGCAGCAAACGGTAAAGCCGCTGGCGGATAAACTTGGTCTGCCGGTTACGCAAGTGGAAGCGAAAAAGACGTCTGAGTTGGTTAAGCTGATTCGTTCCCGGAATACAGGCCAGGTGATCTTTATCGCGGGTCACAATAACAGCGTTCCGGAAATAATCGCAGCGCTGGGCGGACCGAAGTTGCCAATCATTCCGGAAGACGAGTTTGACAACCTATACATTCTGACCGTTCAGAGCGACGGCTCGGCTAAACTCCTCAAGATGAAATACGGTAAGCAGTAAGCAGTAAGCAGTAAGCACAAAGCAGTAGGCAGAAGCCCGACCGTGAGGGAGGGCTTGGTTGCAGGGCAGAGACAGGTCAGTACCGCCTGCGGTAGCGGGTGGGTAATCGCGCGCGACGTGAAACAAGTCTAAGGACCAGAACACGATGAAAAAATCCGAGTCAAAAAAGAAGCTAGACAAAAAGCCATTAGCCACAACTGAAACCACTGGCTTAAACCGGCGCACGTTTGTAAAGCTCGTTCCCGCTCTTGGCGCCGCCGCGCTTGCGACTCCGCATCTCAACATCGCCTCCGCTCTGGCCCAGGTCCCCTCGCCAAGTCCGTCGCCGACGCCGCTGCCATCACCTTCGCCTACACCCGCGCCTTTGCGCGTGACGAAGGACATGCTGCGTCAGGCTGAGAAGCTCATCGGCATTGAACTCACCGACGCCCAGGAGGCGATGGCACTTCAGAACGTAAGCACGAATCTCGACCGGTACGAGGCTCTCCGCAAGATCGACATTCCACTCGACACTGAGCCGGCCACTCTGTTTCATCCGGCGCTGCCCGGCAAAAAATTCAACCTCAAGTCAACGAAATTCAAACTCAGCAAGGTGCAAGATCCACAGTTCAATTCCGTGGACGATTTGGCATTCGCGTCGCTGCCGCAGCTCGCCGAGTTGGTTCGCACGCGCAAAGTTTCTCCTGTTGACCTGACGAAGATGTATCTGGCGCGGTTGAAAAACTATGGGCCAAAACTCAACTGCGTAGTTACGCTCACCGAAGATCTGGCGCTGTCACAGGCAACTGAGGCGGAACGCGAAATCAAAGCCGGCAAGTATCGCGGACCGTTACACGGAATTCCCTGGGGCGCCAAGGACCTCTTCGCCACCAAAGGCATTCGCACCACCTGGGGGGCAGAACCTTATCGCGATCAGGTGATCGACTACGACGCGGCCGTGGTGGAGCGTTTGCGCGATGCGGGCGCGGTGCTGGTGGCGAAGCTTTCGATGGGCGCGCTGGCGCAGGGCGGCCGCTGGTTCGCGGGCATGACGCGGAATCCCTGGCAGGTCGATGAAGACAAAACCGGGTCGAGCGGATCGTCAGCCGGTCCGGCTTCCGCCACCGCGGCGGGGCTCGTCGGTTTTTCCATTGGCACCGAAACGCTTGGCTCGATCATTTCACCATCGTCGCGCTGCGGCGTCGCCGGGCTGCGGCCAACCTATGGACGCGTCAGTCGCTATGGCGCGATGGGCCTCAGTTGGACCATGGACAAGATAGGTCCGATTTGCCGTGGTGTTGAAGACTGCGCCGCCGCGCTCAGTGGAATCTACGGACCCGACGGCCGGGATCTCACCGTAGGCGATGCTCCTTTTAACTGGGAACCGGCGCGACCGATTAGCAAGATGAGGATTGGTTACATCAAAACTGAGTTTGACCAGCAACAGGATCCGGAACGCAAGGCGATCTACCAGCAAGCGCTCGATGCGTTGAAGTCGGCTGGCGCAAACCTGGAGCCAATCGAGATGCCCAAGTTTTCCGTGGCGGCGTTGCGCATCATCCTCGTTGCTGAAGCAGCAACAGCTTTCGACGACATCACGCGCGACGGGCGAGTCAATCAACTTTCCGGACAGGAGCCAGGTGATTGGCCCAACACGTTTCGCAGTTCGCGTTTCATTCCCGCGGTGGAATACATCAGGGCCCAACGCGCGCGTCGTTTACTGATGCAGGAGATGGATGCGTTGATGTCGAAGTGGGACGTGTTTGTTTCACCCGCGCCCGGTAGTCTTAGTTTGCTGATCACAAATCTCACCGGTCATCCGGCGGTTGCCGTCCCCTGCGGCTTTCCGAAGGGCCTGCCGCAATCAATCATGTTCACCGGCGGACTCTACGACGAGGGCGCGCCGCTGCGCGTGGCGCTCGCTTACGAACGCTCGACGCAGTGGCATACGATGCATCCGAAAATGGATTGGGCTTGAAACTGGAGCCAAGCGCCTGCCATATGAATGCGCCCGGCCGAATTGGGTTATAATGTCACTGAACAAAACACCGTTGGAGAAAGAAATGCAAACAGTCTATCAACTAAACGCCGACGATCTTAATGAAGATTTTCTTGAGGGTTTGAAGACCACTTTCAAACATAAAGAAATTGAAATCGTAGTCTATGAACGCGACGAAACCGCTTACTTATTGGCTACGCCCGCAAACCGCAGCCGTCTGCTCGAAGCCATCGCCGACGTTGAGCAGGACCGCAATATAGTTGTACCCGATCAAGATCAGTTTCAATGAGGATCGTCGCTTTTCATCAACTGGCCTTCGAGCAGTACAACGAATGGGCGATAGCGGATAAGAAAGTGTTCGAACGCGTGCGTCGCCTAATCACCGAAACCGCCAAGACACCATTCGCCGGTATCGGCAAACCCGAACCACTCAAAGCAAGCCTCAAAGGATATTGGTCGCGCCGCATCACTGACGAACACCGACTTGTTTACAAAGCGACCGATGACCAACTCATTATCGTCGCTTGCAAGTACCACTACGAGTGAGTCTCACCACGCCTCAATAGTATAAAGAGCATGTCGACTAGTTCGTCCGGCAGAGGATGCATCCAAAATTGATTGCATGTGAAATGAGTTAACCTGGAGATCTCTTCGAAGTAGACTGATTAAGGAACTTTCTTAAGGGAAGTAAGGCTGCTGCCAGGTCTCCATGGGCATGTCTGACGTGGCGAATTAGTTCGCGAGGGTCGATCGAAAGCTCGCAATGCGGACATTTCACTGGTGTGCCCAGATGCGCGGTCGATCTACCATCCCACTGAAGCAAGTTACTATAAGAGGGTGGGCGTCCAGTCGAAGTTTTTCCGTCACTTCTCTCAATATTGTCCTCGACGCAAGAACTCCAGGCCATGGTAGAACCTTCCATTTCTCTCAAGGACTCTAGCTAGATAATCCTCCTTGAGACACCAATTTATCATCTGGACTAACGATGGAATTATACTCCCTTGACTTCTTTTAGGCACGGGATGCAGCGGCTGTTGAGCCGCTATTGAGGCAGTGTTGTGAGGGCGCGAACTAAGCGCCAAGGGCGCGAAATGTAACAGCCTGGGCCAGCGGCCCAGGGAGCGATCTCAGATCTCAATCGAGCGCTGAAGGCGCGGCATGACCAATCATGAGAACCGGTTGTCGCATTCTATTTCATTGGTCTTAATTTCGCGCCTTCAGCGCTTTCACTACTAACAATACGTGTCCTGGGCCGTTGGCCCAGGCTTTTACATTTCGCACCTTTGGTGCTGACAGCCATCAGAGCCTTTGGATAGGCCGAGTCTCCAACAATTTCGCGTTAACTGTTCAGCAATCGCGGCAGATCGAGCACCAGCGCGACTGTTCCGTCTCTCAGTTCTGTCGCGCCGGCAATGCCATACCAGCGTCCTGCATGACGGCCCAGACTCCTGACCAGCACTTCCTTTGGTCCCTCCACGCGATCGACAACGATACCAACACACTTTGTTTCGTGATTGCCGATGCCGGCGCGTTCGTCAGTAAACTGGCAGGTGATGAGGTGCAATTGACTGCTCGCATCGTCCTCTTCGGGAGTTTGGCCCAGGAGATCGCGCATCGAGACCTGCCGCAACTGATTAGCCCCCGAGGCGCCGTCTACAACATCTATCGCGTCGATGCCCAGGGTTTGCGCTGCCGGGATGCAGTAACGATTGCCGGCCGAAACGACCACGTTGGTTGCGATCAGGCCAAAGGTAACCGGCAAACGAATCTCAAACGTCGTCCCTTTCTTTGGTTCGCTGGAAACGCGCAACTCGCCGCCCACTTGCTCGACCGCAGTTTCCACAATGTCTAGTCCAACGCCCCGGCCGGAAACGTCTGACGCCGAAGCCAGCGTGGTAAATCCCGGACGGAAGATCAAGCGCAGGCTGCGCTCGATATCGAGTGGAGCATCGCTAACGGGAATACCGAGTTTCAACGCCGCCTCCGCAATCAGCACCGGATCAATACCGCGGCCGTCATCCGCCACTCGCAGCCGCGACTGGCTGCCCTCACTGACGGCTTCAAGACGCACAGTGCCTCGCGGTTTCTTGCCGGACTGAACACGCTCGTCGTTGTTCTCGATGCCGTGGTCCACCGCGTTGCGCACCAGTTGGATCAGCGGATCGGCGATCGCATCCACGAGTAGTTTGTCTAACAAAATTTCCGCGCCACGAATTTCAAAATCGACCTCCTTAGCCGCCTGGCGCGCGGCCGCCCGGCCCGCTCGCATGGCGCGCTGGAGCGTCGGTCCTAATGAAACCATGCGCAGATTGATCAGTTCGTCTTCGACGCCCATAAACGAACTTCTAATCCGCTCGTTTAGTTTCTCAAGTTCCTGGCGGGCTGGAGAGGCCAGTTGTTGTTCCGACAAAGCCAGCTCGAGCGCGCTTGAGGTTGTGCGCAGCAGTTCATGAGTTGAGGAAATAAGGCGATCAAGCTTGTCGAGATCCGTGCGCACGAAATTCGACAGCGACGACAAAGAAGCAGGTGCGGAAACAACGGAAGCTTTCTGTTCTTCACCCGAAGACGTCTCGCCTATATTAATTTCGGTGAAAACCACACCGGAAAAATCGCTGACCGAGGCTTTGATGGCTTCAAGGTCGGCATCGCTCCCGTAAAGAACGCGAAAACTGATCCGGTCAGGATGCTCGTCAGCGACAGCGGGCGAGGTTGAGATCACTTCGCCGAATTCCGCGAGCTTCTCCTTCAACCGGAAAAACTGCGCGTCGAAATCGCCCAGATCAAAGCTGGTAGCAACCACGAAAAGCGGACCACCGGCCGCGACGATGCTGACCAGTCGGTGCTTCTCAGGCTCTGTTAACGACCGCCAGATTTCGAAAGGAATTGTTTTGAGAACCGCTTCGGCATCGTCTGGTAGTTCACGGGCAGTTTTTCGCGCGGCTGCTTGTAGTCGATCAAAAAGATCGCGGCGCGACGGTTCCACAATTCCCAATGCGGCCAGACTCAAGCTCTCCACGAGCGCTTCGGTGGCGCTTTCGAATGTGTCAGCCACCGCGTTGTCAACGACAACTCGCCCGGCGCGAACCTCGGCAAGCAGATTCTCAAACTCATGCGCAATCTGGCTTACAACTTCGAGCCCGCACGACGCAGCGGAGCCTTTTACGCTATGGACCCGTCGGAAAATGCGATCGATTAAATCGCGACTCTTGCGTCCGCCGGATGTCGCGCGGCCGCCGGCCTGAGCGGCGCGCAACTCGTCCAGGTCAGCGAAGATCTTCTCGACGAGCTCTTCAATTTCAAGCAGAAATTCGCGTTGAGTTTGGTCCACGGAAGAATAGTAAATGGTAAATCGTGAATAGTGAATAGGGAAAAGTTTCGGGTTCTTACTGGGACCGCGGGCGTCTCGCCCGCTTTCGTTGAAAGCCACATCGCTCGGGTTGCAGATTCGACCGCCACTTGAGTGAACTTGTCGCTTGAGGCGGGCGAGACGGCCGCGGTCCCAGTAAGAACTCGAAACTCGAAACTGATCTCAGATTTCAGATCTCAGTGTCGATTGCTCCGGCTCATCGTCGACCGATTGCTCCACTTCCTCAGGCTGGACATTTTGTTGTGGCTGCTGTTCATCCAAATCGCGCTTGATGGCGTCGAGGATGCCATTGATGAACTGGGTAGCTTCGTAGGTTGAGAAACGCCGAGCGATTTCCAGGGCTTCGTTGATGGCGACGGTGCGCGGGGTTGGTTCGTAAAGAAATTCGTAGACGGCCAGACGCAGAATATTGCGATCGACAATCGCCATCCGCGGAATGCGCCAGTGTTCCGCGCGAGAACGGATGCGCTCGTCGAGGGCTTCGACGTGCGCGAGTGTGCCCGCGGCGAGGCGCGTCGCGAATTCACGCGCCGCTTCCTCCGTCTCGGAGTCGCCCAGTTCCGTCCAGTAGGTTTTCAATACCTCTTCCGGAACGGCGTCGGCGAAATCAGCCGCAAAGAGCATTTGCAAGGCGCATTCACGCGCCTTACGTCGCGAACCCATAAAGCACCAGTGAAAAGAAAAGAGTGAAAAGTGATAGGTTGAAAAGCGCCAAGTTCTAGCTCGTCACTTTTAACTTTTCACTATTCACCGTCTTATAAAGATTTACTAACTCGACCGCCGTCGTGGCGGCTTCAAAACCCTTATTACCAAGCTTGACTCCCGCACGATCGATTGCCTGGTCAAGCGTATCGGCAGTTACCACTCCAAAAACTACCGGCACTCCTGTTTGCAAACCTGCTTGCGCGATGCCGCCAGCTACCTCACTGGCAATGTACTCGAAGTGCGGCGTTTGCCCGCGAATAATTGTACCGAGACAGATGACCGCGGCAAAATTTCCCGAGCCGGCAAGCTTCAAAGCCAGTAGCGGAATTTCAAAAGCGCCGGGAACTTTGTAAACCTCGACCAGTTTCTCATCGGCACCCAAACGCTCCAAAGCCTCAAGCGCACCATCGACCAGACGCGCGCTGATGAAGTCGTTCCAACGACTGGCGACAATCGCAAAACGAAATCCCTGACCGTTGAGATGACCTTCGTGAATTACTGGCTGCAAGACTGAACCGCTCCGGTGAATGCCGACCGCTGAGATTTACCCGCGGGCGTTTCGCAGTATAGGGGATGAGTTTGCGAGCAGCAAGTTGGAGGCCTTTTAGTAGGACAGGCATTCCTGCCTGTCAGTTTTTGACGCCATCGAACAGACAGACAGGAATGTCTGTCCTACTCGCCTTTGAAGACCGGCGCCCGTTTTTCCAGAAACGCGCGCGTGCCTTCGCGCACGTCGTTGGTCGCAAACAAGCTGGCGAAGAGTTTAGCTTCCAACTCTAGTCCCTCGGCGAGCGGCAGCTCAGCGCCGCGGATCACCGCCTCGAGGGAGGCGCGAATTGCCAGTGGCGCCAGCGCGGCGATTTCGCGTGCCAAAGATTCGGCCGAGGCTAACAACTCGCCTACGGCCGCGACGTGATTGATCAAGCCAAACTTTAAAGCTTCCGCGGCGCCGATCGTCCTTCCTGTCAACATCATTTCGAGTGCGCGGCCGTGACCAATCTCGCGCGCGAGCCGCTGCGTGCCGCCGTAAGCGGGAATGATGCCGAGCTTGGTCTCAGGTAAACTAAACTCTGCGTTTGGCGATGCGATTCGGATGTGACACGCCAGCGCCAGCTCGCAACCGCCGCCCGCCGCGATTCCGTTGATCGCCGCAATCACGGGCACGCCACAGTTTTCGATTTGATTGCAGAGCGCCTGGCCGCGCGTGGAAACTTCGCGTGCGCGATCTTCGTCGAGCTCGGTTAACTCGGCGATGTCGGTGCCGGCGCAGAAAGCTTCATCGCCCGCGCCGGTAAGAATGATGGCGCGCAGGTCAGGTTCACTGTCGAGGTTTGTGAAGATATCGGCGAGGGCGAGAATCATCTCACGCGAGAGCGCGTTGTACTTTTGGGGGCGGTTGAGTTGAACGATGCTGATTTGATCGCGTCGGTCTTGAAGGATGGAAGACATTAATTTGTAGGGGCAGGGCTTGTCCCTGCCCGCAATTCTCTGCCGAGGCGCCTTCGGGCAGGGACCAGCCCTGCCCGTACTGTCACACCAACTTCATCGGCGTCGGGTTTTTTGGATCCGTCGTGTAGTCGTAGAAACCGCGTCCCGACTTGCGGCCGTACAAACCTGCCAGCACCATGCGCTTCAATAGCGGCGGCGGCGCGAATCGCTTCTCGCGAAATTCATTGAACATGATCTCGGCGATGTAGTAAGTCGTATCCAACCCAACGAAGTCGCCTAATGTAAACGGCCCCATCGGATACCCCAGGCCGAGTTTCATCGACGTATCGATGTCCACAATCGAGCCGACGCCTTCTTCAAGCGCGCGAATCGCGTCCAGCATGTAAGGCACCAGCAGTCGATTGACGATGAAGCCGGTCGTGTCGTTTGCCCTTACCGGAACTTTTCCCAGCCGCTTGCCAAACTCGATCGCCTGCTCGTAAATCTCCTCGTCAGTCAGAATTGTTCGCACCACTTCAACCAGCTTCATGAGCGGCACCGGATTAAAAAAGTGGAGTCCCACAAAACGCCGCTGACGCTCCGGCGACGTTGCGGTCATCATTTCGGTGATGGAGATCGAGGAAGTGTTTGACGCGAAGATCGTCTCCGGCTTACAGATCCGATCGAGCTCAGCATAGGTGTTTCTTTTCTCTTCAATGTTTTCAATAATCGCTTCGATCACGATGTCGCAGCCGGCAAGCGCTTCAAAATACACGGTGCCTGACAAGCGATCGCGCGCGGCCTTTTGCTGTTCGGCAGTGATAGTACCCTTCTCGGCAAACTTCGCCAGCGACTTTTCGATTCCCGCAAATCCCTTCTGTAACACTTCATCGGAAACTTCGCGAACGACAGTTTCAAATCCCGCGCTGGCCGCAACCTGTGCGATTCCCGAGCCCATCAGCCCACAGCCCAACACGCCCACCTTCTTAATTTCCATCTCTTCTCATTCTCCTGATAAGTAAAAATTGGTATGCAGCTTTCAGTTTTGTGTTCCCCTCTCCGCAAGCGGAGAGGCGTTAGGGGAGAGGTGGTCAAGTTGCGGGACCCCTCCCCTAACCCCTCCCCACTTTAGTGGGGCGGGGATTAGCCGAACAGAATGTCCTACTTCGACAGCTCTGGCTCGGTCACTTCGATCCCGTATTTTCGCCCGCGGGTTTTCAGCCAGGTATTGTACTCCCTACTCCAGGCCACGAATTCCGTCGCCAGTTGCTGTTGAGTTTTAGTCGCAGCCTGCTTATCCGGCGGCGACGTGGAACTCCTGGTCGCCAGCGCCACATCTTTTGCCCTGACTAGCAATGTCTTTAGTTTCTCTTTTAACTGATTCGCTGTCGGGTCGAGTTGCGGAGCTGAGTCAAGGTCTTTCAGGGCGCTGTCGGCCCGCGCAGTTTCGCCGTCGTTCAGCACCAAATTAAAAGCTTCCTGCGCTTCACCCATCGCCTGCGCGTAGGAAACGAAGTTCCGCATCGACTCATCGACAACGGCTGCCGGTGGCGGCTCCTGGACCAGAAACGCCGGCAATGGATCGCGCAGGTGTTGCACCGTTTTGATAAAGCTAACTACGACCAGAGCAATCGCCGCGATCTGGAGCAGGTGCCAGGTGACGGCGATTCCGGATCGTTCGCCAGGCCGGCGATAGTCAACGACGAGCGCCAGCATCGCCCCCGAAAGCATGCCGCCGAGATGAGCCGCGTTGTCGATGAAGCCGCGCCCCATGAAGCCGATGAACAGATTCAACATGATCATTGGCAGCAAGCCGGTGCCAAAAGCGCGCCTGAATCCTTCCGGCAACTCGTGGCGAAACTTGATGCCAAAAACGAAAAGCACTCCCACTAAACCAAACAGCGCTCCCGAGGCGCCCGCCGAAGGTACGTCAGTCGTCTTGAAAATGAAGCCAGCGATCGGACCGACAGCCATGTTCGGCCTGACAGTCAGATAGCTGGCTACCACGCCGGCCACGCCGGTTAACACCCAAAACACTACAAACTTCGCTGAACCGTAAAGTTTCTCGACGTATGGGCCGACAATCCAGAGACTGTACATGTTCACCAGTAAATGCAGCAGGTTGACGTGGAGAAACATCGGCGTTACGAAGCGCCACCATTGATGTTTAGCCGAGATGAGATAGTTCACCTTGGCGCCAAACGGTATCAGCACTTCGGCGGGCAAAGGACTCAACAAGCTAAAAGATATTCCGCTTGCTTGCCACATCAGCAGGAAGACGAAAATATTCGCCACCAGCAGCATGATCGTGAACATGTACGGACGATTTAAGACTGCGCGTGCAAAGCGCATCGTCTCGCTATCGGCGGCCACGCGCGGCTGGTTGGCAACGGCCCCTCCGGAAACTGATGTTCCGCAAACGGCACACTGCTGTTGCCCACCACCCACAATCGAGCCGCAAGTGCGACACATCGTCGGGCGCCCGGCGTTCGGGTTACGGGCGTTGCTGTTTGCAGAGTTATCAGGCAAGACGCTTTACACTAACAAGCGTGATGCTTCTTATGAAACAAAAGCATCACGCTGTTTACCTCTTGAGAGTCCTCAAATTATTTCGATCAGATTCTACATCGAAGGCAACCGAAGGCGTTAATCGGACCCACGTAGTAGCCTCAAGCCATGATTTCAAATTTTAGAAGTGGCCGGCGCCGAAATTGGTTGAAGACTACCGGAAATTGGCGTATAAGTTGCCGTGCAAACCTCAGGCCTTGCCGCCAGAGACCGAGAGAGCCCAAGAAGAACACACCGCGTCCACCGCGAGGTGTGATGAGTATGACATCCAATAACCGGTAAGAGATTCTCGGCTTACCGTCTTTTTAGCAGGTCGTCAAGTCTGAGGCTGGCGCCGCTGGGAAATATTCAACCCAAGCTCGGCGGCTGGGAGATAAGAATGCCTGATAAGCTGTCGGAAGAAGACTGGGAACTTCTGATCACAAGGATCAAAAAGGGTGAGTGCACTCCGTTTATCGGGGCGGGAGCTTGCTTTGGAACAATTCCGACCGCCGCCAGGATCGCCGCAGACTGGGCCGGCAAAGTGGGCTTTCCTTTTGATGATTGTACCGACTTGGCAAAGGTGGCCCAGTTCATCTCAGTGAAGTCTGACGCTATTCGCCCCAAGGAAATGTTCATTGAAGAATTCAAGGATGTTGCACCCCCCAACTTTGATGACCCTTATGAGCCGCATCGCGTGCTCGCAGATCTTCCGCTCCCCGTCTACATAACGACAAATTATGATGACTTTCTTTTCCGGGCACTGAGCCGAACAGAATATGCCCCCGGTCAGAAGAAGACTCCTCAGCGCGAGCTATGTAAGTGGAATCAGGAGATAGGCGGGGGCAGGCTCAACGCCCGCAAACGTGCGCCTCGACTCGACGGAAGTATCCAAAGTCCCATTATTTTTCACCTGCACGGCAACATGGAACACGCGGATTCGATGGTCTTGACTGAGGATGATTATCTGGACTTTCTGATCAAGATCGGCAAGGACGACACACTTCTGCCGCGCAATATTGAGCAGGCGTTCACGAGTACGTCTCTGCTTTTTGTGGGCTACAGCCTAAACGATTGGAATTTCCGAGTTTTGTTCCGGAGCGTCGTTAGCTATTTGGAGATCAGCACCAGGCGCGTGCATATCTCAGTTCAACTTTCGCCCTTGAAGGAAACGGCATCCGCCGAACAGAAAAAAAATGCCGAAGAGTATCTGAATCGCTATTTCGAGAACCTGAAGATTCGTGTCTACTGGGGAGATGCCAAGGCTTTCGCAAAAGAGCTGCGAGAGCACTGGTAGGCGCCAGAAAATCGGAGACGCCAAATGGCCACCGCGCTTCAACCATACGTTGGGCCACGCCCTTTCGAGCGGACAGCGGCCGACCGGAATCGCTTCTTCGGTCGAGACGACGAAGCTAGTGACTTGCTGTCGTGCGTTATCGCTCACTCAGCGGTCCTGCTCTATTCCCAATCGGGCGCTGGCAAGACGTCTTTGATTAATGCCAAGCTGACGCCAATGTTGGAAAAAGCCGGGTTGGAGGTGATTAAGCCTGCGCGCGTGCGGGATGTGCCGCCCGAGGATAGCGTGTTCCGGCGGATTTCAAACATTTATGCTTTTAACGTCCTCAGGAGTTGGGACGAAGGCGTGACCGATCCAAAGGTTTTGGCCGAAACGCCTCTCTCGAAGTTCTTGAAGGATCATAAGAGCACCGTTGCAGAAGGCGAGGATCCCAAGCCGCGGGTTGCGATTTTCGATCAATTCGAGGAACTGTTTACTTCCTATCAGGAACGCTCAGCAGACCGCGAGGATTTTTTCGATCAGGTTGGCGAGGCACTCGAAGAAGATCGGTTGCTGCGGGTGGTGTTCGCCATGCGGGAAGATTATATCGCCGAATTGGATCCCTATCTTCCTTTGCTGCCAGAGAAGCTACGGACGCGCTACCGCATCGAGCGCCTCAGCGAGGATGACGCTTTGCTTGCCGTCACCGAGCCTCTGCGAGATACAGAATACTCTTATGCTGACGGTGTGGCCGAACAACTGGTTGAAAACCTGCTGATGGTGCCGGTCGAGACAGTCAAAGGCGTCGAGAAAGTTCGCGGGCAGTCGGTTGAGCCGGTGCAGCTTCAAGTTGTTTGCCAGACCCTCTGGGAGAATTGTCAGAACACCTGGGGGAAGTTGTCTTCAGAAAAAAAGGTCATTACGCGCGAATATCTCGAAGCCTTCGGCGACGTCGATCAGGCGTTATCAACTTTTTACGAGAAAGCGATCAGTCGCGTTGTACTGGCTACAGGTGTCAAAGAAGGAGTCGTGCGCAGGTGGTTTGAGCAATCACTGATTACCTCTGCCGGCACCCGTGGGACGGTGTTCCGCGGGCCAAAAGAAACGGGCGACCTCCCCAATGCGGCGGTAGACGAGTTGGTTAACCAACACATTATAAGAGCGGAGTTGCGCGGCGGATCCCGTTGGTATGAGCTGACCCACGATCGTTTCATTGCTCCGATCAAAGCTTCCAACGAGCGCTGGTTGCTGGCGCATTCGGGCGGCGAGCAAACGCCAAAGAGACTCGAAGCCAGAGCGGAACAGTGGGCGCTCGATGGGCGACAAAGAAAAGACTTGTTTGATGAAGGTGAGCTGCTGGAAGCAAAGCGTTGGCTTGAAAGCCCAAGCGCTTCCGATGTGGGCTACAGCGAACGGTTGGCCACGTTGGTAGAAGCCAGCGGCGCTGCGCAGGCCCAGCAACAAGTAAAGTCAGCCAGGCGATTGAGATTGTTGGCGGCGGCGCTGATGCTCTTAGTAATACTCTTGATCGGCGCCTCGATTGTGGCCTTCAAGAGCCAGCGGGAGGCGGAAGCGCTGACACGCGCAGCTACCGATGCCAGAGTTATGGCCGAAGACCAGAAGGGAATAGCCGAAAAGCAGACGAAATTAGCCGAAGACCGGAAGAGAGTAGCCGATGACCAGCGCCACCTAGCTGATGCGCGGAACGTAGAGCTCCAAGGACTTTATGCCATAGTTTCAGACGAAAAGAATCGCGCCAAAAAACAAACACTTCTCGCCAAAACTAACGAGCGAATTGCCAGGAACGCCAAGGCAGACCTCGAGGAGTACAATAAAGAGCTGGATGACTTGTCGACCAAGTTCAAGGAAGCGGATGATGAATACGGGGAGCTCTCTGCGCGATCGCCCCAGGATCTCAAGGAGCAATGTGACCTCAAGACCGCGCTTGCGAGCCCGAAAGCGAAATACGAACATGTATTCGCCGGTTATGTGGCCTTCCATAAAGTAGCCGAACAGAGAGCAGTCAAGCGTCTAATAGAGGAAATAGAAAATCGACAGAGTACACTGACCTGCCCGCATTAGTTTCCCGGCAGATGTTTCTGTGAGCCAGGTCCCTGGCGACGATGAATATAGTCGTTACCTCACTCGACCATTAAGGCCAGATGGCATTCAACAACGCGGCCAGACGATAACCTCCCCAGGCAACTCGCTGGCGAGCAACCTTCAGCGCTCTAGCTTTGTAGGCCACACTTGGCTCCGCGCCGTTCTTCATCTCTTTGTAAGCGACGTCTTGCGCAAGCGCAAAGCTCTCGTCTGCCCACGACTGAAAATTAAATGGATCGTTCAATCTCAGGTCTGGGCTACTGGGGGAGTTCCCTTTCATTGCCAGGGCGGCCGCCGCGGGAATCTCACTGAGCGGCGGCGGACTGAAATTGGGACCTGTCTTCGGAAAGCTATCAATGCCGCCATCCCAATAGCTGTGCAGATTGGATTTCTTGACTGCAGCTTTGCGCCCTGCACCGGGAATGCTAATCGACACGAGATTGCCACCTCGATCCCCTTCAGGGTTTTCCTGACTGACCCTGGTGGCACAATGCAACGGTTGATGAATATCGCCGACAAAGTGAATGATAAACCGCAACGCTTGAGCTTGTGCTTTCGGATCAGTACTTGTCCTAAGTATTTTTACGTTGTCCTCCAGGGCCGTAACTATGTTGGGTTTGGGTACTTTCGGTAAACGCGTTCCATCAATGGAAAAGGGAGTATCGATAAAGTGAAGCTCTTTGAAGGAGTCAAACTCGGCAAACGGCCGAAGATCGTCAGCCCAGTGCGCTGCATTGACGAAGTCTTTGCTGTTCGCTGAGATCTCGGCGGGATTTATCGGGATTGCCAGCAGCTTATTAACATGGGCTTTGGCACTCGGATTCAGTCGCTGATATGCGATATAGGCAACCATCATGTGTCCGCCTGCTCCCCAGCCGAGGGAGAGTGACGGAGCACAGAGCATTAATGCTAACGCGCCGATTATGAATTTGCTTTTAGACAACCGGCGCTTGCTTTTGTTTTGCATCTTGATTCTCCTTGGCATGGTGATTCCGAAACCGCCCTGGCTGCTTAAGAGTTGGGAAGTAACAAACCGCATTGTGGTTGCCGGAAATATTTGGAGCTGAAGCTGTTTTCTCTTGGTATTAACAAATCAAGTGTTGAGATCACTTGCACGCTTGCAGGTTGACAGTTAGTGCGCGCGATCTATACCACAGGTTGTTATCAAACTTCCACGACAAACTTGACCCCGGAAAGGATTAATCGGAAGGACTGCCCAAAACGTTGCAGCATTCCTTCCGACTATTAAGATCAGTAATCTGGCGGCCGCGAGAGTCAGCCCGAAAAGCAGGCTGCCTAATCTTCACGAGAAGAGCTTCAAAATTATCGCCCCTAACCAATATCTTCCAGCAGGTTGACCAGATCGTCGGCATGTTCCTCTTCCACGGCCAGAATGCCTTCCAGCATGCGTCGCGAAGTTGGATCGTCGTTACCAAAGTAGGTGATCATCTCGCGATAGCTGTCAATGGCGATGCGCTCGGCGACCAGATCCTCTTTGATCATATCGATAAGCGTATCGCCCTCGGCGTATTCAGCGTGACTCTTGCTCAACAACCCCTGCGGATTGAAGTCAGGCGCGCCTTTAAGCTGAACGATGCGTGCGGCAATTTGATCGGCATGGCCCTGTTCGTCATTTGAGTGCTGGAGAAACTCGGCGGCAACGCTTTCCGCGTGGATGCCCGAGGCCATGAAGTAATGCCGGCGGTACCGGAGCACGCAAACAATTTCAGTGGCCAAAGCTTCATTCAAAATTTTGATTGCTGTCTCGCGGTCAACTTTGTAGCCTTCTGTTACCGCGCCGTTTTCGATATGTTGGCGGGCGCGCTCGCGCAGTGTTTTGATGTCGGTAAGAAACGGTTTGTCGGTCACGGCTTTTGCTCCTGTTTGGTCAGCCACGGCTTTCACTCCTCATATTGAATTAGGGGAAGGACGATGGTACTCGCCTCGTTGATAAGGAGCAAGCGAAGGAGGGTTGGATCGTTTAGAGGCGGGCCTTGCCCGCCGGTTCAAGCAACGATCAATCGAGCCCGTTTTGCTCAACGCGGCGCCGGCGGGCAATTCCCACCTCTAAACGAAGCTGACATTTCGCCGCTACGCAAGGTGCCTCAAGCTTGGGTCATTCTGCTGCAAGCTTGCCCTGAATCGTGATTTCCTTAGCAGCGCTCGCATCGTTTTTGACTTCCACGGGTACGCGCCAGACGAGCGTCTTAATCCTACAAGTGCCGGTGTTGTCTTCGCGACAATAAAAGAGCGTGAGCTGCACGCGGAGTTCAGCGGCGCCGGGCTCAAAAGCGTGGAAGGGAATTCTTAAAGGAAGCTGGAGACTCTTCGTCGTCTGGCCTAGCTCCTGGTCGCGTCCGATAACCCCGAGTATGGAAGCCGAGATCAGGCCGAGTTGTTTTTCGCCAGTTTCCACGGACACGCGATAGCGTTGTGGCGCCGCGGGATTGAGGTGATACCCGGATGGCAACTCAACATTTACAACCAGCTCTCCGTTGCTGTCGGCGCGAAGTTGCTGCGAGGCAACCTTGATCTCCTGCGCGTTTGGCGCTCCTTCATCATTTGACGGTTGAACCAACGCAATCGACGGCTCAAGTCCGTTGATTCGCAAGGTAGAAGTCTTTTTAGTCTTCACATCGACCACGCGCACGGCCTGGTTGTTTGTATCGGCGACGTAAAGCTTGCCGCTTGCGAGGCTGAGTCCGCCGGGTTCATAGAACGACGGGGCTGCGCCGTCAGACTGGCCCGGCTTGCCCGTTCCAAGAAAAGTTTTGACGGTGCGCGCTTTCGGATCGAGTTCCTTGATCTTGTGATTGTAGGTGTCGGCGATCAGTATTCCGCGATCAGTCGCAACGATGCCGAGCGGGTGCTGCAAACGCACGTCATCGCCCGAGCCGTCAACGTCGCCGAAGTCAAATAGATCGCCGCCCACCAGAGTTTCCACCTGCCCGCCGGCGATGTCGATCGCGCGGATAATATTCGACTCGCTATCGGCGATGTAAAGCTTCTTGCCGTCGGAGGTAATACCCGAAGGTTGTGCGAAGCCGGCCTCGAGCAGCGCCCCGTCCTGTCGCGCTTCGCGGCCGGAGCCGGCGAAAGTGGTGACCTCTTGATTGCCGAGATCCAGTTTCCAGATCTGATGCGTGCCGGCCATGGTGATGTAAAGCTGCCGGCCAAGGAGTTGCAAATCCCAGGGCGAACTCAACGCAATCGTGAGCGCCGGCCCCTGTTTGAAATAGTCGCGCGCTTGTTGCCCGGTTCCGGCAACGGTCTGGACTGTTTTCGTTTTCAGATCCACGCGGCGAATCAAATGGTTTTCAGTGTCTGCCACGTAGAGGCTGTCGGCGTCACGCGCCATGCCCTGTGGCCGATAGAAACTTGCCTTATCAAAAGCTCCGTCAGTCGCACCCGCGGCGCCGGTCCCGATAGTTTCGATTAGCGACCCGTCGAGTTTGGTTATGACAATGCGATTGTGATTTGAATCAGCGATGAACAGGCGATCGCCTTTCGCGTCGGCGAGAACCTTTCCCGGAAATGCCAACGGCAGGTCGCCAACCTTCGCGCGCTCGAGCGCGAGCTTCAGCGGTTCTTCATTCAGCTCGCCGCGTTTGCGAAACTCAGCGACAACTTTGCCAACCACCTGATCGATGAGCTCGTAGTTTCCTTCACCCGAGACTTTGCCAAGGACATAACCAGCGGGGTCGATCAAAACCTGCGTGGGCCAGGCGTGCACGTTATAACTCTGCCAAACCTTGAACTCCGCATCGTTATAAACCGGATGCTCCAACTCGTAGCGCAGAATGATGCGCCGAATATTTTCCGTGTCTTTTTCGTTTTCAAACTTTGCCGAGTGAACTCCGATTACCACCAACTGGTTTGCGTATTTATGTTCCAGCCGTTTGAGATCGGGAATGATATGAATGCAGTTGATGCAGCCGTAAGTCCAGAAGTCGAGCAGCACAACTTTGCCTTTGAGCGCGGCGAGCGTGAGCGGCTTGTCGGTGTTAAGCCAGCCGCGGCCGCCGGTTAACTCCGGCGCGCGCACGCGTGTTTGTTCCTGAGCAGACATGGTAGAACCTCTCAACGAAATTGAATTTGATGAATGGAAAAAAAGCGAAATGGTCGCGAGGGCAACTATCCAAGCGAGCGAGAGTAAGCGACGGATGTGTTTGTTACTTTTCAAGGCCGTGATATACGAAACGTTGTGCATCTTTAGATTGCACGGAGCAACGTAGCGTTGCAGATCTATTCGTGCTGGTGCGGCGTTGCTTCATCAAGCTTCTCGCCGTCGAGCGTCTGGTCGAGCCGATCGATGGCCCGGCGCAGGTGCGGAATTGTGATCGAGCCTCCAACCACCAATGCGACATTAAACGCATCGAGAAACTCCGGCCGCGTCACCCCCGCAGCCACGCTCTGTCTGATGTGATAAGTGATGCAATCGTCACAGCGAAGCACTATCGAAGCGACCAAGCCGAGCAGCTCTTTGGTGCGTTTGTCGAGCGCGCCGTCTTCATAGGCCTGCGTGTCGAGCGCGAAAAATCGCTTGATGCCGAGATGATTACTGCCGAGCAGCTTTTCATTCATGTCAGCCCGGTAACGATCGAATTCATCCATAGAGAGAAACCTTTCCACCGCGCGTCCACTAAAGACGCGGAGAGTTAACGTTGTAACTTACGATTTCAAAACCATTCTATCCGCGGTGGCTGAAAGTCGCCAGATAGGATACAGAACCGGGAGCGGTAGCGACCGGATGCTGGACACAACGTTGCAACAGCATCTCCTGATCTTGAGCAGCGAGTATTGACTGACTTGAGTGTAACATCCGGTCGCTACCGCTCTCGGTTCTGTATCGACAGGGTTGACTACGTTAGAATGGCGCGGAGACTTGCATAAGTCGGTCAGCATGAACAACGACACGATCCAAAAACAATCCTTCGAAGCAGCAAACCCCGAACCTGTTGTCCGCACGCTGCGACTCCTGCGAGCGGGCCCGCTTCAGTTTGGCATCTTCACCGACGAGATCGCGGCGGTGGCGGCATGGCGCGAACCGACGCCATTGCCGCAGGCGCCCAAATCGGTGCTCGGCGTTGTCAGTATCGAGGGTCGGATGTTGACGGTCCTGGACCTTGCAAGGTTACCGGCTGGTGAAGCCCCCACAAATGACGTCGCGGCTCAGCATCTCATCGCCTTGCGCGGCGATGAGCAACTCGCGCTCGCAGTAGACGCGTTGGGCGAAACGATCAAGGTTTCGGATTCCGAGCTTAATGCCCGGAACAACGGCGCGTCAGTGGTGCTCGCAGTTCTGCAGCGCGAGGGCGAAGAGATAAACATTCTCAATCTTAGGGAACTTTTCCCAGCCGCGATCCAGGGACGCGAGCGCCGCCGGCGCCGCTTCTAAAACTTCAGCATCAACTAACAACCGTCAGCATCCGAATAATCGCCATACTTAACATCGTTCGATAGCTTCATAGTTTGACGTCTTCTCTGTGCAACCTTTGTGTCCTCTGTGTCTCTGTGGTGGATAAACGCCTGACAACCATTCACCACAGAGGCACAGAGAGCACAGAGGTAACACAGAGAAATTCAAAGACACTACCCGTCCTTCGTTCACATGTGGAAAACACGGCTGAATGCTAGAATCAAAAACGGAAGAAACAATTTAAGGAGTGTTTGAGTTAGCGAGCCGCGCTTTCTTTGGCTGACTCATCACTCATTACTCATCGCTTGTCACTGTTGTAATGCACGAGCAGGCTTTCACAATTCTTGAATACGACGAGTTGCGCGCTTTGATTCGCCGCGGCGCGCAAACTCCCATGGGGCGGGCGTGCGTGGATGCGCTGCGGCCTTTCCCTGACATTGCCGAACTTCAGAAAGCGCTGGCGGTTGTGGCTGAGTGCGTCGACTTAAGAAAACGCGGCGGCGCCTGGACCTTCAGCGAGCTTCCGGACCCGGCCGAGAAACTGGCGTTGCTCAAAGTGGAAGGCGCGACTCTGGAGGCAAACGCGATTCTTGAAATCAGATCGTTATGCGATCAGGGAATGTCTGCGCGCGCGTCAATTCTCGCGGAGCGCGATGTCTCGCCCGTGCTGTGGAGTTTGGTGGAGAAGCTTCCGGTTGAGTTGAGTCGTCTGAGCGCGCGCATCGCAAACAAGATTTTGCCAGGCGGCGAAATAGATGACCGCGCCAGTCCGGAGCTGGCGCGCATACGTCACGAAATCACGGCGTTGCGTTCACGCATCACCCGCGCGCTGGAGAGCGTGATGCGCAAGTCGGGCGAAGCGATCCAGGACGAGCTCGTCACCATTCGCAACGATCGATTTGTAATTCCCGTCAAAGCCGATCATCGCGGACGCATCAGCGGCGTGGCGCATGGTTACTCATCCTCCGGCGCCACCGCTTTTGTCGAGCCGCTGGAAACAATCGACTCGAACAACGAATTGCAGGCGCTGCATGAAGCGGAGTCTCGCGAAATCTTCAAAATCTTGTCAGGCTTAACTGAGGAACTGCGCGCGCAGTTGCCGGCTGTTGAATTGGCGGCGTCCGCCGTGGCTGAGCTCGACTTCATCAACGCCAAAGCAGTCTTTCATCAGCAGTTCAATTCCGTAATCCCACAGATTGCTGCACCTGGCACAACCAAGCCCGCAATTACTGGGACCGCGGGCGTCTCGCCCGCAGCGCCGCGCGCAACAGGCATGCTTGAATTAACCGAAGCTCGCCACCCTTTGCTGGAAGAAAACCTGCGCGCTTCCGGCGGCGCGGTGGTGCCGGTTTCGTTTTCACTCGACGAGCAAAACGATACGATGGTTATCTCCGGCGCAAACGCCGGCGGCAAAACGGTTGTTCTCAAGACTGCCGGACTCCTGTCGCTCATGGCGCTCTCCGGTGTCTCTGTTCCTGCTCGTGAAGCAAGAATTCCATTCTACGCTTCGGTGCTCGCCGACATTGGCGACCATCAATCGCTCGCCGCGAATCTTTCCACGTTCACTTCCCACGTCGCGAACATCTCGCGCATGATCGATTTGTGCCAGGCGCCCGCTTTGGTTTTGCTTGACGAAGTTGGGACCGGCACCGATCCGGAAGAGGGTTCGGCATTGGGCGTCGCCGTGGTCGATCACTTCCGCAAAGCCTGTGGCGCGCAAGTGATGGCGACCACGCATTACAGCGGCTTGAAGATGTATGCCGCGAACGAAGCCGGCGTGCTTAACGCGAGCGTTGAGTTTGATGAAAAGACTTTGCAGCCGACTTACCGTTTGATTGTTGGCGTAGCGGGCTCTTCATCCGGCCTGGAGATCGCGCGCCGCTTTGGCATCCCTGACAAAGTGGTTGCCGGTGCCTTGGAGTCGGTCAAGGATTCTTCGCGACAGGCTTCGGAGTATCTGCGGCGGATCAAGCGCGAAGCGGAAGAGGCCGCGAGCTTGCGCGCCGCGCTTGAAGAGGAGCGCGCCGCCGTGGCTGAGAAGTTTGCCTCACTCGACAAAAAAGCGGAACGGCAGGAACGTGAACGCCAGGCGTTATTTCAAAAATCACTTGACACGACCGTCCGCGAATTTGAAAAGCGCGCGCGCGAACTGGTCGCCACGATTCAGGATCGCTCGGAACGCCTGAAGGTCGAGCGCGAATCTCAACGGCGCGTGGCCGAGTTGAAACGCGAAGCGCAACGTGCGACGGCTGCGGGAGGAAAACGGGAGTCGATTTCATCGTCCGCGGCGAGCACGGGCGGACGCGACGTGCGGGTTGTGCGTGACGGGAAGGTCGTGCGAAAAGAAACTAGCAAGAGCGGTTTAGGAACCAGCGAGCCGGAAGAGCCGGAGTATGTCTCGGGCGTTGCTCGCGAGATTGTCGTGGGCGATAAGGTTAAGCTTCGCTCGTTTGGCTCCATCGGCATCGTCGACAGCCTGAAAGGCGATGAAGCGGAAGTTCGCGTAAAGTCTTTGCGTCTGCGGGAAAAACTCCAAAACCTCGAACTTGTCGAGCCGGCCGCGCCCACGAAATCCGCGAAGCACGAGAAATCCGCGAAGCACGATGTATCGACGCCCGGGAAGTTTGCCAGCCTACGCCCATCGCGCGGCACCGAAGTTCAGTTAAGAACAACGCCGGGGAATGGTCGCTCCGAACTAAATGTGATTGGACAAACAACCGACGAAGCCGTCGATGCAGTTGACAAGTTTCTCGACGAAGCATCGCTCTCAAGCCTGAGCCAGGTGCGCATCGTTCACGGCCACGGCACCGGCGCGCTACGCCGCGCAATCGCCGAGCTCTTGAAAGATCATCCACACGTCTCCCGCTTCACCGCCGCGCCACAGGATCAAGGCGGCACGGGCGCGACAGTTGTAGAATTGCGGCAATAGCAGAATCGCCAATGCGCTTTGCAGAAACATTCATCGAGATCTCAAGCGCCAGGCAGACATTGTGCGCGCTTGAGTTGCATAAGGTAAGATTACTTAGGTGAACTAAACTATGACTGATACTGCCTACAACAAGCTGCTTAAGCGGGTGGTGAGCGATCCCAAAATATGCGGCGGCGAGCCTTGTATTCGCGGCACCCGAATTCACGTCGCGGTAATCCTTGACTCGCTCGTCGAGGGACTCACACCAGCACAGATTGTCGATCATTATCCGCCGCTGACTGAGGACGACGTTCGTGCTGCCGTCGCCTACGCCGCGGAATTGTCGCGCACTGTCTCCGCCGCATGAAGATTAAGCTTGATCAAAATCTCTCGATACATCTACGCGACGTTCTGGCAGCACTCGATCACGATGTTGACACGGTGTTCGATGAAGGACTAAGCGGTGTTGACGACGCAAGTGTCCTACAGGCCGCAAGCTCGCAAGATAGAGTTCTCTTTACGCTCGACACTGATTTCCTGAATCTGAAAGCCTATCCGCCAGGCACCCATAGCGGCGTGGTTGTTTTTCGTCCGCCTCGTCAAGGAGCGCTGACTCTGACGAAATTCGTGAGGGCATTTGTGGTAAGCAGTGACTTGCGAAGGCATCACGGGCTCACCACAATAGTTGAACGCACACGTATTCGAGTCTTCAAGTAATGCGCTATCCACAGACATTCATCGACGATCTCAAGCGCCAGGCAGACATTGTGCGCGTGGTGCAGGACTACGTGCAGCTCAAGAAGAAAGGCTCAAACTGGATGGCGTGTTGTCCGTTTCACAAGGAGAAGACGCCGTCGTTTTCGGTCAGTCCGGCTAAAGAAATCTTCTATTGTTTTGGTTGTCACAAGGGCGGCTCGGTTTTCAACTTTGTGATGGAGATGGAGCGCGTCTCTTTTCCGGAAGCGATCAAGCTGGTGGCGGAAAAGTCGGGCGTGCCGCTGCCGAAGTTGATCGACGACAGTCGCTTTGAAGCGCGCCGGCACGAGAGCGAAGAGGTCATCGAGCTTAACAAGTGGGCGCTCGAATGGTGGGAGCAGCAGCTTGAATCGAGCGGTGAAGCGCGCATCGCCCGAGATTATCTGAACCAGCGCGAGATTACCGACGAAACACGCAAAACTTTTCGGCTTGGTTACGCGCCGGATAGTTGGGACGCGCTTTCGATCTACCTACGACAAAAAGGCGCGAGCCAGGATCAGATCGATCGCAGCGGGCTGGTGGTCAAGAAAGAAGAAGGCGGCTCATACGATCGCTTTCGCGGCCGTCTGATCTTCCCGGTGCTGGACATCCAGGGAAAACCGATCGCCTTCGGCGGGCGCACGCTGCGGGATGAAGACGCGAAGTATATAAACTCACCGGAGACGTCGGCTTATGTAAAGGGACGCAACCTTTTTGGGCTTAACCTGACTCGCGATGAAATCCGACGCGCCGGATTCGCGATCCTGGTGGAAGGTTTTTTGGATCTGATCGTTCCTTATCAGTTTGGCGTTCGCAACGTCGTAGCAAGTTTAGGAACGGCGCTGACGCCAGAACAAGCAAAACTATTAGCTCGGTTTGCCCGCAAAGTCGTCGTAAATTATGATGGCGATCAAGCGGGTGTGCAGGCGGCAAAGAAGGCTATCGAGATACTGCTCGCGGAAGATCTGGAAGTGAAAATTCTGGTGTTGCCGGATGGATCCGATCCGGATGAGTTCATCAGAAAAGCAGGCGCTACCGAATACCAGCGGCAACGTGGCGAGGCACAACCCCACATACAATTTGTGATCGATCAGGCGGTGCGGGATCGCAAACTCAGCAATCCGGCCGACAAAGAAGCGGCGATTGACGAAGTGCTCCCATACATTCGCGCTGTGCGCAGCCGCTTACAAAAGCGCGAATACTTTGACATTGCGATGGACTCGCTGCGGATAGGCGACGCTGTCGTGCGGCGAGAGTTGTGGCAGTCAATCAGAATGGGAGTTGGCGCCGGAGTGCGTTCAGGACCGGCGACTATCAAGCGCACTAGGCTAAAGCCCACGGTTGCTGAAGAACGTTTGCTCGAGCTGCTGCTGGCCGATGAGGAACTGCGCCGCGTTGTCTTGCCCAGGCTCGAGCCCGGCGACTACGACGACCTGGCTACCGCGCCTATTTTTCGCGCGCTGTTGGAGGGAGAACATGACGGCACGCCGATTGATTTTGATTTCTTGAGCCAGAAAATCGAAGGTGATCCAGTTGCTGAACTTTTGCCCGGTCTGCTGATGAGTGATTTTGAAAATGCTGAAGCCGACCAGTCAGAGGCGCGGCGGCTAGCCGCTGAAAGGTGTCTGGACGCCTTGCGTTTGATGAAGGTTGACCGTCGCATCAGCGACTTAACGTCGGAGATTGCCGCAGCCGAACGCAATGGAGAGTTTGAGCGTCGCGATCAACTCGCGACTGAGCATTTGGAATTGGCGAGACGCAGAAGCGCCTTGCTGCCCAGGGCAGAAGCAATGCAAAGTAGGAATTAGCGAAACCTCAAGCCGGGGACGCTGCCAAAGGATCTCACAACCATTTGATGTCCGATAAGCTTTAGCTTGTCGTCGCGCTACGACAAACTTAAAGTTTATCGGACACCACTTTCGGAATCTGAAGTTTACTGGAGTTGGAAGAATTGAGTATCGAAGATAAAGATCGTGACGATGTGATGGAGCGTCTGCTCGAGTTGGGCGGCGAAAAAAAATATCTCACCTTCGACGATCTAAATCGCGAGTTGCCTGACACTGTCGTTTCTCCCGACGACATTGAAGACGTGTTGCAAAAACTCGAAGGCTCCAACATTGCCGTCGCCGATTCTGATGAGCGTCTGCTGGAGCAGGCGGCCGCCGTCGTGGTGGATGATGAAGACGCCATCGACGAAGACGTCGAGCTCGATCTCTCTGCCGGCGCCCTGGAAAAAACCAACGATCCGGTCCGTTTGTATCTGCGCGAGATGGGCGTCGTTCCGCTGCTCACGCGCGAAGGCGAAGTGTCCATCGCCAAGCGGATCGAACGCGGACAACTCAAGACCCAAAAAGCAATCGGCCGTTCGCCGATCGCGGTTAAAGAACTCCTCAAGATCGGTGATGATCTGGACGGAAATGCGGTCAACATTCGCGAAATCGTGATCTTCGCGGAACAGGCGGAGCTGACCGGCGACGAGGACATGGATAAGGCTGAGGAGTATCGGGCCTGGACCGTCGAGGGTATTGAAAACATCCGCAAACTTTTCAAGCAGGGCCTGAAAGAGTGGGACAAACTTCGCGAAGAGCAGAAGGCAACTCGGGGCAAAAAGAGTAAAAAAGTGCTGCGCTTGCGGCGGAAAGTGGCGCGGCTCCGGCTCGAAATAGCGCAGGAGATCGGGCGGCTAAACATTACCGAGCGCGCGCGGCAACGTTTGATTAACTCCATACGCGCCGTGCAAAAAGAGGTGCGCGATGCGGAACGGGAAATAGACAGTCTGACGGAAAAACTCAACCGGAAGCGCATCAAGGCCGACGATCAAAAAGAATTCAAGCGTCGCGTAGCGGCAGCCAGGAAACATATGCTGCAGATCGAAGTTGTCCACAACATCGGTCCGGTTGAAATCAAACGGTCATTGCAGGCAATCATCGTCGGTGAACAGCAAACCGGTCAGGCAAAGCGTGAGTTGGTTGAGGCAAACCTGCGCCTGGTTGTTTCCATCGCCAAAAAGTATACCAACCGCGGTTTGCAGTTTCTGGATTTGATTCAGGAAGGCAACATCGGTTTGATGAAGGCCGTTGATAAGTTTGAATGGCGGCGTGGTTATAAGTTTTCCACTTACGCTACCTGGTGGATTCGCCAGGCGATCACGCGCGCGATTGCCGATCAGGCCCGCACGATTCGCATCCCGGTGCACATGATTGAGACCATCAACAAGCTGATTCGCACTTCGCGCTCACTGGTCCAGGAGCTGGGCCGCGAGCCCACCAGCGAAGAGATTGCCAGGAAGATGGATATCCCGGTATCCAAGGTGCGCAAAGTTTTGAAGATAGCGCAGGAGCCTATCTCGCTCGAGACGCCGATCGGCGAAGAGGAAGACTCGCATCTCGGCGACTTCATCGAAGACAAGTCTATATTGAATCCGGCCGATGCAGTGGTTGCCTCCAATCTGCGCGAGATCACTGACGAGGTGCTGGCGACCTTAACGCCGCGGGAGGAAAAAGTGATCAAGATGCGCTTCGGCCTGGGCACTACCGGCTCGGAGCACACGCTGGAGGAAGTTGGCCAACATTTTGCCGTCACTCGCGAACGCATCCGGCAGATCGAGGCAAAGGCGCTGCGCAAATTGCGGCATCCCTCACGCTCGCGTAAGCTCAAGGCCTTCCTCGACAACACGCAGCGATAGAGTTCTCCCTAAACAACTAACGGGTGCAGAGAGAGAATCTGCTGCACCCGCATTTCTTCATTGTCGTTGCGTGCCAAGTCTACTTGATCGTCAAGAACGTGGAACTCTTCACGGTGTAATCAAACTCGTAGTTATAAGTGTAGCCGGGAAACTCTACCGGCTGCGTGTACTGCACTCTTACTTCCATCCGATTGTCCTGCAGCGCCGGCGAGATGACCGCATCCGCGGGCACACCATATTCGGCAGTGCTTTTTGTCAGTTGGTCTTTCACCCATGACGCGGGACGTCCCAGGGCGGCCGCGGTATCCACTTCGTGCTGCATCAAGTCCTTGAATTGATAAGCCTGATAGGCGACCGGGATGAACTGGTAGCCGGAATAAGCAATGATCGCGATGGTCCCAATAACGACTATGAACTTTAGACGTGCGCTGCCGCGTTCAGAAGTTCGCATCACTGTATTCATCGTTAAATCCTCGTCGTCCAGCTATCTCTTCCCAGGGCCTCGCGTAGTGATTGTCGCAATAACAACCGACTAATCTCTTTTCCATCTGTGATGCGCGGGCGTCCGATTCGTTCGAGCAGGACCCACTGGACATTGCCTGCGGTACGTTTCTTATCGCGAGCTATCGCCTTTATCAACGCGCTCTCGCCTACATCGCCGGCCGACGGCAGTGGTCCGCACAGGCTTACTGCCTGACGAAGCAATTCTAACTCCGATTTATCAAGCAGGCCCAGATTTTTTGAAAGCTGCCCCGCTACCAGCATTCCGAGGCCCACTGCTTCGCCATGGCGGAACCTGCGATAGTTTGTAACGGTTTCCAGAGCGTGGCCAATGGTATGACCAAAGTTAAGGATACGACGCGATTGATGATCACGACGTGCAAGATCTTCGCGTTCGTCCGCGGCAACGATCGACGCTTTGAAAGCACAATGTGCAGCAATGAGTTGCTCCAGTTTCGGGGCAAGTAAGACTCGCTCAGCGTTGAATGATTTTAGAAAGTCAGTCGTTTGCTTGAAAAGTTTTCGGCTACTCACAGCACCTTGTTTGACGCATTCACACCAACCGGCAACAAGCTCGCGCGCAGGCAAGGTTGCCAGTGTATCGACGTCTATAACAACTGCGGCGGGCTGATGAAAACTTCCAACAAGATTCTTTCCAGCCGGTAAATTTACGCCCGTTTTCCCGCCAACTGACGAATCGATTTGCGCCAACAACGTAGTTGGAATTTGGATAAAGGGAACGCCCCGCAAATATACGGCGGCAGCGAACCCCGCGATATCGCCAACTACTCCGCCGCCCAAGGCAACCACGCCATCACTGCGCTCGATGCCTCTTTCACTAAGAAAGCGAACAGCATACTCAACGGTTTTTAACGACTTGGTGATCTCGCCATCGCCTACGAGGCAAGGTGAGACTGAAAAGCCGATCCTTTTTAGACCCTTGATGACGGTTGAGCCATACAGCGAAAAAACCTTCTTGTTGGAGATTAATGCAATGCGTTGCGCCTGGCGGCCCAGGCAGTCGCGGGCTACCTTGCCGGCCTCAGGCAGAATGCCGCGACCAACCGTAATTTCATATCGGCGGGGTCGAGCTTTTGTTTCAACTTGCAGCTGCCGCAATGACCAAAACTCCTCTCATCCGATCGTCAAACAGATCCGCTCCTGAGATCTTCTCGTTGTTGGAGCGTCATTGTAGTTTGAGAAGGCTCATGCAGCCAGCAGGGGAGGGACAAGTGGACCAGCGCGAATCAGAACCGGAAGCCGTAGCGACCTGGTTAGTTGCACAGAGTTTCTGACGCAGCTATGAACCTGGTCTGTTTTGACTCGCCGACGATTTTATTTGTAATTGAAGTTTGAAAGGTGTGCTTGAAAAAGCGAATGGGCGCGACAAACGTGGGAGTACGTCGCGCCCATCCATATTTGTGGTCACTGTCCTCACCCCAGCAACCACTGAGACGGAGGATTCACCAACCGTCTCTTCTTGCCCCACAATATACATCGCAACGCGCGTGCCGTGCAAGACGCTTTTCGCCAATAGAATAGGGAGATATTTGATTTGCTGTTGTTCTTATCGTGACCGTTCTCGCCTAGTCAAAAAGCGAGCAAGACTCGCCGACAAAAACCACGTAATTATTTCAAACCGGGACGTAAAATTTCCACGATAAATCAGTCCCGGGCTCCCAGCGTTGCTTCGATCACGCTTGCCAAATTCCTTGCATGTCTTTCGATCTCGGCTTGGCTCTTACCCTCAATCATGACCCGTGCCAGCGGTTCAGTTCCCGAATAACGCAAGAGCAGCCGGCCCCGCGAACCAAGCTTGGATTCTATCTCACGCGCGGTGCTTTGAATTGCCGGGACCTCGGCAAACGGTTGCTTTGTCTTCACCGCCACGTTCACGAGGATCTGCGGAAATGTTTGAAAACCTTCGGTAAGTTCGTGAAGCGCCTTTGCGGATTCTGTCATCGCGCGCAAGATGCTGAGCGTCGTGATCAACCCATCGCCCGCCAGACTTAGTGCCGGGAAAATTATGTGGCCCGACTGTTCACCGCCGAGGCTAGCGCCCAGCCGTAGCAATTCCTCCAGCACATACTTGTCGCCGACGTCTGTTCGAATTAGTCGTATTCCCTGTGACTGCAATGCCAGCTCAAGGCCGATGTTGCTCATCACCGTTGCCACTACCGTGTCGTCATGTAAGGCTTGATGTGACTGCAAATACTGGGCGAGCACAAACAGAGTTGCGTCGCCGTTTACCAATCTCCCCTGCGCGTCCACAAACAAAGCGCGGTCAGCGTCGCCATCGAATGCAACGCCAAGATCCGCATTTTGTTTCACCACTTCGGCCTGCAGCGCTTCCGTGTGGAGCGAACCGGACTCGAGATTTATGTTGCGTCCATCCGGCGTGTTGTTGATGACCGCAACGTTTGCGCCCAATCGCTGAAACAGCTCGGGAGCGATATCAGACGCGGCTCCGTTCGCACAATCGAGCACGAGTCGGACGCGCGCGAGCGACATGCCGCGACTGATTTCGTTAGCGAGGAAATCCAAATAGCGAGCCCGCAGGTCGGCGCTGTCAGCTGTTTGAATTTTCCCGGTTGTGAATGATTGACTGGCATCGGTGGACGACGGCGCGCGCTGAGAAAACACATCGCTCTCGATGAGACGCTCGGTCTCTTCATCAAGCTTCCATCCCGAAGGAGCGAAAATCTTGATGCCATTATCGCGATAAGCGTTATGAGAAGCGCTAATTACTACACCGGCGTCTGCCGGCAAGGTACGGGCCAGGAAGGCCACTCCGGGCGTGGTAATGACGCCGGCGGACTGCGTTTCAGCACCGGCCTTAATCGCGCCGGCGAGCAACGCTTGCTCGATCCACTCGCCCGACTCTCGCGTGTCTCTACCGATCACAATCAGCGGCGCACGTCCCAGTTTTTCTTTGAGATGCGTGGCGAGGGAGATGCCGATCGTTTCTATGGTGTCGGCATCCAGGGGAAATTTTCCCGCCTCGCCGCGCATACCATCAGTGCCAAAAAGTTTCTTCATCAAAATGGAAAGGTGAATGTGGGTAGAACTACTGACGGTGAGCAGGAGCGACGATGCCGGCCAGGTAAGCCGTTGTGTCGTCAGTGGCAAACCTGAGCTGGACGTCGCTGCGTTTCTTCTCGGCAACTTCCACACGGATGTCTACCGCCGGATCGAGTAGATCGATTCTGGGGTCAGAAAGGTTTATTTCGACATGCGAAAGATTGAAACTTTCCTTTTTGCCGTCCAGCCAAACGGTTTCGGTCGTAGCTTTGTGCAATGCATTTATCCGGTCGGCCGGCCCGCGCAATCGAACCTTTGCGGGACTGACGCTAACACTGACGACCTCGTAACCTTCGGGTAATTTGCCTTCAAACCTGACCTCTACGTCCATCGACGTTTCGATAATCGGCTCGAGCCTGATCGGAATCGTAGCCGGATAAAAGGCCTGGATCTTCACGTCTTGCTGCAAGTCCATCTTCACGCGATCAAGCGACAACTTAACCACGCGTTCTCCCGCTTTGTGGTCGCTCAGATCGACCGTGGCCACCAGGTCGCGCGGCCCAATGCGGTCGAGTTTGTCTTTACTACCAGTGAGAATCACATCCACGGTCGCGGGCGCCTCATTGCTTATCTCCAGACCCTCAGGCCGCAGGTAATTGAGTTGCACGCCGGAAACCCGCAGCGTGACGGGCTTGTTCTGACCGGTGACCGCGAGCCAGAGCACGACGGTTATGGCGAGGGCGAGCAGCTTCAAGCCCCAGTCTTCGAGAAATAACTTGCGCAGCCAACGCTCCGGCGGAGTTGGAGTCCGCGGGATAGGAGTCGCTGCAGTTTCTTCTATGTCTTGAAAGGGCATGGGCTAAATTTCACAGCACAGATTTTCGATTTCAGATCTCACATTTGAGATCTCAGATTTAAGACTTCAGATCTCAAAACCTCAGACTGAAGCCACCTCTTCCGTCTCACCATCCGGCTCGTGCGTTTCGTGTTTTCCTTTTTCACGTTTTGGCGATGCCTCAAGGGCTTCAGAGATTGCGGCGCGCAGTTTCGGCGCATCCAATCCTCGCTTGATGTCGCCACGCTGCACGAACGAAATCAGTCCTGACTCCTCCGAAACCACCACCGCGACCGCATCGGTGTCTTCCGTGACGCCGAGGGCGGCGCGATGTCGCGTTCCCAGATCTCGCGAGAGGCGCGGATTCAAAGTTAGAGGCAGAAAACAGGAAGCGGCGGCGACGCGATGCCTGCGAACTACCACCGCGCCGTCATGAAGCGGCGACTCCGGATTAAAGATGCTCACCAACAGATCGTAGCTGAGTTCGGCATCAAGTTTCACACCGCCGTCGATGATGTTTTTCAGTCCAATGTTTCGCTCGATCACAATCAGCGCGCCGGTCTTGGTGGACGCCAACGTCGTCGCAGCGAGGACTACTTCGTCATAAACGCCCTCGCCAAACTGCCCCAGGTGCCGCCGCGTAAACGGCAGGCGAAAGCGATTGCCGAAGGTAATCAACGCCTGCCGGATCTCGTTTTGAAAGAGAACGATGATGGCCACGCCGATGTAGAGCATGCCACCGCTTAGAATGAATCTCAGAGTGGCGAGGTCCTGGGCGACGGCGAGCCAGTAAAGGAGGGCGAAAGCTCCGAGCGCGGCTACCATCGGAGCAGCGCGAGTTCCACGAACAAGTTTCAAAACTGCATACACAAGCAAGAAGACAAGAATGACGTCCGCGATATTGCGCGGCTCACTAAGCCTTCCCAGGTACTCCGTGTATGGCAGTATTAACAACATCTCTTAGTTTGAAATCCTGGATTTGCGATTTGCGATTCAGAAGCAGCAATTTAGTTTCACCAAACCGTAATCGAAAAATCCCTGGTGCCCTTTCAGCCAACGTGTTCCGGAATGCACTCCTGCCCGGCGTGGTGGCCGGGGCGCGCAGTTTCCAGAAAAATCATTTCTACTTTCGGCTCGGCATTCCTGATCAGACACTCGATCTCTTCGATGGTCCGCTCGATATCGTCGGTAAGCAGATCGTCTCGCAGCTTGACGTGCGCATTGATCAGAATTTGTTTCGGAGCCAGATGCATAGTTAACAATTCAATTACCTTCACTACATTCGGATGGCTTTCGATCGCCTGCTTGATTGCCTGCCAGCTCTTCGGACTGGCTGCCTCGCCAAGCAACAACCCACGCGACGTTCGCGCCAGAATAAAAGCCACTATCGCCAGCACCACGCCAATCAGTATCGACGCCACTCCATCCCAGTAAACGCCGCCGCCGGGGCCAGCGTGGTGCTCGGTTAGAAAAAGTCCGCCGGCGGCGATAATGATCCCGAGCAGTGCCGCCGAATCTTCAAAGATCACCGTCTTCGCTGTTGGGTCCTTCGACTCGCGAAGATATTCGAAAAACGTCTGGCCTTCATGGTGCGCCTCTTTCAGCTCCTGATAGATCGCCAGGCAAATCGAGGCACCCTCCAGCACGAACGAAATAGCGAGTACCCAGTAAGCCCATTGCAATTTTTCCGGAGCGTGCGGGTGCCGAAGTTTTACCAGGCCTTCGTAGATCGCATACGTCGAACCAACCCCGAAAATGAAGATCGCCGCTATGAAAGACCAGAAAAAGCGTTCTTTTCCGTAACCGAAGGGGTGCTTCTTCGAGGCGGGCCGCTTGAAGAACCGCAGCCCGAGGAGCAAAAACACCTGATTGGCGGTATCGGCAGCCGAGTGGAGCGCTTCGGCCATCATCCCCGAAGAGCCCGTAATCAGCGCTGCCCCGAGTTTCAAGACCGCAACCAACGCGTTGGCAAAGAGCGCGCCGAGTACCGCCAGCATCAATGATTTCCTTCTGTTACGAAATGAAGCTCCGCCCGGATTATCGCGAAAAAAGGGGGCTGTGGCAATGGCGATTGGGTTGCGTTAGTTTGATGTCCGATAAGCTTTAGCTTGTCGTTGCGGCACGACAAACTTAAAGTTTATCGGACACTTTCATCAAAACCGAACCAAGGATGCTAATGGGAGTGAGCTTTGGTTTTCCGGAGCCGCTTGATTTTTCCGCGTTGGAGAAAGCCGACCAGTTGTCCCCTGGTGTTAATTACCGCGATCGAGCCGACGCCATTTTCCTTCATCAGCGCTTGCGCGGAATCAAGTGTGGCTGAGGGCTCGACAAAAAAACGGGGCACGACCGGTCGCATGATCGTTTGCACGCGCGTCGTGGCCCAGCGTTCACGCGGCAGCAACTTCAGATCTTCCAACGACAAAATTCCGCGCAGCTGTCCTTTAACGGCCACCGGAAAACTTGTCTGCCGATGAAGCGGAAGAACGTCGTCAACTAATCTGGTGACGGTCAACTCCGGCTCGATCGCGAACGGCGGCGACATCGCTTCCGCCACCGTTACCAGTCTCGCGTCCTGCGCGCTCTTCACAACCTTGACTGCGGTGTCGAGCAGGAAGAGTCCGACGAGAATCGACCAGCCGCCCATGAAGTAATGCTGAGTGGCCCTCCAGTTTGGCGCGATGAGGACATAGACTCCGAAGAGGATAAGCACGCCGCCGATTAGCACTCCGCAGATGCCGGCTTTGCGAGTTGCATCCTTGATCTCGCCGGTGCGGCGCCAAAGAATGGCGCGCAAGACGCGTCCGCCATCAAGCGGATAACCGGGAAAGAGATTGAAGAGCGCGAGCAGCAAGTTGCCCGAAGCGATCAGAAAGAAGACAACCACTGTGCCTTCGTAGTTTCCCAGCGCCGCGATCTTTGCGCCGACAAACGCGAGCAAGGCAAACAAAAAACTGGCCGCTGGGCCAGCCACTGCAATGCGGAATTCCGCGCGCGGATTCTGCGGCTCAGTCTTGAGACGAGCGAGACCGCCGAAGGGGTGCAAAACGATCTCTTCAATTTCAATGCCTTCAGCTCGGGCCATCAAAGCGTGTGAAAGTTCGTGGCCAAAGACGGACAGGAAAAGTCCGGCGGTTGTAATCAAGCCGAGGAGCCAGGCGGTTGCCTGAGCATGCGGCGGCAGGCGAACGTTGCCGATCTGGATTGCGTGGTTTTGCAGATTGCTCGCAATCAGCCAAACGCTGAGCGCGACAACAGCAAACCAGCGATAGTCTATTTGGACCGGAATCCCATAGACGCGCGCGATTGTCAGTTGCCGCTTGAATAGTTGAATCACACTCATCGCTGGCTTAGGAAAACAATAAAAGCAGCTAACCGCCAAGACGCCAGGAACGCCGAGACGGTTAGAGAATGGCCAACAGAGAAATCAATTGCGCAAGACTGGAACACATCCCAGCTTGCCGTCTTTGTTCTTAAAACATTTTCGGCTTGGCGTTCCTGGCGCCTTGGCGGTTATGCGTTTAGACGAGGAATCAGAACGCGCCGCTGGCCCGTTGCCAATCAACTTCCCACAGGACCACCGGTTGCTCGCGGTTCTTGACCGTGATCGGCTCGCGCGGTTGTAGTTTGTAGCGGCTGCGGGCAGCTTTTGCGGTCGCATCGCTTACCAGAATTTGACCGCCCTTCGCGTTTGACTCCAGGCGTGACGCCGTGTTTACCGAATCGCCGATGGCTGTGTATTCAGAACGGCGTTCAGAGCCGATATACCCGACGGTTACCTCACCGGTGTGCAGTCCGATGCCGACGCCAATCTCCGCCAGGCCTTCCTGGCTCAACTCGATGTTGATGCCGAGAATGCGGCGCTGCATCGCCACGGCGGCGTTCAAGGCATTCGAGGCGTCTTCCGGCGTGGTGGTCGGCGCGCCAAACAACGCCATCAAGCCGTCGCCAAGATATTTATCGAGCGTGCCGCCGTGCGCGAAAATAATATCGGTCATGGCGGAGAAATACCGGTTGAGCAGGCCAACGATTTTTTCCGGCGGCGCATGCTCGGAAATACTCGTGAACCCGCGAATGTCGGCGAAGAGCACCGTGATGGTTTGATTAACTCCACCGAGCTTGAACGACTCCGGATTCTCCAGCATTTGTTTCACGACATACTCGGGCAGGAACCGGCTGTAATTCGCGCGCGCCACTTCCTCACGCGCGAGCCGCTCGTGGGCGCGCGCATTCTCCACGGCAATGGCAGTCTGCGCCGCAACCGCGCTGATCAGTTCAAGGTCGTCCGGCTTGAAAGCGGCAAACGGATCGAGTCGATCGGCATAGATGGCTCCATGGACGCGCGATTCGCCGACCAGCGGAGCGCAAATCGTGGAACGAACTCCCTGCGAGACGATCGAATCGACTCCGGCAAACTCTTCGTCAGAAGCGGCGTCCTGTGAAAGCAGAGCCACTCGATCCTTCATTACTTTTCGCGTGATCGTCCGACCGATTGAAAGCTTGCGGGCGTGGTTGTTGAGACTCTCGTCGCGAGCGCGCATCGCGATCGGGTTCAACTTCACATCCTCGGGATTCTCGCTGCCATTGCCTTCGGCCAACAGCGCTACCACTCGATCCGCCGGAGTGGAACGAAAGATAACGTCAGTCGCTTTGGCAAAGATGGCTTCGAGATCGAAAACAGACCCGAGCGTCTTGCTCATCTCGTAAAGCGCGGAAAGGATGTTTGCCTTCCGTTGCAGCGCCTCGAGCACCTTGTCTCGCGCCGGGCTGGCTGCCGAGGTGGTCAGAATTTCGCTGGGCTTTGAGTGCAGCACGGTTTGCATCACGTCATTGGCAGAGACGACGAGCTGCGTGTGGCCGAGAGGCTTATCGTCATAGCGCACGTCGGTGGTGCGTTCTTCCGCGCGTTGTTCAAACCGCAGCGTGCTGGCGCCGATCGTTATGCGATCCAGGGTCTTCAGTTGATATTCGTAATGTGGGCTGCCGTTAACGAAGACTTTGTTTGCGCTGCGACGAAGTTGTCCATTGATCACCGCGCCGTCGACGAGCGTGAACGAACCGTCCTCGGCTGACTTGATGTGCGCGTGATAGCGGGAGGCGCGTGGGTCATCCAGGACGACCGTGTTGTCGGGCGCGCGACCGATAGAGCAGACGCTCTGAGGCACAAAGCTGTATTCCCATTGGCGGCCGCTGGCGTCGGTGATCTTCAGGAGTGCCATGGTGAATTAAAGAATCTCGAGGGCCAACAATCTGCAACTGTTGTTGTCGATCCTAACACGGTTTGATGCGAGGCAGTAGCCCGACCGGACGAGATGCTAGATGCTGGATGCTGGAGCTGGCGGCACGTCCGAGACTTAGAACGAGACTCCGGTATCTAATATCCAGCATCTAGCATCTAGCATCTAGCATCTCGTCCAGCGTATTATCTACATCTCCTCGTAAGTCTTGACCCGCAGGATTCTTTTATGAGTAGCCTCCCACGCTACGCAGTCATTTTGGCCCTGCTCTTTAGCTGGGCTGGCTTCCCAACGGCAGCGAAATCTCAAACCTCGCAAACAAACCCACAGAAGAAGGCCCAGACCAATAGCGTCTCGGGCCGCGTAACCATTCACGGAAAAGCAGCGGCCGGCATAGTCGTCGGCATACGCACCTCGAATTACTGGCGGGCACCGGGCCCAGCGCTCAAGGCTACAACAGATCGGGAAGGTAATTACCGAATCACTGACATTCCGCCGGGTAACTATCAAGTGTCGCCGCTGGCGCCGGCGTACTTCTTCTCAGATCTGTTTTCGGCCAGAGCGAACGGCAAGGCCCTGTTGCTCGGGGCAGGTGAGGACGTTGAAGGCGTCGACTTTTCTTTGCTTCGCGGTGGGGTGATTACCGGCAAGGTGACTGACGCTGACGGCCGACCGGTTATTGAAGAACAGTTGATCATTGTCGCGGAAGATCAGCCCAATAATCGCGGTCAGCAGATCTCTCTGGATCTTGCATTTCAAACAGACGACCGCGGCGTCTATCGAATCTACGGTCTGCCCGTCGGGCGCTACAAGATTTCAGTCGGAGTAACCGACGAGGAGTCTCATTCAAACGTTCGCTTTCGACGAGTTGCGTACAAACGAACTTTTTATCCCGACGCTTCGGAAGCAGCTGATGCGAAAGTCATCGAGGTCACTGAGGGTAGTGAGGCCAAAAATATCGACATCACCGTAGGTCGAAATCTGCCGAGTTTTGCGGTGAGCGGAAGAGTTGTCGATGGCGAAACCGGTCAGCCCGTGACGGGCTTGAGGTTTGGGCTGAAACGAATAGTCGATGATCGCGAGGCTGACATCATGGGAACAAACGCGGCCTCAAACAGTCGAGGTGAGTTTCGGATGGAAAACGTCACGCCTGGAAAATATGCGGTCTTCATATACCCGCAACCCGGTAGCGAGGCGCGGGCTGAGGCCGTACCTTTCGAAATGGTAGATCAGGATGTGTCTGGGCTACTCGTCAAGACTCTCAAAGGACTCACCATCACCGGCACCGTCGCGCTTGATGGCAGGTACGACAAGAGTACCCTCGGTAAACTTGCAGAGTTACTGGTTCGGGTTTATGTCCGGGACGAGACTTCCTACTCGAGTTCGTGGCAAGCATCTCCGATCAGTCCCGATGGAAGCTTTCGCCTGGGGGGTCTGGGACCGGGCCGAGCGAATTTTTCGCTAAGCGCTCAGGATCGTAGTCCGGCCGCGGGCTTCGCAATCCTGCGGATAGAACGCGATGGAGTTGTTCAGCCCCGCGGTGTCGAGATGAAATCCGGCGAGCAGACTACTGGTGTGCGCATCCTGGTGGTTTATGGAACAGGTTCGATTCGCGGGGAGGTCAAATTGGAAAACGGTCCGCTGCCTCCGGGTGGAAACATCGTCGTTTGGACCAAAAGATTGGATGAGACGGAGTCGAACGCGAGGCCTCAAAATCTGGATACGCGCGGACATTTCCTGATAGACGGATTACCAGCCGGAAGTTACGAGGTGAATGTTAATGCAAATCTTCCCGGACGGCGCTCGTCGGTTGCGGCTAAACAACTCATTGACGTGCGCGACGGAACGACCACCGATGTCGTTCTCAGCGTGGATCTAAAACCGAATCCGGGACAACCACCCAGCCCGTAAGCCTTGCGGCGGCTATTGGAAATCCATGAGTATCGCGAAACAAAACCTGAATCCGATCCTGCTCTCCCTGGTCGGTTGCTGCGCACTGCTTTTGGCTTTGTCTCTCGACGTTGCCGCCCAGGTTCGGGTTGACGAAAGCAAGAGTGTCGCGCCACGGACGGGAGCGCTCAGCGGGCAAGTGCTCGATGAAAATGGACAGCCGCTCACCCACGCAACAATTTACATAACTGCTCCCGCCACGCTGCCTCAACCACGTATTGCTCTCACCGACGACGCGGGAAACTTCCAGGTCAATGGTCTCGATGCGTTGGTTTACAACGTCGGCGCCTCAGCGCCGTCTTACGTCACTACTCCACGCGAACCTGACACGTTACCGACCTATTATCGGATCGGAGACTCAGTGACGATCAGTCTCCTGAAAGGCGGCGTGATTACAGGCACAGTCACATCCGCGATGGGCGAGCCGGTGGTCCAAACCGGAGTCAGGGCGATCCTCATACGCGACGCTAATGGGAAACCACCCACTGGTCCTCGCTTCCCGAGTGAGAGGTCAACTGACGATCGTGGCGTTTACAGAATTTACGGATTGACACCCGGCACGTATTTGGTTGCTGCGGGTGGACGTGGTTATGGTTATTCTATGAACGCGTACGACACCGATGCGCCAACTTACGCGCCGTCTTCAGCACGCGATGCGGCAACAGAGATAGTGGTGCGGGCGGGCGAAGAGACAAGCGGCGTGGATATTCGTTATCGCGGCGAACCGGGCCACGCAATCAGCGGCGTTGTTAACGGACCAACTCTGCCAAACTCTTCGACCAACCTCACCCTGACGCAAATGGTAAACGGTGTTCCTCAAGTTAGCGCGTTTTCGTACCAGTTGCCCAACGCCAGGGGGTTCGCATTTTATGGAGTCAACGATGGCGATTATTATCTGATTGCGCAATCATTTCTGGGTCAGAGCGAGATGGTCGCATCCGAGCCCCGACGCCTTACGGTTAAGGGCGCCGATCTAACCGGCATTGAGCTTGTCGTCAAAGGGCTCGCGTCGATTAACGGGCATGTGACTTTGGAAAGCTCGACCGCAGTTGAGTGCAAAAACAAACGGCAGCCGACGTTTGCCGAAACGCTGCTGGTGGCGCGTCGCAGCGAAAAGAGCACGCCGAAAGATGTATTGGCATTCCCAAATATTTTCGCTCAAGCCTCACCCGACAAGTCGGGCGATTTTTTACTCCGTAATCTTGGGCCCGGCCAATTCAACTTGAATGTGCGGTTTTTTGCGAAATACTGGTATCTCCGTTCAATCGTGCAGGACGCGGCAGCGGCCCAGCCTGCAACGGGTAGAGTTGGACCGACCGGGGTGCAAAAAGACGCAGCGCGAAATGGGATCAGTCTGAAGTTTGGCGAGCGCGTTAGCGGTTTGAGCGTCGCGATTGCAGCCGGCGCGGCCTCGCTTCACGGAGCGCTGAAGCTTGCAGAGGGAGAAAGCGTGCCGGCCAAACTCTACCTGCAACTTGTGCCGGCCGAAAAAGAAAGCGCCGAGGATGTGTTGCGATTTTTTACGACATCCGTAAACGGGGACGGAACGTTTGCGCTCAACAACCTGCCGCCCGGTCGCTATTGGGCGCTTGCTCGATTGGCCGCTGACAGTGAGCCACATTCCGATTCAAGACTGCGCGCGCCGGAGGAAGCGGACGCGCGAGCACAAATCCGGCACGCCGCCGAGGCCGCGAAAACAGCCATTGAACTAAAGCCTTGTCAGAATGTGGTGGATTACCAGTTGCCATTCAAAACTTCTACACTAAAGAACTAGCTAGATCGCGAGGTTATGTGCGTTGCGACGCTTTCAATCGACGATATCAGTAATAGTTGAAAGTCAAGGCTGAAAACCCAAAAAGTTTGTTCCGCTTTTCACTTGAAAAACTTTATCTTTGAATCGCTTGACGCTTGGCAAGACCAGTTGCTAGACTCAAAACACTTACCAATTAGGGCCCGGCGCTTTACTGCGTCGCTCGGATTTCCCCCAGACCCGCGCGTGCGGCGCAGTCTGATTTTTCTAAATCAATGGAGGTGTTGCGGTGGGCTTCAAAGTCGGCCAGAAAGTCGTTTATCCCAACCACGGAATCGGAACCATCGAGCAGATTGAACAGAAGCAAATAGGCGCCAGCACACTTCCTTTTTACACGCTTAGGCTTGCTGCAAATAATTCCCTCGTGCTCGTGCCCGTTTCAAACGCGTCGGAAGTCGGTTTGCGCTCTCCGATTTCTTCGGGCGAATGTGAAATGCTTTTCAAGATATTGGCGGATGATTTTTCCTTTCCCGCCAACGACTGGAAAGATCGTTTCAAAGAATTCTCCGAGAAGATGCGCACCGGCGATGTCTTTGAAGCTGCCGACGTGCTCAAGCACCTGACCTACCTCAATCACTTAAAGCCACTTTCATTTCGCGAGCAGCGCATGCTCGAGCGTTCGCGCTATCTGGTGATCTCCGAGTTGGCCGCGGTTTGCCGGCAACCGGAATGCAACATCGAACCGCGCGTGGAAGAAGCTCTGGCACGTGCCTGTGCGAAGCATGATCGCCGGCCTGCGCGCGCCCGCGCCGCAGCGGCATCCGCCGGACACTGATATTGTTCAAAAGCCTTCCCGGCCCAATAAAATCAGCGCTTTCTTTGTCCTCGGCTGAGTACTATCTCGACGCCTGCTCATACCGACCATAGCGCACGTGGTATACTGACGCTATCGAATCAGCTCCGCCTTTTATCAATGGACGAACCTGGCAGTAATCTCACCTGTAATTTTCAGCGGAAAGTTTTACCACCCGCCCTGCTTCTATGATGGTGTTTCTAAAACTGATCGGCGTCGCACTTCTGGTTGCGACGAACGGCTTCTTTGTAGCGTCTGAATTTGCGCTGGTCTCCGTGCGCCGCGCGCGTCTCGAAGCTCGCGCGGCCGCGGGCAGCAAGAACGCCAGAGCAGCGCTGCGTCTGCTAAACAACCCGACCATTTTTATTTCCGCCGTGCAACTTGGGATCACGCTCGCCTCGCTCGCGCTGGGGTGGATTGGCGAACCTACTATCGCAGCGTTGCTTCATCCGCTGGCCGCGAGCATTGCGTCTGAAGGACGCGCCGGTTACCTGACGCACATCATGGCAATTGTGATTGCGTTCTCCATTATTAGTTTCTTGCATATTGTGCTCGGAGAGTTAATGCCAAGATGGTTGCTCTGGAACGCGCCGA
>Ga0137409_10000533_pt1 | contig 42078 bp, 44 predicted proteins | sample CZODoug1_16funga_FD_122059 | JGI IMG/M metagenome (GOLD analysis project Ga0137409, IMG submission 122059) | Vadose zone soil fungal communities from Angelo Coast Range Reserve, California, USA - CZODoug1_16fungal (Hybrid Assembly) | ecosystem: Environmental > Terrestrial > Soil > Vadose zone...
AGTACTCTCCGCGCGGCAGGCCGCCCTGGATGCGACGGCTGTCGTGCTCCTCCCAGACGTCGGACCAGGCGATGAAGACGTCGGCGCCATAGAGCAGAAGCAGCAAGAGAAGCGCGGCGCCGTGAAATCGCAGGTTGGCGATGATCACGAACTGCGAGGCATAGATGAAGTGTCGCGCCGTGTGCCACAGCACCTCACGCTGGCACTCGGGTCGCTGCTGCAGCCGGCAGCGGAAAATATGGAAATAGAGCACGTCGAAGAACCCGAGATGCCCAGCGACGAGGAGGATGTAGAAGGCCGCGACCATTCCGATTCCATCATGGTTTGTCGCACGAGAGCCACGTTTCCGCCAAACGGGAGCTGCCGCGGCTTCGGAAATTCTACGGGCGCGGTCGGCGGCGGTAGATGAAGGGACGGGAATCGGGCGGAAGGAATTCAAGATCAAGAGGCTGTTGCCTTCACCATGACCACCAGGACGCGCAAGAAGAAGAGCTACGTGGTGTGCCTGTCGAACGACGGGTACGCGGCGTCGCTCGAGCCGAGGGGGATCTACGTCGCGCTCCGTGACGTCGAGGCGGAACGCAACGGGGATTCGGGGATTCGGGGACACCATACGGAACTCCCCATGCCAGCCGGGGCGAGCTGGCACGCTGAGTTCCGTATGGTGTCCCCGGATCCCAGACCTCGTCCACGACGGCCTCGACCTTCCCGGCCGGGCTCAGCGCCTCGCGCTCCGCCAGCGTGGTCCACGCCGCACGGGATCGGCGGTCAGGCCGGGAGGTGCATGCTACCTACTCGATTGGCGTAGTTAATGGGACAGACGGCGTACGTTGGATCTCAAACATCTTCTCGTTCTCACGAATTGCGACAAACACGCGTATATTGGTAAGCGGGGCCTTGCTGGCCAGGGTAGGCGCAGCCCATATCCAGCTGAGAGGCAGCCTATCGTCAATCAGGACCGCGACCGGATGGTCTGGCCCGTATCGCTCCAAGACGTTGCCGTAAGCACTTAGCAAGTCGTCGAACGACTTCGAATCTACCGTGCACTTAACGCCACGCCTGGCTTTCTCCATGGTGATGACGGTAGTTCTCTTCGCTGGTGCCTGTGACGTGCCTGAGCGCGGTGCCAACAGTAGAGCGAGAATCATGGCGGCGCGTGCCCAAGAACTCCACTTCCACATACGAGCCATTAAGGACCTCCGCTATAACGGCGATAGACTACGACGCGGTCAGAGCCGGGACGATTGTTAAACGAGTTACGGATTCGGGGACACCATACGGAACTCCCCATGCCGGCCGGGGCGAGCTGGCACGCTGAGTTCCGTATGGTGTCCCCGGATCTCCACGTCGATGCCGAAGGGCCGCTCCTCACTGGAGCAAACCTTCCTGTCCTCGCCAGGCCACTTGTGGCCGTCTTTGCGTGCTGAGGCAGCCAGCAGATGCTCCACTCGTGCGACACCCTCAGGTGGCGGTGGCGAGTGCTCTCTCGAGAACAGGGACCAATGCAGGAAGATCAGCTGCAACGATTTGCCAGAGTTGGTCGAGATCGACGTCGAAGTACGCGTGCGCGAGCCGGTCGCGGGTTCCTGCGATGGCACGCCAGGGCACCTCGGAATGCCGCTGCCGCTCTTCGTCGGACACGTTCTTCGCGGCCTCCCCGACGATCTCCACGAGCCGTGTGAGGGCAAGCGTCAGCTGCAGGTCGGTGTCAAGGTCGTTGCGCCGGCGGCCTTGAACGAAGGTGATCGCCTGACGAGACGCATCGAGCATGTGCTGCAGCCGGACGCGATCCTCACGCTCGGACATACTGGTCCTGCGCCTCACGGACGACCCGGTCCCGGAAATACTTGCTGAGTGATCCAGGCGTGTGCAGATCAACCTTGCGGCCCATCAGCGCCGACAGCTCATCCTCCAGGTTGACCAAGGCGAACCCTGGGACGTGCCCTGGATCGAACTCCACGAGGATGTCGACGTCGCTGTTTGGGCCGAAGTCGTCGCGCAGAACTGAGCCGAAGAGAGCGAGACGCCGGATGTGGTGGCGGCGACAGAAGTCGGCCACGCGCTGGCGATCGATCGCGATTTTCGATGGCATCCCGATTCATGCTACCACGGCGCGGTACTGCTCGAGCCCGCACGATGACAAGGATGCGCAAGAAGAAGAGCTTCGGTGTGCCTTTCGAATAACGGGTACGCGGCGTCGCTCGAGCCTAGCAAGATCTACATCGCGCTTCGCGACGCCGCGGCCGAGCGCAATGGGCTCCTCCGCGTCGTCGACGAGTCAGCCCGGGACCTGGCTCCCGCGTTCGGCCCGCGGCTGCCGCAGCTGGGCAGGCGAGCGGTCGACTCTCGATCCAGCGACGGTCGGTGCACAGCCTTACGGGCGTTAGCCAGAAGGGGGGACCTCCAGTGATTGGTTGGTGGAGACACGCCGCTTTTGCGGCGCTCGTGACGGCCAGCGGGATTGCCCACGCGCAGGGGCTTCGCTGTCGGATGACGGCAGGAGAGGCCTGCGATCCAAAGTCCGGCTGTCGACAGGTCCGCATCTTCGAAGCGCGAAGCTACCCGGTCGAAACGTCCTTCGCTTTCGTAGTTCCACCGATCCGCAGAAGCCGGGAACACTGACAAACGCGAGCGCGCCTTTCCTCGAGCAGCATGCCCAGGCAGATCTTTCCAGTTGGAACGTAGGGTATCAAAGCCAGCGGACGGACCTGCCGGTCCCGCTCGATTACGGCTCCGCCTACCAGGCCGCTCGCCTGACCATCTCCAGCTACGAACAATGCAAGGCATTTGCGGGCACTCCAGATGCGAGTGGACCCGTCTCTTTTGACAATCGCCTCGTCGTTCATTGGAGCGAAGGCCAAGCGCAGTGCACCGCTCGCATCGTGTGCTTCCCATGATGTCGAAGCTTCGCTCCGTCAGTCGCGTCTCGTTGCTTTGCGCGGCCTTGCTGCTGGCCGCCGCCTGCGGATCAGCCGATTCGCTGGTTCCAAACGCCCCGGCCTCTACGCAGGATCCACCCGCAGTCGCGCCAGCGGCTTCGGTCACGATCCGTCTGTCCGGCGCCGGAGCTCAGGTGTACCGGACGTTCAATGTCACCATCGATCAGATCGACGTGCGCGTGGACGGCTCGCCAACAGAGGTAGTGCCTGGCGCGCGGATGGTTGACGTCGCTTCTGGAACCGAGGCTGTGCTCGCAAGGTTCCCCCTGCCGCAGCCCGGGTCGACGGTTCGTGTCGCCTGCAGAGCTGATCCGTTCTCGGGCCCTGGTCGAGGTCCGGCTCGACATGGCAAGCTCGCTGTTGCCGGCCGAAGGATCTCTCCGCGTGCTCTTACCGGGCCTCGCGGTCTTCTTCTGACCCAGGCACCGTGTTCGGACTCTGGGGCCACCGGAACGTAGGGAGTACGCGAACAGTGTGCCATTCTCGTACCAGAACCCGTCACTCCTGCAGCGCCTTGTGCACGAGCTGGATGCAGGCCGCGGCTTCGCCCACCGCCGAGGCGATGCGCTTGACGCTGCCCGCGCGGACGTCGCCGGCGGCGAAGAGGCCGGGCAGCATCGTCTCGAGCGGATAGGGCGAGCGCGCCAGCGGCCAGCGCGCCTTGGCGAGGTCTTCCGCGCTCAGGTCGTTCCCGGTCTTCACGAATCCCTTGTCGTCGAGCGCCACGCAGCCGCCAAGCCAGGCCGTGTTCGGGTCCGCGCCGATCATGAGGAAGAGGTGGTGGATGTCGCGCGTCTCCTCCTCGCCGGTCGCATCGTTGCGCCAGCGCACGCGCTCGAGACAGGGTCCGCTGCCCTCGAGGGCGACGATCCGCGTCTGGGTGCGGACCGTGACGTTGGGTAGCTCTTCGATGCAGCGGATGAGGTAGCGGGACATGCTCTCGGCGAGGCTCGAGCCGCGCACCAGCATGTGCACGTGACGCGCGGTGCGCGCGAGGAAGACGACCGCTTGTCCCGCGGAGTTGGCGCCGCCGACCACGGCGACCTCTTCGCGGCCGCAGAGCTGCGCCTCGAGGTGCGTGGCTGCGTGGTACACGCCCGTTCCCTCGAACCGCTCGACCCCGGGGATGTCAGAGCTGCGGTACCTCACCCCGCTGGCAATCAGCGCGGTGCGCGCCTTCACCGCACCGCCGCCCTCCAACTCGATCGTGTACGGCTTGGGCTCGCAGCCCAAGGCCGCGCCGCTCCGCGCGATCGCGAACTTCGCTCCGAACTTGTTGGCCTGCGTGAACGCCCGCGCTGCCAGGAGCTGTCCCGAGATCCCCGCCGGGAAGCCGAGGTAGTTCTCGATCCGGGAGCTGGTTCCCGCCTGTCCACCCGGCGCGTGCGTCTCCAGCACCAGGACGTCCAGCCCCTCGGAAGCGGCATACACGGCTGCGGCCAGGCCGGCGGGGCCCGCCCCGACCACCACCAGATCGTGCACCTTGCCGTCCTCGATGGCGCTGCTGAGCCCGAAGTGCTCGGCGATCTCGACGTTGGTCGGCTTCCGCAGCAGAAGCTTCCCGCGGACGATCAGGGCGGGAAGATCCTCGGGCCGCACCCCGAACCGCTCGAGCAGGTCCTGCACTCGCTCATCGGACTCGACGTCCAGGTACGTGTAGGGACGGCCGTTGCGCGAGAGGAATTCGCGGATCCGCAGCGTGTCCGCCGAGTGGCGGGAGCCCACCAGGACCGCGTCGCCCTTCCCGTGCGCGATGAGGAAAGCGCGCCGCTGCAGGAACGTGCGCAACAAGAGGTCGCTCAGCTCCGGATCCGTCTGCACCACGGCGAGCAACGCCTCCCGCCGCAGCGCGAGCACCTCGCCATCCTCTCGGGCGCGGGCGCCCACCACCGCGGGGTGGCCGAAGATCAGATCCACGTCCCCGGTGAACTCGCGCGGACCCTGGACGGTGATCGACTCCTCGCGCCCCGGCAGCGGTTGCACGATCTCGATGCTTCCGGAGAGGATCACGTAGAAGTCGATCCTCGGCGCTCCGACCTCCCAGAGCACTTCGTTGCGCCGGACGGATCGGCGCTCCCCGCGCTGGGCGATGCGCGCGACCTGCGCGTCGTTGAGCTTCGGGAACAGTCGATCGCGATCTGGGGCCTCGGCCATCGCGGCGAATTCCTCCGCATCGCTGAGCGCGACCCGGGTCTTCTCGATGTGTAGGGTACGCCGTCGACGGAGAGCCCGCCATGGCCTACCGGAGCGTCTCCGGCTGCCACCGCTGTCGCGGTCTTGCCGGGCCAAATCGTTGCGCTTGCAACGGAGCGCCCGTGAAATCGCGTCCTTTCCGCACCGCCTGCACCTGGCACGACCGTTGCTGATGTCCCACGCAGGGGGGAGTATCCATGCGGGGGACGATCCTCTTCGGGGTGGCTCTGGGGCTGGCAGTCGGGCTGGCGGCTCCGCGCGGCGCGCGCGCGTGCGGCTCCGGGGGTGGGTTGCGGGGCCTCGAGGCCCTCGTCGCGGCAGCGCTCGTGGTCGGCACCACGGACGTCGCGCTCACCCTGTGGGACGGCGGGAGCGCCGTGGCCCGCCACCACCCGTCGGCTGGTTACGGGCTCTTCGAAACGGTCGTCGCGGTCCCGCAACTCGCGCTGGGCATCGCGGGTTTGACCCAGTCGAGAAATGGGGCGAGCGGCTACCTCGCCGTGTACACGGCCTGGATGGCCCTGCTCACGACCCATGGCATCTGGACCATGGCCACCGCGCCGGCCGCCACCACCGCCACGGTGGAGCCGCTCGAGCCGCGCGCGGCGCTGCAGCGGAGGGAACCCGAGCCGCGGTTGCAAGTCGCGCTCGGCCCGACCTACGTGCCCGTGGGACAGCTCGCGCAACCCGGATTCGGGCTGGTCGGACGGTTCTGAGCTACCCTCCCCGCATGTTGTTCGACCCACGCGGCCATCTGGAGTCGCTGGGCCGCCTCGGCCGGCGCGGACTCATCGGATGGATTGCGCTGGCTGCTCTCGCACGGAAGGTCCGCGCGCAGGCGGCGCCGACCGACACCGTCGCGGTGCTCGATGCGGCCGCCGCGCGCATCCTGCCGTCCGAGGACGGGCCGGGCGCGCGAGAGGCCAAGGTGGGGCGGTTCATCGATCGCGAGCTCCAGGGTGGCCTCTCCGCGCTCCGTCCCGCCTTCGAGCAGCTCGCCCGGCTGCTGGATCTCTGGTCGCAGAAGGCCTTCGGCAAACCCTTCACGATGCTCGCTCCGGTCGACCAGGACTCGGTCCTCGGCAAGCTCGCGCGCGGGCAGATTCCGGTGCGAGGCTTCCCTCAGCAGGCGATGTTTCGCGGCCTGCACACGCTCACGCTGGAGGGTTTCCTGTCCGACCCCGTCCATGGCGGCAACGACGGCGAGGTCGGCTGGCGCGCGATCGGCTTCCCCGAGCCCCACCTGCGCAAGCCCGGCAGCGGCCATGGCCACTGAGGCCTTCGACGCCTGCGTGGTCGGCTCGGGCGCGGGCGGCGGCGCGGCGGCCTGGTCGCTGGCGCGCGCGGGACTGCGGGTGCTGGTGCTCGAGCGCGGGCCGCACTACGTCGCCAAGGACTTCTTTCACGACGAACTGGCCGTCTGCCGGCGTGACTTCTTCGTCCCGGATCCCTCGCGCGATCCCCACATGGTCTCGCGCGAGGGCGGCGGCGCCGAGCGCAGCGCGGACGGCTGGATCGCCTGCTGCGTGGGCGGGGGCACGGTGCACATGAGCGGGTATTTCTTCCGCATGCACCGCGAGGACTTCCGCGGCTGGCCGATCTCGTTCGACGATCTCGAGCCCTTCTACGAGGAGGTGGAGCGGGAGATCGGCGTTTCGGGCGCGGGAGTTCCCGGCGAGCCGAGGCGGAAGGCCCATCCGCTCCCGCCTCTCCTCGCCCATCCCGCCGCGCGGCTGATCGAGGAGGCGTGCGCGAAGATGGGCCTGCGCGCGTTTCCCATCCCGCGCGCCATCGTCAGCGGCGACTACCGCGGCCGGCAAGCCTGCACCTACTGCGGCTTTTGCGGCAGCTACGGTTGCGAGGTCGACGCGAAGTCGTCCACGCTCGCGACGTTCCTCGCGGCCGCGCAGCGGACGGGCGGCCTGACGCTGCGCGCGGGGTGCCGCGCCACCCGCATCGTGCCCGAGCGTGGCCGGGCCGGAGCGGTGCTCTACCTCGACGGCCGAGGCCGCGAGCGGCGCGCGCGGGCCCGTGCGATCGTCGTCGCCTGCTCCGCGATCGAGACCGCGCGGCTGCTGCTCGCCAGCGCCGTCGCGAACTCGTCGGGGCTGGTCGGGAAGGGACTGATGTTCGCGGCGCTCGGAGCGGGCTACGGCCGCTTCCCCCGCGACTCGCCGGCCTGGTCCAGGGCGGCGGACCGCCTGCCGTTCATCGACCGCGCGCTGCAGGATCTGCCGGGCGCCGCGCGCGGGACGATCCTCTTCCAGCGGCCCCATCCGAACCCGATCTTCCAGGCCGAAAAGCTGGCGTGGAACCGTTCCGGGCCACCCGCGTTCGGCGCCGATCTGAAGCGGCGGCTACGCGAGTTCTTCCTCGAGACGCACACGGTGGAGTGGGAGAGCTTCAGCGAGTTCCTGCCGCACGACGGGTGCGATGTCTCCCTCGATCCCTCGGTGAAGGACGCCGCCGGCCACCCGGTCGCGCGGGTCCGCATCGGCCTCCATCCGGCGAGCCTCGCCGGCTCCGACCAGCTCGCGGCGCGGGCGCGCGAGGTCCTCTCGGCGGCCGGTGCGCTGCGCCAGGGAGAATCGGGCGACGAGCGCGTCTACACCGTCCTGCAATCCGGGACCGCGCGGATGGGCGCCGATGCGAGCACGTCGGTCGTCGATGCAGCCTGCCAGTCGCACGACCTGAAGGGTCTGTTCGTGGCCGACTCCAGCTCGTTCTGCTCGAGCGGCAGCGCTCCCTTCACGCTGACCATCATGGCCAACGCAATGCGCGTGGCCGCGGGAATCGCCGGCAGGATGCGCCGGCGCGAGCTCTGAAATACCTCGAATTCGCAGTCGCTGCCTTGCCCGAGGGTCGTTATGTTTGGACGATTCGAAAGGGGTCACCACGCATGCAATTCCGGGACCTGGGGCTGTCGGAAAAGGCACTCGGCGCGCTGGAGCGGGCGGGATTCGAGGCGCCCACGCCCGTCCAGGCGCAGGCCATTCCGCCGGCGCTGCAGGGCAAGGACGTGATCGGTAGCGCGGCTACCGGCACGGGGAAGACGCTGGCGTTCGCGCTGCCGATCCTCGAGCGGCTCGAAGGCAAGCGCGGAACGCGAGCCTTGATCCTGGCGCCGACGCGCGAGCTGGCGCTACAGATCGGCGCTGAGCTGGAGCGGTTCGGGCACGGACGCCAAGTGCGGAGCGCGGTGGTGATCGGCGGCGTGGGGATGAACCCGCAGATCCAGGCGTTCCAGCGCGGAGTCGAAGTGATCGTCGCCACGCCGGGGCGGCTCAACGACCACCTCGACCAGGGGACGGCGCGGCTCGATCAGATCGAGATGCTGGTGCTCGACGAAGCCGACCGCATGCTGGACATGGGCTTCCTGCCGCAGCTCCGCCGCATCCTCCAGCACGTGCCCAAGAAGAGGCAGTCCCTGCTCTTTTCCGCCACCATGGCGGGAGAGGTCCAGGAGTTCGCGCGCGAGCACCTGCAGCACCCGGTCCGGGTCGAGGTGGCCCGCAGCGGGACCACCTCGGAGCGCGCCGAGCAGCAGGTGTTCCTCGTCGGCGAGGAGGAGAAGGTCGCGCTGCTGCTCGCGCTGCTGCAGCAGGACGAGCTCTCGACGCTGGTGTTCACCCGAACCAAGCGGCGCGCCGATCGGGTGGCGAAGGCGCTCGCCCGGGGCCACCAGGTGGCCGTCATCCACGCCGACCGCTCGCAGGCGCAGCGGCGCCAGGCGCTCGAGGGCTTCCGCTCCGGGAAGTACCGGGTCCTGGTGGCCACCGACATCGCGGCGCGCGGCATCGACGTCGCCGAGATCGGCCACGTGATCAACTTCGATCTTCCGCACGTGCCCGAGGACTACGTCCACCGCATCGGCCGCACCGCGCGCGCGGAGGCCAGCGGTCGCGCCTCCAGCTTCGCCTCGCCGGAGGAGCACGACCTGCTTCGCGGGATCGAGAAGTTCACCCGCAAAGCGGTGGAGCGGGCGGCGGTCCCGCGGGAGCACGAGGCGTTCCGGAGCGAGGTGCTGCGGCGCGCGTCGGCCCTGCACGAGCGCGGTGGCGAGCCCAGGCGTCCCGCGCACCGCGCCGGCCGGCACGCAGCGCATGCTCCCGCACGGCACGAGGGACACGCGCCGACCCGGCACGGGGGACATGCTCCTTCCCGCCACGGAGGCAGCAGGCCGGCAGGCCATGCCGGCTCGTCGGAGCAGAGCGGCGGCCACGCGCCACCGCGGCGGCTCGGCACCTGGAAGCCGCGCCGCCGGCGCTAGCCAGCAGCGCCGCCGGCGCGAGCGACGTTCTCGCCGTCCGGCGGAGCGATGCGCGAGGGCGCTTGGCAACAGCCTCGCTCGCGGGGCATGATGCGCGCGCCCTCCGACCTCCCGACTAGAGGAACTCCAATGCGCATCCAACTTGCGTGCTGCGTTGCCGTGCTGTCGTCCGCCGCCGCGTTCGCCGATTCGAAAGACCCCTGTCCGCGCCTGCTGGCCGCCTTCGGCAACCGGCTCGCCGACGCGAAGTGCTTCGTGAGCACCGACCTGACGACCACCAACGAAGCCACCACTCCTCTCAACAACCCGCCGTTTCCGAATGGCCTGCCGGATCTCTCCTTCACGCCGCGAACCGACCGGAACACCATCTCGCCGGATGCGCCGAACAGGACGCCGATCGACAAGATCGTCCCAGGCGTGCAACTCCAGGCGCGGATCGCGAGCGATCCGACCGGTCAGGGGCGGTTCCTGCTGCGGCTTCCGAATGACTGGAACGGCCGCCTCGTGGTGGCTGGCGCCTCCGGGACCCGCAGCGAGTTCAACGGCGACTTCGCCTGGAGCGATTACGTGGTCCAGAAGGGCTACGCGTACGCCTCGCAGAACAAGGGCGTACTCAACCTGCAGCTCACCACCGCAGCCGATCCGCTCGGGTGCCGACTGAACCCCACCTCGCGGACCTTCGTGCACTTCTTCGATAACGACCCGGGCCAGCAGTTCACGCGCTGGGCGAGCTTCATGGCCCAGGCCGCGATGCTCGCGCGCCGCGGCGTGGAGTCGCATTACGGGCGGGAGGCGCGCCGGACGTACGCGGTCGGGACCTCGAACGGTGGCTACCAGGTGCGCCGCGCCGTCGAGCTGTTCCCCGGGCTGTTCGACGGCGGCGTGGATTGGGAGGGGACTTACGTGGACGGGGGCGCGCCGAATCTGCTGACCGATCTGCCGCCGGCCATCCTCAATTTCGCCGACTATGCGAACGGGACCCCGGCGTTCAACCCGGACAGCACCGCGGCGAAGAACATCCGCGCCGCGGGTTACCCGCCGGATCTCCCGCCGGTACCAGTGGGCGGCGTTGCGACCTCGCTCTGGAGTCTGTACAGCAACCAGTTCTGGGAAGTGACCCAGTGCCAGTGGCAGAAGCGCAACGACCCGACCTACGACACGTATGGATCGGGCACCGGCACGTACAACTACATCGCGCGCCTGTCGGCGAGTGACGTCGGCGCGCAGATCGCCGCGTTCGCCACCAGCGGCCGGATCCGCAGGCCGCTCATCACGGTCGCGGGCACCATGGACAGCTTGCTTCCGATCGATCGCCACGCCCGCGCCTACGCGCGCAAGGTCGCCGAGGCGCAGGCGGAGCGCGGCGACGACGACGGCGACGACCAGCCGGCATACCGCCTGTACGAGGTTCAGAACGGGAACCACATCGAGAACTTCAAGAACACCTTCGCACAGCTGGAGTTCATCCAGCCTCACGCGCAGCGCGCCTTCGATCTGCTCGTGAAGTCGGTCGAGGAACGAGCCGCGCTGCCGCCGTCGCAGTGCATTCCTCACGGCGGTCAGATCCAGGCGACCCCGACGACGCAGGCGGGCCACTGCGCCAACCTGTTCGTGCCCTGAAAAGTCAAGGCACGCGACCGCCTGCAAATAGGGGACACCATAAGAACATGGTGTCCCCTCCTCAATTGCCGATCCGCTGCACCAGCCAGGTGACCCCCAGGCAGCCCACCGCCAGCGAACAGACGCGCACGCCAACCGTCTCGAACCAGCGTGTCCTTCGCAGTGCAGCGAGCAACGGCACCGCCAGGGCGACGATGCAGACCTGGCCCACCTCGACGCCCAGGTTGAACGTCACGAGCGCGGCGGCCAGACCGGAGCGCGGCAGGTGCAGCTCGCGCAGCACGCTGGCGAAGCCGAATCCGTGCACCAGGCCGAAGGCGAAGGTCAGCATCCAGCGGTGGCGCAAAGCGGCCGCGCGCGTCCCCCGGCGCAGCGCCCACAAGTTCTCCGCGGCGACGTAGACGATGCTCGCCGCGATCAGCGGCTCCACCACGCGCGGCGTGGGATTCACCACCGCCAGAGTGGCGAGCGCCAATGTGATCGAGTGCGCCACGGTGAACGCGGTGACGATCTGCACCAGCTCCTTGAAGCTCCCTCCCAGGAGCAGCAGGCCGATGAGGAAGGCGACGTGGTCGTAGCCGGTGAAGATGTGCTCGATGCCGAGTTGCAGGAACCGCCCGGCGGCCGCCCAGAAGCCGGAGCGCCGCTCAACCTCGAACCGCGGCGAGTCGGCCTGCACCGCGCGTTGCGAGACCCGGCCGTCGGCGAAGGAAACCTTGGCCAGGTGCGCGTGACCCGGCGGCAGGACCTCGAGGAACCCCGCGCGCACGCGCAGCGCCTCGATCTCGCGGGCGCAGGTCCACGCTCCCTCCACCACGATGCCGTCGCCGCCCTCCACCTCGGCGCGGCCGCCGGCGTCGCGCCGGCACGGACCGTCGGGCGTCGCCACCGCGTACTCGTCGAGCGTCAGGTGCAGGAGCGCGGGCAGCACCGCCTCGACGCCCTGCTGCGTGTACGTGCCGTCGGGGCCCTGCTCCAGCCGCAGCAGCGCGGCGAGATCCATGCCGGCGAATCGCAGCCGCGCCGCGACGCGCTCGCCGCGGACGTCCAGCTCTCCCACCGAGACGCTCTGCTCGTGCGCCCCCGCCGGCAGCGCCGCGCAGGCGAGCAGGACGGCCCAGGCGTGCTTCATCGGCCCGCCGGCAGGACGCCGGCGAGCAGGCGGTCCTTGCCGTCATCGCGCCCGCGCCCCGGCGAGTCGAGGTGCAGCCGGTTTTCGCCCTGCGTGTAGAACCCGACGTAGAGCCGGAGGGGATTCGTGCCGGGCGTGAACACGATCGGATCGGCGACGAGATCGCCGGGCCGCCACGCGTCGGTCGGATAGCGGCCGCCGGCGGGATCGTGCTCGGCGTGGATGCGGCTCCCGGCGCTGTCGTCCAGGTGGACGAAGATGCGCCAGGATTCCATCTCGGCACGGCAGCGCCAGACCAGCGTCAGGCGCGCACGCTGTCCCGGGACCAGCGCCGCGGGCTCGAGCCTGTACCCGACCAGCTCGGCGGAGCCGCCGAAGACCGCGCCCAGGGGCGTCAGCCCGGAGGGGACCGCGGTGAGCAGCACGTCCGACAGCGAGCCGCGGTCGACGTCGCGCTTCTGCGGCGCGTCCTGCCAGGGCCTCTCGATGCAGGCGCACAGCGCCAGGAGCGCGAGGAGCGGAGGGCGCACGGCGCGGATCCATACCACGAGGCGCCGGGTGCATCGCCGGGCCGGAAGATGCGCTATGACCGCTCCCGTGGAGCCGCTCGGGAGCTACGCACGCCGGCTGCCTCCCGGCGCCGGCATCGCCGTCGGTGCGGTCGCGGTCCTGCTGGGAGCGGGGTTGTTCGAGCTCTCGCGCACGCTGGCGGAGGTGGCGCGGGGCCGGTGGTACGCGGGAAACGGGCGCGACGTCTTCCATGCCGCCGCGGTCGCGGCGCTCGGGGCCGCGTACTTCCTCAACGGGCTCCCCCCTGCGCTCGCGTTCGCGATGGCGGCGACGGTCTCGATCCCGCCTCTGCTGCTGATCGACGAGGTGGCGGACCGGGGCCGCCGCGTCGGCCTGTTCCTCGCGGTGCTGGCTCTCGGGTCGGTGCCGACGCTGATCGACGCGCCCCGGATCGTCGCCGCCAGCAATGCGCTCGCGCGAACTTTGTTCTACTGACCCTGCTGGAGCATGCCGTCCAGCTTGCCTTCCTGCTCCAGCGCGTGGAGGTCGTCCGATCCGCCGACGTGCTCCTCCCCGATGAAGATCTGCGGCACGGTGCGCCGGCCGGTGCGCTCGGCGAGGTCGATTCGCGCCTGGTCGTCGTTCGCGACGTCGATCTCCTCGTAAGGGACGCCCTTGCGCTCGAGCAGGCGCTTGGCGCGCACGCAATAGGGACAATAGGGGGTCGTGTAGACTTTTACAGGCTTCACAGCAAGTGGGATGCGCGGCGCGGTCAGAAGGAGCGCGACTGGCCCCCGTCCACGACGACGCAGGCGCCCGCCATCCAGCTCGCGCGGGGGCTGCAGAGGAAGGCGATGGTGTCGCCGACCTCCTCGGCGGTGCCGAAGCGCGCGAACGGGATCTCGCGTCGGACGAACTCCGCGACCGCCTGCGGATCGCTGCGCAGCCGGCGCTCCCACGACCCGCCCGGATGCAGCACGCTTCCCGGCGCGAGGGACAGCACGCGGACGCCGCGCGGCGCCAGCTCGCGCGCCTGCTCGTGGGCCAGGCTGATGAGCGCCGCCTTGGCCGCGTTGTAGCTCATCGAGCCGCCGCCTTCGCGCCCCCAGATGCTGGCGACGTGCAGGACGACGCTCTGCTGGCGGCTGCCCGGCGCGTCGACCGACGCCGGCGGCAGGGCGCCTCGTTCGCGCGCCGACGTCTCGAGCTGCGGGAGGGCCAGGCGGGTCGCGCGGATCGCCGGCCAGAGGTTCCGGTCCAGCGCCAAGGCCCAGCCGGCGTCGTCCATCTCCGCACCGCCGGGCTGGCTGCCGCCGACCAGCGTGACCAGGACGTCCAGGCCGCCGAGCCCGGCGGCGGCATCGTGGACGGCGCGCTCGAGCTGCGCCGGATCGGTCGCGTCCGCGGCGATCGCCAGGGCCTGCGGAGCTCCTGCCTCACGGCACAGGCGCGCGCGCTCTTCGACCGCGGCCCGGGTGCGCGCGACCAGCGCCACGGACGCTCGTTCCCGCGCCAGGGCGACTGCCGCCGCGCCGCCCAGCCCTCGACCCGCTCCGAGGAGAAGCGCGCGCCGGCCGGCGAGTTCCAAGTCCATCGGGGGGCAGTGTCGCACGTCGCGAGCGGGCCTGCCTCGCGGAAATGCGAAGGCCCGCGGGATCGCTCCCGCGGGCCTCGCGAACTGCCGGATCGAAGAAAGCCTGGCTACATCCCCATGCCGTGCGGGCCGGGGGCGCCGGACTCCTTCTCCTCCTTCGGACGCTCGGCCACCATTGCCTCGGTGGTCAGCATGAGGGAGGCGACGCTGGACGCGTTCTGCAGGGCGAAGCGCGACACCTTGGTGGGGTCGATCACGCCCGCTGCCAGCAGATCCTCGTACGTGCCGGTGGCCGCGTTGAACCCGAACGCGCCCTTGCCGTCGCGGACCTTGTTCACCACGATGCTGCCCTCCCAGCCGCCGTTCTGCACGATCCAGCGGATGGGCTCCTCGAGCGCCTTGCGGACGATGTCGACGCCGAACTTCTCGCCCTGCTCGACCTTGAGGCCGTCGAGCGCGCTGGAGGCGCGCAGGTAGGCCACGCCGCCGCCCGGGACGATGCCCTCCTCGACGGCCGCACGGGTCGCGTGCAGCGCGTCCTCGACGCGGGCCTTCTTCTCCTTCATCTCGGTCTCGGTGGCCGCGCCGACGTTGATCACCGCCACGCCGCCGACCAGCTTGGCCAGGCGCTCCTGCAGCTTCTCGCGGTCGTAGTCCGAGGTGGTCTCCTCGATCTGCGCCCGGATCTGCTTCACTCGCGCCTCGATGTCGGTCTTCTTGCCGCCGCCGTCGACGATGGTGGTGTTGTCCTTGTCCACGGTGATGCGCTTGGCGCGACCGAGGTCCTTCAGGGTCACGCTCTCCAGCTTGATGCCGAGATCCTCGGCGATCATCTTGCCGCCGGTCAGGGTGGCGATGTCCTCCAGCATGGCCTTGCGGCGGTCGCCGAAGCCGGGCGCCTTGACCGCGACGGCGTTCAGCGTGCCGCGCAGCTTGTTGACGACCAGCGTGGCCAGCGCCTCGCCCTCCACGTCCTCGGCGATGATGACCAGCGGCTTCCCGCTGCGCGCCACCTGCTCGAGGATGGGCAGGAGATCCTTCATCGACGAGATCTTCTTCTCATGGATGAGGATGTACGGATCCTCCAGCACCGCCTCCATGCGTTCCGGGTCGGTGACGAAGTAGGGCGACAGGTACCCGCGGTCGAACTGCATGCCCTCGACCACTTCCAGCGTCGTCTCGAGGCCCTTCGCCTCCTCGACGGTGATGACGCCCTCCTTGCCCACCTTCTCCATCGCCTCGGCGATGATGTTGCCGATGGTGGTGTCGCCGTTCGCGGAGATGATGCCGACCTGCGCGATCTCCTTGTGGTCCTTGGTCGGTTTGGAGAGCTTCTTCAGCTCCTCGACCACAGCGCCCACCGCCTTCTCGATGCCGCGCTTGATCTCCATCGGGTTGTTGCCCGCCGCGACCAGCTTCGAGCCCTCGCGGAAGATCGCCTGCGCCAGCACGGTGGCAGTGGTGGTGCCGTCGCCGGCCACGTCCGAGGTCTTGGACGCGACTTCCTTCACCATCTGCGCGCCCATGTTCTCGAACTTGTTCTCCAGCTCGATCTCCTTGGCGACGGTGACGCCGTCCTTGGTGATCGTCGGGGAGCCGAACGACTTCTCGATGACCACGTTGCGGCCCTTGGGCCCCAGCGTGACCTTCACCGCGTCGGCGAGCGTGTTGACGCCCTTGAGCATCGCCTCACGCGCGCGGACGTCGAACATGATTTCTTTGGCCATTTCTTTCTCCGATGCCGTGTGAGGTGGTTACTTCTCGATGACGCCGAGGATGTCTTCCTCGCGCATCATCAGATGCTCTTCGCCTTCGACCTTGATCTCGGTCCCGGCGTACTTCGAGAAGAGGACCCGGTCACCCACTTTCACGTCCAGGGGGCGCACCTTTCCGTCCTCCAGCACCTTTCCGTTCCCGACGGCCAGCACCTGGCCTTCGATCGGCTTTTCCTTGGCCGTGTCGGGGATGATGATGCCGCCCTTCGTCTTCTCCTCCTCTTGCACGCGCTTCACGATCACGCGATCCTGCAGAGGCCGAATCTTCATGGGGTTTCTCCTTGCTGTGGAAGCTGGCACTCGACATAGGTGAGTGCCAAGGGCGGCCAATGTAACCGCCTTCCGGGCGCTGTCAAGGGGTGTGCAAGCGAGCGCCGAACTTGCAGGCCGATCGCCGGCAACGCAAGATGATGGGAGGAGGTGTGGATGACCGATCCGAAGGTCCTTTCGGCACAGTCGATCCACCAGTTCTTCCGCGAGCTGCTCTCCCTGGCGATCGAGAACCAGCGGGCGCGGGTGCAACACGCTACGGAGCTCTACCTGGCGAACCTCCTGTCGGGCTTCCTGCAGACCGAGTCGCTGCTGGTCCGCGAGGAGGACGGGTCGCTGCAGCGCCGTCCGCTCGCGCTGCTCTTCAAGGAAGCGCTCGAGGAAGAGGGCGCCGCCCGGGCCCGGGCCCTGCGGCGGCTGGGCGACACCTCGCTGTTCGTCTCCGGGATGTTCTCCGACTCGCTCTCGTCGAGCCTGGTCGACGTGGAGTACGCCATCGCCATGGGGAGTCGCGCCTATGACGCTCTAGGCGACGTCGCGGCGCGCCACGGGCGGGGCGAGCGCTCGGTGTGGGATGAGCTGGCGGCGAAGTTCTCCCAGCTCGTCGAAGTGCTGAACGAGGTGAGCGAGCGGACCCTGGCCACCTCGAACGCCGGCCTGCTGCGCATCTACGAGAAGTGGATCAAGACGGGCAGCCCGCGCGTCGCGACGCTGCTCTCCGCCCACGGAGTGCCCGCGGTCCTCGCCAGGCCGAAGGGGCGGTTCGTCCAGTGAGCGCGCTCGACGCGCTGTCGCAGCTGCAGCGCCTGCTCATGTCGGTGCACGGGGTGGAAGAGACCGCGCAGGCGCGGGACTACCTGGTCGGCGCCGCCGTGCGCGAGCGCGTGGCCCCGGAGGCCAGCGCGGACGAGGCGCTGCTGGTCTCGGAGACAGGCGACGAGCTGCACGTGGGGCTATTCCTCGGCGAGCCCGTCCTGGCGCAGCTGGCGCGCGGCGCGGAGGCGCCGTGGTCACACGAGCGGCTGCACGGCTTCTGCGCCGCGGCCGAGGGTGTGTCGCACTTCCTGTACCTGTTGCACCGGGCGCGCGCGCGCCGGCCCGTCTCGCAGCTCGAGCTCGAGGCGCAGGGCGAGCTGGACAAGTACCTCTGCGTCCTGCTGCAGCTCTGGGTGGTGGGGCGGCGCGGTGCGTCCGCGGAGCTGCGGCACCGGCTTTTCCACCGGGCCACGCTGCGCAGCGGGCTTCCAGCGGCCGAGAAGGAGCGCTACCGGGTCGCCGGGGCCCTGGCTGCCGCGTGCACCCGCGCGCTGGAGGTTCGCTACGTCGCGCAGGGGCGGTTGGACGGCCTGCTGCGCGAGGTGCGGCGGCTGTACCGGCTGGGCGGCGGAGAGAAGCTCTCTGCCTTCGCGCACGGCCAGGTGGCGTGGGCCGCCTGAGCAGCAGCCCACGCCGTGCCAAGTCTACTGGCAGCCTGGCAGCTTGAAGCTCGCGATGCGCGTGCTCCAGTTGAAGGTGCCGGACGCCTTCAGGTACTCGGTGGTGAAGAAGAACGTGCAGTCGTCGACCGGGTCGATCTGCATCGCGCTGTAGTCTCCCCACCGGTTCAGGTTGGCCAGCTGCGAGCCGCCGCCCGTCTGGATGATGTTTTCCGCCTGGAGGGTCCCGAGCGGATCCGACGGCACACGGCCGGTGAAGCGGATCGACGGGAACACGGTGCCGCTGGATGCGCTGTATCCCACGGCGACGTTGCCCACCTTGTCCATGGCGATGCTGCCCATCCACCGGCTGGTGGAATCGGGGGCGTAGGTGCCCTGCTGGAACACCTGCGGCGTCGAGCTCAGGCCCCGCAGCTCGTACCAGCGGACGCCCACGATCGGCGCGCGCTTGGTCCCGCCGGCATTCACGGAATGGTTCACCACCCACGACTCGTGTCCGGTCAGGTTGCGGTAGGCGAGCCGGAACATCAGCCGGTCTCCGAGCGAGTCGAGCTTCTGGTTGGTGCTCGGCTGGGGGATGCAGGCGCCGCCGCCGCAAGCCGCCGCGAACGCCGCCACCGGGATGCTGGTGGGTCCGGTGAGCGTGGCGTTCGCCGGGTTGGCGAAGTCGGCGTGGAACTTCCACGAATTGAGCGAGTTGCTCGCGAAATTCAACATCACGTTCGGCGCGCCGGCCGGGGGAAGCGTGGAGCCGTCCAGGTCCGAGGGCAGGACGCCGCCGAAGGCGTTCGTGAGCTGGAAGCACTGCTGTGTCGCGGCAGCGCCGGCCAGCATGGCGCTCCGGTCGTAGGCGCACAGCTTCGAGCCGGCGAACGTGGTTCCGTTGTTGAAGATGTTGAACGTCTCGTAATAGGCGTCCGGCCAGATGCCCATCTTGGGATAGTCGGGGAATTGCGTGGTGCCGTAGCTGAACGCGTAGCGGTTGTAGGTGCCGGTCGCGTCGGAAGTGGTCGACACCGCCACGCACTGCAGGTACGGCGTGGTGGTCACCGAAAATTGGGACAGCACCCAGCGGTTCGCGATCTGGTCGTACTGCACGAGCGGGTCGCCGTCGTTGTTCGTCGCGCATCCGCCGCCGAACCCGGCCCAGAGCGCGTTGCCGGGCTTGGGAAAGCCGGCGGCGATCGCGCCCGTGGCCTTGTCGAAGACGGCGAACGACTCGTTGACCCATTGCACGTATTGCGTCGCGCCCACCGCGCCGTTGGTGTCGGGCGGGGCGGCGTTGGGGGTGAAGCCGTAATCGCCGTTGCCCACTCCGGCGAAGTTTAGCCCCGGGGTGACGGCGATCAAAGGACCGACGCTGGCCTGCAGAGCAGGATCGCCGTTGGGGGTGGCGGGCGCCTGCGGCAGCGGGTGCACCTTGTGCTCCTTGAAGGCCGGCGCACCGGCCGGCGTGGCGGCAGCGTCGCGGAGGGGCCCTGAGACGTCGTGGTGGTCCGCAGGCGAGACCTCCACACCGCCCGGCGCCCGCACATCGGAATCGCCGACGGCTCTCGCCCCGATGGTGCGATCCTCACTTCCTCCGCACGCCACTGCCAGCGCGATCGAGGTGACCGCGACTCGTCGAATGCTCGTCATTTTTCCTTGTCCTGGGTTGGGGAGGCCGTCGGCCTCCCAGGGTTCGCAGCGAGCGGGGGCATCGCGGGACGGACCCTAATCAGGCAAGGAAAAGCTTGTCAATTGGCCAAGCAGGCGAGCGTACACTGCCGCGCGGCCGCAGCGCAGGCGAGTACCAGAAGCGCTGACGAGGGGAACTACTTACGCGCGGTCTGCGGGACCTTCTCGGCGTCGAACTTGCCCTCGAGCGCGGCGCGGACGCTGCGGTCGAAGCGGACCTTGCCGGTGGCGATCTCGCGCAGCGCGAGCACCGGCGGCTTGTCCTTCGCCTCGAGGAGCGGCCTCGCTCCCGCCATCAGCTGCCGCGCCCTCTTGGTGCCGAGCAGCACCAGGGCAAACCGGTTGTCCACCAGCGGCAAGCAATCTTCGACGGTAACTCGAGCCATCCATTCCTCCAGCGAGCCCGCCTACATAGCGTGACTGGGCCCAGCGGTCCACAGAATCCGGTCAAGCGGCCAAACCAATTGCACCACGGAGCACACGGAGCACACGGAGAACCTTCGGGATCTCCCGATGGGGTGCTCACGCCCGATTGTGAGATCGCAAACCCTCTCCGTGCTCTCCGTGTGCTCCGTGGTGTAATTGGTTTGGCCTACTTCGGCTTGCTTGCCTGCACGTTTGTCCCTGCGTCCGGGGTAGCGGTGGGAGGGGGTTCGAGGAGGTCGTCGAGGGATTTGGGGAGGTCGTCCGCGATGGCCTTTTCGATTTCGGCGACGCGGGGCTGGGCGTCCGAGGAGGCGTAGCGGCGCTTGCCATCCTTCGTCAGGGCGCCGATCCGGACCTTGGCGAGGACTTTGTCCCCGTCGCCGAGCAGTGTGATGGTGCGCGCCTGCTCGAACGCCTTGGAATCTGGCTTCGAGGCGAACGCCGCCGCGCGCAGACCGGTGATGGAATAGAGAGCGCCGGAGATCTTCCCCTTCTTCGCCGGACCCTGTTTCGGCTCCAGGACGGTGAAGGACTCGTCCGCGAAGCCGCCGTCCTTCGGCTGCTCCTTCTTGCGCTCCACCACCATCTTCGGGCTGCCCGGCTGCTCCAGCACGATCTTCCGGATGTCCTCGCGATTCGCGTGCGCCAGCGCCTTGTCCTGCAGGTCGAAGAGGTCCCTTTTCAGATCCTTCACGATCTGCTGGTCCACCTCGAACACGGTGGGCGCGTCGTCGCGCTTCGCGTACGTCTTCACCGCGACGGAGCCCTTCTGTGGCGCGGGCTGCCCCACCAGCAGGGTCCGCCGGTAGTTGTCCTTCCCGCCGGCGGCCGCCACCGCGAGCTGGACCGTGATCTTCGCCGGCGACAGCCCGTACTGCTTCAGTGCCGCGCCTGTGGCGCTCTCGGCCGCGATGGCGGTGGCGCGCAGCGATTTGAGCGCCGTGACCACGCGGTCGGCGGTAGCCGTGTCCGCGGCGTCCTTCTGCGGCGCGAGCATCTTCCACGAGGCGCCGTCCTTCTCGAGGGTGTAGCCGGGCGCGGTGCCAGCGACCTCCACGCGCCGGACCTCGGCGGTGTCGTCGAGGTGCAGGACGCGCTGGTCGCGCAGGTCGAGCAGCTGCTTCTCGAAGGGGGACTTGGTAAAGCCGTCGGCGATGCGGACGGTCTTCTCGCCGTCCCGGCGCACGTAGATGCTCGAGTCGAACGGATTGCTCTCGCCGAACTCGACCGATCTCTCCTTGCCGTCCTCGGTCTTCACCGAGACCACGAGGTTCGGCCGGTCCAGCCCGTACTGCTTGGGGTCGGCCTCGCCCAGATCGCTCTTCTGCTTGAAGTCGGCGACGCCGTTCACCACCGCGTCCACGCTGGACGCATCCGCGTCCGCGGCCACGGGCTCTACGATCTTCCACGGCGCCGAGGCGTCCGCCCGCGTGACCAGCGCGACCAGCTTGCCGGCGCTGACCAGCTTGACCTGCCGGACCTTGGCCTTGTCCAGCCCGTCGAACAGCTTCGCCGACTTCTCCTTCTGCTCCGCCTTCTTCTCGGTGTCACGCGTGACCCACAGCGCCGCGCCGCCGATCGCGGCGGCGAGCGCGAGGACGCCGAGCGTGGTCACCAGGGACTTCGTCGTCTGCTTCATGGCGCGTCTACCGGGCCTTGCGGGTCTGCCAGACGAACAGGCCCGCGAAGAGGAGCGAGAACGGCAGCAGGTCGAAGGCGAACAGCGTCATCTTGTTCTTCTGCTCCGCGGTGAGGAAGAGGTGGTTCCCGCTCCGGCTCTTCGGGCGGATGGAGATCTTCGCCTCCTCGTGCGCCACCCAGCTCGCCGTGTTCAGCGCGAAGTCGCGGTTCCCGCGTAGCTGGTAGAACCCGTTGGCCGCGAAGCTCGAGTTGCCGATCACCACCACCCGCGACTCGGTGTCCCCCGACCCGTGGGTTGCGGCGACGGCGAGCGGCACCGGACCCTTCAGGTCCTTGCCCGGCGTGTACTCCACCCGGCCGTCGCGGATGGGGTCCGTCTCGCCCCAGGAACGCGCGCCGGTCCTCGCCAGCTCGGTCACGCTCCAGCCCGCCGGCGCGCCCTTCACCTTCGAGACGCTCCGCGCGAGCGGGAAGATGCTCGCCACCTGGAACGGCGAGTTGCGCGGGTTGGTGATCGGATGGTCCGCGTACTCCTGCGCGATGGCGAACTCGGCCTGCTGCGACTCGGTGTCGATCACCTCGTCGTCACCCAGCTTCAGGCCCCAGGCCGCGAACGCGTTCTCCAGGCCGGAGTGGATGCTGGGATCGATCAGCGCGACCAGCTTCCCGCCCTTGTCCACCCATTCCTGCACGAGCTTCGCCTCTCCCTCGGTGAGCGAGGCGACGGGTCCGGCGAGGACCAGCGCCTGCGCGTCGGCCGGCATCGACCTGGTCGCTGCCAGCTCGATCTCGCCGATCTGGTAGCCCTCGGACTTGAGGCCGTCCACCCAGAGCTTCATGCCGCGCTCGGTGGCGTCGCCGATGCCGTGCTCCCCGTGTCCCTTGCTGAAGTAGATCTTCTTGGTGGCGCCCCGCGCGACCTCGGCGATCGCGTTGGTGAGCGACTCCTCGCCCACGTCCTTGGCGCGCGACTCCTTCCCGCCCGCCTTGACGATCACCCGCGGCCCGCCTTGGGAGATGTTGAGCTCCTTCACCTCCTTGACGTGCTTGGTCGGGTCGAGCAGGTCGACCTTCAGCTTGTCGGTCCGCTGGCGGTACTGCCGCAGGCGTTGGTCCAGCTCGTTGAACTCCGGCTCGTTGGGCGCGTAGAAGGCGATCACGCGCACCTCGTCCTTGAGCCCCTTGAGGAGGACCACGGTCTGGTCGGAGAGCGTGTAGATCTTGTCCTTGGTGAGGTCCCAGGTCTTCGGTTTCTTGACGACGATGTAGTTGAGCCCCGCCAGCGCGAGGATCACGATCAGCGCGGTCGCGGCGCTGATCGCGCCATAGAACGTTCCGCGGCCGGCGAGCTTCGTTCCCACCGAATCGAGGTTCGTCAACAGGTACACGGCGGTCGCCGCGACCCCCAGCACGAGCTGGATCCACACCGCCGGGTGCGAGAAGCGGCCGGCGATGAAGACCCAGCAGAACAACGCGCTGAACAGCGCGACTGCGCCGAAGAGGCCCGCGGCCTGGCCCTGCTGCTTGATGGTCATGGCGTTCAGCTCCAGCGATGCGCCTCGACCGCGCGGTGCGTGGCGAACAGGCCAAGCGCGCAGATCGAGAGGAAGTAGACGACGTCCTTGAGGTCGACGGTGCCCTTGCTGAAAGAATCGAGGTGCGAGACGGAGCTCAGGTAGGTGACGATCTCGCGGGTGGGGCCCTCCGTCTCCGCGGCGCTCCAACCGATGATCCAGGTCATGAGCAGCACCACGAAGGTGATCAGCGCCGCCACCACCTGGCTCTCGGTGAGGCTGGAGATGAACAGCCCCAGCGCCATGTACGCGGCGCCCAGCAGGAAGAGGCCGGCGTACCCGAGGAAGATGCTGCGCCACTCGACGCCCTGCGCGTCCCTGGCGACCAGATGCACGAGCGCCGGGTAGAGGAGCGTCAGCGCCAGCGTGCAGACCAGGATGGCGAGCGCCGCCAGGTACTTGCCCCAGACGATCTGCCCCGGGGTGATCGGGGTCGAGTAGAGCAGCTCGATCGTCTTCTGCTTCTTCTCCTCGGCCACCAGGCGCATGGTGAGGAAGGGCACCACGAAGATGAGGATCACCCCCAGGTTCCCGAACAGGGCGCGGAAGATGGCGTCCTGGAAGTTGAGGCGGTTCATCATCTCGGGCGAGTTGAAGCGCATGTACATCAGCGACGCCTGCTCGTACGCGCCCAGGAGGCGGAGGAAGAAGTACGAGCCGATGACGACGAACAGCGTGAACATCACGTACGCGATGGGCGTCGCGAAGTAGATGTTCAGCTCCTTCTTGGCGATGGCGAATGCGTTTTTCATGGGGGCGGGGGCCTTCAGTCGCCGCCGAGAGGGCGGCGCTGTGTTTTGGAGAGACTGTTCAGGCAGAGGTCAGCTTGAGGAAGATCTCTTCGAGCGAAGGCATCGGGCCGGTCTGGCCATCGGCGGTCGCCGCGCCGGCGTGCGCGTGCTGCAGGTTGGCCAGGGTGTCGTAGGCGACCACCTTGCCCTGCGCGATGATCAGCGCCTTCTGGCAGATGGCGGTGACCTCGGGGAGGATGTGCGTCGAGAGCACGATGGTGTGCTTGCCGGCGAGCGACTTGATCAGCTGCCGCACCTCGATGATCTGGGCCGGGTCGAGACCGACCGTGGGCTCGTCGAGGATGAGCACCTCGGGGTCGCCCAGCAGCGCCTGCGCCAGGCCGACGCGCTGCCGCTGTCCCTTGGAAAGGTTGCCGATCACGCGCTGGATGAACTGCGTGCAATTGGTCTTCTGCGCGACCCGGTCCACCTCGCCCTCGCGCGCCTTGCGCGAGACGCCCTTGATCGAGGCGACGAAGCGCAGGTAGGCGCGCACCGTCATGTCGGTGTAAACGGGCGGGTTTTCCGGCAGGTACCCGATGCGCTTCTTGACCTCCAGCGGCTGCTCGAAGACGTCGAAGCCCGACACCTTGACCGACCCGCTGCTGGGCGGGAGGACGCCGGTCAGGATGCGCATGGTGGTCGTCTTCCCGGCGCCGTTGGGGCCGAGGAAGCCGAGGATCTCGCCGGACTGCACCTGGAAGCTGACGTCGTCGACCGCTTTCAGGTCCCGGTAGCTCTTCGAGAGGTGGGATACCTCGATCATGGGCGTCCAACTCCTTGAAAGAAGGCGATTGCGCAGGGCGCGCGCAATCTAGAGCATCGAGGCAAGCTGTCAAGCAGTCCGTGCTACCGATCGCCAGCTTGCCAGGCGTTCCGCCCACGTGCGCGGCCCCGCCGGTTCCTCTGAACAGCGGAACCGGCGATTTTCTTCACAGCCCCACGCGGAAGTCCATCCTCTCCCCCAGCCGCTGGTCTCGACCCGGGGGCGCGGCTCGACCTACACTGGGGTCCCCGTGAGCGTCGTGGTCCAGAAATACGGCGGATCTTCCGTCGCGGACGTGGAGCGCATCCAGCGCGTGGCCGCCCGGGTGGCGGAGACGCGGGCGCAAGGCCACCAGGTGGTGGTGGTGGTGAGCGCGATGGGGGACACGACGGACGAGCTGCTCGATCTCGCCCGCCAGGTCAGCCCCGACCCGCACCGCCGCGAGTTGGACATGCTGCTCACCGCGGGCGAGCGCATCTCCATGGCGCTCCTGGGGATGGCGCTGCACGCGCGGGGAGTGGAGGCGGTCAGCTTCACCGGCTCGCAGAGCGGGATCATCACCGACGGGGCGCACACCAACGCGCGCATCCTCGAGGTGCGTCCGGTCCGGATCCTCGAGGAGCTGGGGAAGGGCCGCGTGGTGATCGTGGCCGGCTACCAGGGCGTCTCGCGCGACAAGGAGGTGACCACGCTCGGCCGGGGTGGAAGCGACACCACCGCCGTGGCGCTGGCCGCCGCGCTGGGCGCGGAAGTCTGCGAGATCTGCTCCGACGTCGACGGGGTGTACACCGCCGACCCGCGGGTGGTCCCGGACTGGCAGCGGCTCTCGGAGCTTTCTCCCGAGGAGATGCAGGAGCTGGCGCTCGCGGGAGCGCGGGTCCTGAACGCGCAGGCCGTGGAATTCGCCCGCGACCGGGGCATCGTCATCCACGCCCGCAGCACCTTCGCGCCCGGGCCGGGGACGCGCATCGCGCCGCGTGCCTCGCGCGAGCTGCGCATCTCGGGCGTGGCGCAAGATCCCGATCTGCTGGTCCTGCGCGCGGAGGACGGCGCCGCGCTCGCCGAGGTGCTGCAGAAGCACGGCGCCTGGCCTCGCGAGCTGTGGCTGGACGGTCCGTCCGCGCGCCTCGCCTTGGTGCCGCTGGAGAACGTGCACGGCGCTGCGGTGCTCCTGGACGCGCTCCGCGGAACGCCCGGCGTCACGGTCGAGGAGGGGCTGGCGCAGGTCTCGATCGTGGGCAGCGGGATCGGCGCCTCGCGGGACGAGCTGTCGCGCGCGCTGCGGGCCGCGCAGGTGGCGCCGCGCGCGGTGCTCGTCTCGCCGCTGCGCATCGCGCTGCTCGTCCCGCGCGCGGACGCCGCGGAGTGCGTGCGGCGGCTGCACGCCGAGTTCGTCGGAAGGAGCTGACCATGGCGAAGGCCAAGAAGCGGGTCGCGAGCAAGGCGGCGCCGAAGAAGAAGGCGCGCAAGGCGGCCCCACGCAAGACCGCCCGTTCGAGCGGAGGTGAGCGCCAGATGCTGGTCCGGCGCATCGCGCAGGCGCTAGGCATCCCGGTGGCCGAGGCCGTGCTGCGGGCGCTCCGGGAGCTGGCCGAGCGGGTCGCTCCGGTCAAGCCGTCCCGGCCCGACCCCGCCCACGCGCAAGCCGAGAAGCTGCACGCCAAGGCGCCGCGCGAAACGGCGGGAGCGCTGCCGGAGCGGCTCTACCTGCTCCTCGACGGGCGCGGGCTGGACGGGCGGGGCATGCCCGTCGAGGTGATCGACGCGCCCACGGTGGTCGGCAGCGAGCGGCACTGCACGGTGTGGGTCAACTCGCCGCAGATCGAAACGCGCCACCTGCAGTTCGCGCGGGACGACGGCGAGTGGTACGTCGAGGACCTGGGCAGCACCCACGGCACCTTCCTCGGCGACCAGCGCATCACCCGCCGCCGCGTCGAGCACGGCGACGAATACCGCCTGGCCGGCTACCTGCGGCTGCGCACCGAGCTCCGCTGAGGACCACAAAAAGTTTTCACGCAGAGCCCGCAGAGCGCGCAGAGAAAATCTGTTTTCAAAAAGAACTTGTTTCTCTCTGCGATCTCTGCGGGCTCTGCGTGAAACGCCTTTGTCCTTCAGGAGTCATGGGGGCGTGACGTCGAGTCCTTGCTGATCGGCGGCGGCGACGACGCGGGGATGGATCGCGCGCGCCTCATCCGCGACGCGCTCCCCGTCGACGGAAGGGGAGAAATGCGTGAGGAGCAGCGTCCCCGCCGAAGCCTCCAGCGCGACGCGCGCCGCCTCGACGCCGGTGGAGTGGCCGCGGGCGTGCGCCAGCTCGGCGCGGGCGTGCTCATAAGTCGACTCGTGGACGAGGAGGTCGGCGCCCCTCCCGAGCTCGACCGCGGCGCGGCAAGGCGTCGTGTCCAGCGCATACGCCACCGAAGGCCCGCGCCGGACCGGACCCAGGAACCGCGATCCGTCCAAGCGCCGCCCGTCGGGCAGCACCACCGGCCGGCCCTCCTTCAGTTCGGCGAGGAGCGGCCCGCGCGGGACGCCCGCCGCCACCGCTCCCTCGACGTCGAGGGTCCCGGGGCGGTCGGGCAGCGAGACGCGGTACCCGAAGGTGGGCACGCGGTGGGCGAGGGCGCGCGTCTCGACCGCGAACGCGGCCGGCGCCTCGCGGGGGAACTCGAGCGTTCCTCCCTCGCCTTCCAGCTCGACGATGCGGACCGGCAGGCCTCCCACGCCGAGCGAGCCTGCCCGGGCGAGCGCCTCCAAGAGCGAAGCGATGCCGCGTGGGCCCGCCACCGTGAGCGGCCGCTCGCGACCCTCCAGCCCCAGGGTGCCGAGCAGGCCGGGCAGGCCGTTGAAGTGGTCGCCGTGGAGATGCGTGATCAGCACCGCGTCCAGGCGCGAGAAGGCGAGCCCGGCCCGGAGCGCGGCGACCTGCGCGCCCTCGCCGCAGTCGCACAGGACCCAGGCTCCCTCGGCGACGATCGCCAGCGCGGAAGCGCCGCGCGCGACGGTCGGCCTTCCGGCAGAGGTGCCGAGCGGCACCGCGCGCAGGCGGAAGCTCGAGGTGCGCGCCTTGGCCTGCGCCTCGCCCGCGGCGCCGGAGGGACCTTCCACAGGCGCGCTCATGCGGTTCGCTCTAGCACCACCGCGTGGCGCCCGCACAGCCGCGCGGTCCCACCCTCGATCCGCGCCGGCCGGGCTCCGGGAACGGCGTACGGCTCCGCGCCGGAATCGAGCACCGCGCGCCACTTGCCCGGGGGAAGCTCCACCTCGCGCTCTTCCTCCGAGAAGAGGGCCACGACGGCGATCTCCTGGGCCGCGCTCCACCGCCGCAACACCAAGGCGGGACCCTGGCGCCGCGCCTCGAGCGCGTCCCTGCGGTCGTCCTGCAGGGCGGGATGGTCGCGGCGCAGGGCGAGCAGGTCGCGGTGCCAGAGGAACGCCGCCCGGCCCGCCGGCGTGTCGCGCCGCGCGCGATCGATCCTGCTGCGCAAGAACGTCCGCTCGTCCTGCGGGTCCGGGACCTCGCCGGCCCAGGAGAAGGCCTTGAACTCCTCGCGCCGGCCGTTGCGCACCGCCTCCACCAGCGCCGGGTCGCCGTGGCTGACGAAGTACTGGAACGGCTCGGTCGCGGCCCACTCCTCGCCCTGGAAGAACAAGGGAAGCGCGGGCGAGAGCGCGGTGAGCGCCGCGGCGACGCGCAGCCCTCCCGGCGAGGTGAGCGAAGTGAGCCGCTCGCCGCGGGCGCGGTTGCCGATCTGGTCGTGGTTCTGGGCCGCGACCACGAAGCGCCGGCCGGGCAGGTGGGTAGCGGGCGTGCCGTGCTTGCGGCCGCGGTGCCTGGAGTACGCGCCGCCGTAGTGCCAGCCCGAGCGCAGCACGGAGGCGAGCGCGTCGAGCGGCTCCACCTCCGGCGGCGCGAAGTCCTCGTAGTAACCGGACGTCTGGCCGGTGAGAGCGACGTGCAGGGCGTGGTGGAAGTCGTCCGCCCAGGCTGCCGAAAGCCCGTACCCGCCCCGCTCGGCGGGCTCGACCAGGCGCGCGTCGTTGAAATCGCTCTCCGCCATGACGTGAATCGCGCGTCCGGTCTCGCGGGCCTCGCGCTGCACGGCGTCGTTCAGCTCGTGCAGGATATGGACCGGCGAATCGTCCACGATGCCGTGCACGGCGTCCAGCCGCAGCCCGTCGAATCCGCCTCCCGCGCTCGCTACCCAACGCAACGCGTTCTCGATCACGAACCGGCGTACCGGGCCCGAGTCGGGCCCGTCGTAGTTCACCGCGTCTCCCCAGGGCGTGCGGTGTCGCGAGGTGAGGTACGGCCCGAATTCGCCCAGGTAGTTCCCCTCGGGTCCGAAGTGGTTGTAGACGACGTCGAGGAAGGCGGACAGTCCCCCGGCGTGAGCGGCCTCGACCAGCCGCGCGAGACCCCCCGGTCCGCCGTAGACCGAGTGCGCGGCGAAGAGGTCCACGCCGTCGTACCCCCAGTTCCGCGCGCCGGGGAAGGCGGCGACCGGCATCACCTCGACGGCGGTAGAGCCCGCTTCGGAAAGCTCGGGCAGGTGACGGGCCGCGCCGTCCGCGGTGCCCTCCCGCGAGTAGGTGCCGAGATGGATTTCGGAGAAGACGAGCCGCTGCAGCGGGTGCTGCGGTCCGCGCGAGCGGGGCGCGATGGCGGCCAGATCCACCACCTCGCTCGGTCCGTGCACTCCTTCGGGCTGGAGCAGGGAGGCCGGGTCGGGGCGCTCGCGCCCGTCGGGGAAGCGGTAGAGGTAGCGCGCGCCCGGCTGCACGCCCTCCAGGGTGGCGGAGTAGTAGCCCTCGCCGTCGGGCCGCAGGCGCGCGGTGGGTCCGTCCACGATCTTCACTTCCAGCGAGCTCGTTCGCGGGGCCCACACGCGAAATGAAGTGCCGCCCCGACCGGGGACCGCGCCGAGCCAGGATTGCCAGGGCATGCCGGGAAGTTACTGCCCGGGGGTCGGCGTGAACACCCAGGGGTAGCCCACGCGCAACTTGCCGCCGGACTGCGGCTTGTCGAATTCCCAGCCGCGCACGACCTTCACCACGCAGACCGACAACTCGCGGTCGCCCATGCCCTCGGCGCTGGCGCCGATGACTTGCCCGCTGGGGCCGATGTCGAAGCGCGCCAAGAGCTTGCCCTGGAGCGTCTTCCTCTCTTGCAGCCGCTTTTCATAACAATCGCGGATCTCGCGGGTGTGGTTGCGGATGTAGTCGCCGATCAGCCGCCGCTCATCCCCGGACGGCGCGGGAGGGACCGCGTCGTCGCCCGGATCCTCCTCGATGGCCATCGACGCAGACTTCGGCTTCGCGCTGCCATCGCCGCCGCCGGGAGGAGGCGCGGGCTGCGCGGCCTTCTCCGGCGGAGCGGGCGGGGCGGCGTCCTCGGCGCGAGCCGCGGCACACAGGGCAAGCGCGGCGACGATCGAGAGGAACGCGGAGCGGGAGGGCAAGGCAGTCATTCGGCCCAAGCGTAGAGGGGACCCGGAGTGGCGGTCAATTTGCTGGGTGTGGTCGAGGAGCACTTCCGGCGCGTCGAACCCACGTCCACGCACTGGAGCACCGAAATGCGCCACCCTGACGCACCTGTTACGGTCTGCAGACATGCGCCGCGCACGCTTCTACCTCACCCTGCTCGCGCTCACGCTCTTGCCCCAGGTGCTGGCGGCGACGGACCTGGTGCGCTGGCTGCACGCGCGCGACGTCACCTGGCTCTCCCTGTCCGTTCCGGGCGTCTTGCTGCTCCTCAACGTCCCCATGGCTTTCGAGGTGCTGCGCCGCAAGCGCAAGGCGAGGCTGCCCCGCGCGCTCGCTGCCGCCATGCAGACGCCCTGGACGGCCTGGTGGCTGGGCAGCATTTTCTACGCCCTGCTGCTCTTGTTCTGGGGCGCGGGCGCGCTGGTCGCACGGCTGTTCGGCGGCCATCCGCAGATGCCGCTGTGGGTCGCCCTCTCTCCCTTCGCTCTCTCGCTGTACGGAACGCTCTTCGGCGCGAACGCGCTTCGTCGCGAGCGCGTCGAGGTGCCGGTCGCGGGACTTCCTCCGGGGTGGCACGGCGCCCGCATCGTGCAGCTCTCCGACCTGCACTCGGGCCGGCACGTCACCGCACAGCGCCTGCGACGCATCGCCCGCCGCGCCGCGCGCCTGCGGCCCGACGTGCTGGTGGTGACCGGCGACATCGTCCACAACTCCATTGCCTTCGCACGGCAGGCGGCCGAGGCGATCGCCTCCATCCCCGCGCGGCGGGGGACCTTCGCCATCCTCGGCAACCACGACTTCTGGGCCGGCGCCGACGCGGTGGATCGCGAGCTCACGGCAGCCGGCATCCAGGTGCTGCGCAATCGCGGCATCGCGCTCGAGCGCGGCGGCGACCGGATCTGGCTGTGCGGAGTCGACGATCCCTGGTCCGGCCGCTGTGACCTGCGCGCGGCGCTCCGCGGCCGGCCGGAAGGCGCCGCCACCGTACTGCTGTCGCACCAGCCGAACACTTGGCCGCTCGCGCAGAAGGCCGGGGTGCACCTGCAGCTGTCCGGCCATACGCACGGCGGGCAGGTGGCGATGCTCTGGCTGCACCGGTCGCTCTCGCTCGCCCGGTTGATCACGCCCTTCGTCGCCGGGCTGTACCGCGCCGGGACCAGCTTCCTCTACGTGAATCGCGGCGCGGGCTCGGTGATGCCGGTCTTCCGCATCGGCGCCCGCCCCGAGGTGACCGAGCTGACGCTCGTCCCGGCTGCCGTGCCGGACCCGGTCCCCGAACCGGCCTGACGCGCGGGGGACAGGCGCCAAAGCCCGGCTACGAGCCGCCGCGGCAGGCCCCGAACCGGGGTTGGCGTTATACGTGGTCGGCCATGGACCTGCGCGTGCACCTGCCGGAGCTGGCGCCCGCGGCCGCGGCGGCCCACGCGCGGCTCGCCGCCATGTCCGACTCGCGGCGTGACGAGCTGGCGCACCTGGCGCAGGAACGCGCTTCAGAGCTGGGGCTCATGCGCGGTTCCCAGCCCATCCCCCTGGTGCTGTCCCCCGTCGCGCTCCCGCGCGAGGAGCTGTCCGCGCTCGGGCGCGCGGCAAGGCTGGTCGTCTCGGCGCTGGTCAAAGTGTCCCGCGAGGTGATCGAGAAATCGCCCGAGCGCGCCAGGCTCCTCTTCCACCATCTCTCTCCGCTCGAGCAGGAGGCGCTGCGGACGCGCTGGCGCGAGGCGGAGGAGCTGCTCGTTGCCCGCGTGGACTGGTTCGTCGACCGGGCGGGTCGCCCGCGCGCTCTGGAGGTGAACGCCACCATTCCCGCCATGCCCGCCTACTCCGATGCGGCGGGGCTGGGCTGGCTGCAGGCCTGGCCGATCGGTTCGGCGATTGAAAAGCATGGCGCCGCCGGAGACGGCGGCGGCTGGGCCGAAGCGCTCTTCGGGAAGTCGCAAAGCAACGCCGGGTGGCTGGCGGACGGACTGCTGCAGGCCGCGCGGCGCGCCCGCCGCGAGCTGCCGCTGCGCGTGCAGCTGCTCCACCGGGACGGCGATCCGCAGCGCTCCGAGCTGGTCGCGCTCTCCCGGCTCCTGCTCCAACGCGGTTGCGCGGAGGCCCGGACGTGCACTCCCGCCGACGTAGTGCTGGACGGCGCGCCGGATCGCGTACTCTACCGCCACCTCTTCGCGCGCTACGTCGAGCCGGGCACCCCGCTCGGGCGGGCCTTCCTGGACCCCGTTCGCCACGGCATGTGGAACCGCGTCGACGGCTGGCTGGAGACAAAGGGGCTCCTGGCCGAGCTGTCGCTGCGCGCCGGCTCGCCCGCGCTCTCTTCCGAGGAGCGCGACGCGGTCCGCTCGCTGGTGCCGTGGACGCGTCTCCTCGACGACGTGTCCGACGCGGAGCTGGGCACGGGGGAGGCGTACATCCTCAAGCGATCGCACGACTACGGCGGCAAGAGCGTCGTCATCGGCCGGGAGATGGGCCCCGCCGTCTTCCGCGAGGTGCTCGCCTTCGCGCGCCGCGACCCGCCGGGCAGCTGGGTGGCGCAGGAGCTGGTCGACTCGCCCGCGCTCGATCGGTTCTTCGCCGTGCACGCGCCGGGAGAGCGGGTGCGCGCGGGCCGGGGGCCGCTGCACCTCGACATCTCCACGTACGCCTCCCTGATCGAGGGCGTGCCGGCCGGAGGGAGCGTCTGCCGCGCAGCTCCCGGGCGGGTGGTGAACATCGTCGGAGGCGGAGGCGTCGCCCCGCTCTACCCGGAGGACGTGCTGCAGGAGGCGCTCGATGCGGCGTGACTCAGGCCTGGCCGCGATCCTTGGCGCGTCGCCGCGCGATGTCCTCGAGGAAGCTCACCGCGAGGAAGTGGCGCAGGCGATCGATGCAGGGGTAGTCGGGGGCGAAGCAGTATTTCTGGTGGAACTGGCACAGCCGCCCGTTGCGATCGCGGCAGAACTGATCGAATCCTCCCTCGTCACAGGGGTCGTCGATCGCCGCGGCGACGCGGGCAGTGCGCTCGGGAGTGAGGAGGACGTCGTCGTTCGCCGCATGCTGCGCCGGAAGCTTCATGACGTCTCCAAAACCCTTGTGCGCGACGGAGTCTAACCCGATGAGCCCGCAGATCACCTTCAAGAGCACTCCCTCCCGCGCGCCGGCACCCGGGGAGGCGCTCACCGACTCGGCCGGGAAGCCCGTTCCCCCCGCGCCCTCGCTGGCGGCGGTGGTGCGTGCGGAGTACCGCCCCAGTCACGGGGACCCCCCGGATCGCCTTCCCGCGGCGCCCTACGGGCTTTCTGACCTCGGCGCTGCCGCGGCGCTTCGCGTCATCGGACCGGAGCGGGAAGCCTGGGTGCAGGGGATGCAATCCGCCGACGTGTCCGCCGCCCCGATGGGTGGGGCGGTCGCGGGCCTGTTCCTGGGAGGGAAGGGGAGGCTGGTCGCGGAGGGGCTCATCTGGCGCTTCGCGGAGGAGCTGATCGTCACCACCCTGCCGGAGCGTCTCGACGCGCTGCAGGAACACCTCGACAAGCTGCTGATCATGGAGGACTGTGAGCTGTCCCGCGCCGAAGGGCTGCACCGCCTCCGCTTCGCGCCGGGCGAAGGCCCGCTGGGCCGGTTCGAGGAGGTGACCGGCTCGCTCCAGCCGCTCGGGCTCGAGCTGCTGGTCCCGGCGGAGCGCGCGCCGGAGCTGATCGCGGCGCTGCCCGCCGCGCATCCGGCCGACGTGGAAGCGTGGCGCGTCGCCCTCGGCGTGCCTGCCTGGGGCAGCGAGCTGGACGAGGAGGCCACGCCGGTGGACGCCGGGCTCGATCGGGAGATCTCCTTCGCCAAGGGCTGCTACGTGGGACAGGAGGTGGTGGCGATGGCCACCTATCGCGGGCGCGTGGCGTGGAACCTGGTCCGGCTGCAAGTGGAAGGCGCCGTGCCGGCGCCCGGTGCGCGCCTCGATCCGTCGCGGCCGGCGCAGGGGAAGCGCGGGCGGGTCACCTCGGCGACGCAGGCCGGCGGAATTTCGGCGCTGCTCGGGTACGTGCACAAGGAGCTGATCGTGCCGGGCAGCGCGGTCGCCCTGGAAGACGGCCGCACCGCCACGGTGCTCGGCCTGCCGTATGGTTCGCTCCCCGGAGGAGGCGTCTGCGCATGAAGATTCTCGCGGCCATCCACGATCTGATGTTCTCCAGCAAGGTGAACGCGGCGGCGCGCGGGAAGGCCATCTCGTGGCTCCCGCGCGGCACGCCGGTCGCCGAGCACGTCGCCAAGGAGAAGCCCGACGTGTTGCTCATCGATCTCGCCAGCCCGGCGTTGAATGCGGTCGAGGCGGTGCGGACCATCAAATCCGCCCCGGAGACTCGCGAGGTGGTGGTGATCGGCTACGTGGACCACACGCGCGAGGACTTGATCGACGCGGCTCGTGCCGCGGGCGCCGACCACGTCATGAGCAAGGGCGAGTTCGCCCGGCGCCTGCCCGAGTTGCTGCAGGGAGACTGACGCACACCCGCACACCCTTGAAGGCCGCGACCAGGGCACAGCGGCGCCTGACCGGCTCTCCAAAAGCGCAGCGCCGCCCTGGGGGCGGCGACTGCCGGCGGCAGCTGACTTGACGAGGGCGATCCTGCTCCCTGAATGATGGAGCATGCGAATCGAGCGCGCCGATCTGGACCAGGCGATTGCCCAGCAGATCCTCACCAGCCCGCAGGCGGCGGCGCTCTGGCGCCTGTTGCAGTCGCGCCAGCCGGTGGCCGCGGGCGTTCCCGCGCCCGCGCCAGAGGTGCCGCAGCGCCGGTTCACCGGCCTGAACGTCGCCTACTACTTCGGCGCGCTGCTCGTCATCGCCGCCATGGGCTGGCTGATGACGCTGGGCTGGGAGTCGTTCGGCGGGAAGGGCATCTTCCTCATCGCGACCCTGTACGCCTTCTTCTTCACCATGGCCGGGCTTCGCCTGCTCGCGCAGCCACAGACGCGGACGCCGGGCGGGCTTCTGGTCACGATGGCCGTCTGCATGACGCCGCTCGCCGTCTACGGCCTGGAACGCACGACGGGCCTGTGGCCCGGCGCCGACCCGGGTAACTACCGCGGGTTCTTCCCCTGGATCCGCGGCGGCTGGTTCGCGATGGAGGCGGCCACCGTGCTGGCCGGGCTGATCGCGCTGCGCAAGGTGAGGTTCCCCTTCCTGGTGGCGCCGATCGCGCTCGTCCTCTGGTTCATGTCGATGGATGCCCTGCCCGCCTTGTTCCACGCTCAGCCGTGGGACGGAGACATCGCCCGGCGGATCTCGATCGCCTTCGGGCTGGCCCTCCTGTTCATCGCCTTCCAGGTCGATCACCGCACCGAGGAAGACTACGCCTTCTGGCTCTATTTCTTCGGGATGATCTCCTTCTGGGGCGCGGTCACCTCGATGCAGAGCCACGGCGAGCTGAGCAAGCTGCTCTATTGCGCGATGAACCTCGGCTTCGTGGTGCTGAGCGTGCTGCTGCGCCGGCGGGTCTTCCTCGTCTTCGGCGCCGTCGGCGTGAACGCCTACCTCGGGCACCTCGCGTGGCGCGTGTTCGCGCATTCCCTGATCTTCCCCTTCGTCCTGACGCTGCTCGGCCTGGGGATCATCGCCGCGGCCGTCTACTACCAGCGCCACCGCGCCGCCATCGAGCTGCGCATCGAAGGTTGGGTCCCGCTCTGGGTGCGCGACCTGCTCCCGCCGGCGCGGGTGGCCGCGCGATGACGCCGGGCAAGGCCGAGAGCTGGATCCTCCGGACGGGGCAGCGTCCCAAGGCCATCGTCTCGCTCGCGATCGCGTGCTTCGCGCCCGCGGCGGCGGTGTTCGCCTTTTCCGTCGGGTCGCCGTACGTGGCGATCGGCCTGCTGGTCGTCGCGGCGCTGTCGTTCGTCGCCTTTGCGACCACCGTCCGCTGCCCGAAATGCCACAGATCGATCTCCTGGATGGTGCTCAGCACGCGTCCCTCCCAGCGCTGGCTGAGCGACCTGTTCGCGCTGGAGGAGTGCCCGGCCTGCGACGACCGCGGAAAGCTGGCCTAGTACTTGTAGAACCCTTCGCCGCTCTTCTTGCCCAGCTTGCCGGCGCGCACCATCCGGCGCAGCAGCTGGGGAGGGCGGAAGCGCTCGCCCAGCTCTGCGTTCAGGTGCTCCGCGATGGCGAGGCGCACGTCCAGCCCGACGTGGTCGGTCAGCTTGAGCGGGCCCATCGGGTGGCCGTAGCCCAGCTCGATGGCGCGGTCGATCTCCTCGGCCGAGGCGACGCCTTCCTCGACCATGCGGATCGCCTCGAGCGCGAGCGCGATGCCCAGGCGGGAGGTGGCGAACCCGGGCGCGTCGCGGACCACCACCACTTCCTTGCCCAGCCGCGCTCCGACCGCGCGGCAGGCGGTGACCACCATCGGGTCGGTGCGCTCGCCCTGGACGACCTCCAGCAGCTTCATCGCCGGGACCGGGTTGAAGAAATGGAGGCCGATGACGCGGCCCGGGTGCTTGGCGGCGGAAGCCAGCGCGGTGACCGGCAGGGACGACGTGTTCGACGCCAGGATGGCCTCGGGCCGCGCCGCGCGCGACAGCCGCGCGAACAGGTCCTGCTTGAGCCGCAAGTCCTCCGGGGCCGCCTCGATGACGAGGTCGGCGGCGCCCGCCGCCGCGTCCAGATCGTTCGCGACGGCCAAGCGCCCGAGCGCGTCGCTGCGCTCCTGCGCCGTGCAGCGCCCTTTTTCCACGCCGCGGCCGAGCGACTCGGCGATCCGTTCGAGCGCCCGCTGCGCGGCCCCGGGCGCCACGTCGAACAGCTCGGTCCGGTACCCCGCGCGGGCGGCGACCTGCGCGATTCCGGTGCCCATGGTCCCCGCGCCGACTACCAAGACTCGCTGCACGTCCAGCTCGCGGAGCGCCATCACACGTTCCCGAAGTAGACGCCGCGGCGCTCCTCGGCCGCGTTCTCCAGCACCTTGTCCACCCGGTCGAGGACCTGGGCCCAGACGTCGGCGACGGTCGGCTCGCGGCCGACCCGGGAGCGCGCGCCCGCGATCATGGACTCGACCTCGTCGGAGCTGGCGAAGGGCGAGGCCTTCGCCGCGTCCGCGAGCAGCGAGGCGGGCTTCTCCGCCAACTCTTCGCGCGCGGCCAGAAGCGCCGCTTTCAGGTCCCGGGCCTGCTCCGTGCTCAGCGGCCGCTCGTTGACCAGCTGCTCCAGGAGCGGCTCGATCAGCTTCTTCCCCCGCTCGGCGTGCTGCCGCACTTGGTAGAGGAAGATGGCCCAGTCCCCCCGCGAGCAGACGCGCTCGGCCGCTTCCCACGGATGCTCGCGGAGCCAGCGGTCCCAGTCCGGGTCGCCCCAGCGGGTGAACCCGTCGGGCGGCGCTACGCTGAGGTAGACGGACATCGACCGTCTCCTACCATGTCGCCGCGCCGGTGGTCATGGCGCGGGCAGGCGGCAACTGCTCAGGCCTCCCTCGCGGACCCGGATGAGTCGCGTCTGGTTGCCGGGCAGTACCAGCGGCCAGTCCCCCTCCCTCAGCGAGGGCAGGGTGCAGCGCACGATTCGGTGCAGGCACAGGTTGGTGTCGCAGGAGACGGAGCCGTCGTTGCAGAGCTGCGCGTGCAGGTCGACGCGCACCGCGCCGTCGATCAGCGTCGTGTCGCACTGCGGCTGCGACGAGCACAGGCCGCAGGACTCGCGCACCTCGATCACCGACGTCTGGTCGGCCTGCACGGCCGCTGGCAGGCAAAGATCGCCCACCTCGGGGTTCCGCTCGATGCAGGTGGTGCCGTCGCAGCGCGCCGACGCGAGGGCCAGCGCGGCGAGCGAAAGGGCGAAAGCCGCGCGGCCGAAGGGCATCGCCGCTCCTCTACACCTGGGCGAGCAACCGGGAAAGGTAGAAGGCCACGTCGAGAGCGACGAGAGCGAGCGCGGCGCCGGTGAGCACCGCCACTGGACGCGCCGGGCGTCGAGAAGTCCACACCACGGCCGCGGCGCACAGGCCGGCGGCGCAGGCCCAGAGCAGGTCGCCGTAATACCGCATCGCGACGCCGCTCACCTGGGCGGTGAAGCCGACGGTGCGCGCGATCGGATCGTAGGCCAGCGTGGGCAGCCGGAGCGTTCCGGGCAGCAGGTAGCCGAGGGAGAAGGCGGACACTCCCCACAGCGCCGCCCGTAGCTCCCTCACGGCGTTCCCACCGGGTGGCGCGCCGTCACGTACAGGCCGATCAGCGCCGCCGCCCAGACCAGCGCGGCGCCGCAGCCGGACAGCGCGGCCACGGCGCGGGATTCCGCGGCCGGCGCATCCGGCTGCAGGGCGCGGCCGGCGAACGAGGCGCCCAGGACGAGAGCCAGGGCGAGCGCCGACAGGTGCTCCTTGAGATCGAAGAGCTGCACCACGGCCGGCGCGCTGCGCTCGAGATCGGCGAAGCGGACCCGCACGCGGTACACGGGATAGAGCGCCAGGCCGAAGAGCGCCTGCGCGACGATGGAGGCGGACGCCATCCAGCCGAAGCGCTGCAGCTGGCGCTGCACCGAGCGGCCACGGGTGGCCAGGAAAGCGGAAACCGCGTGGTGCGTGGTCGCGAACACGGCGGTGAACCCGAGCACCGCATGGACGAGCAGCAGCGCGCGCGCGCCGCCTTCGAACAGGACGGTCACCCGCGCACCACCGGAAGCGCGAAGGAGCTGGCGGCGACCTGGCGGTCCGCCGCGTTCCGGGCGCTCCATTCCTGTACGCGCGGGCATCCCGGATCGGGAGCGGAGAACGCGCCGTGCGCGCCGGCGACGGCCCGGCAGCCGCCGCGGCACAGGCGCAGGTACTCGCAGCTGGCGCAGGGCTCCGGCGCGCTTCGGACGAATCCGCGGAACGACGAGAACCCCTCGGGCCACGCCGCCCGGACCGCGCCGGGGACGCGCGCGTCCGCCTCGGGCGGCCCGGCGAAGGAGCAGCCCATGAGGTGTCCCTCGGGCGCGACCGCGGCGAGGACGTCGCCCGCCACGCAGCCCTGCACTCCCCAGAATGCCGCGGCCCGCGCGGAAGGGCGGTGCCAGAAGACCATCGGGGCGAAGGAGCAGTCGAGCTTCACCCGGATGCGGTGGCGCAACATCAGGCGGCGCGCGAGCGGATAGATGCGCCTCGCCTGATCGGGGGTGAGCTCTTCGTCGAGCCGCGCGCCGCGGCCCACCGGCTTGAAGCGGAGCAGCTCGAGCTCGTTCAGGCGCAACCTTCGCACCAGGCGCGCCACCTGCGGAAGGCCGTCGAAGCTGCTGCGGCTCACCACGCAGTTGACGCCCACTTCCTCCTTCACCGCGCGCAAGAGGCGCAGCGCGCGCTCGGCATGGGCGAAGCCGTCGAATCCGCGGGCGCGGCGGTAGCCCTCGCCGACGCCGTCGACGCTCACGTTGATCTGGCCGAACACGCGGCACCGCTCCGCGTCTCGCGCTCCGAGGCCGAGGCCGCTGGTGGTCAGGTTCGGCGTGATGCCGACCGCGCGCGCGTGGGCGGCGACCTCGAACAGGTAATCCAGCTCCAGCGCCTCGCCGCCGCCGAGCGCGACGTGGAAGACGCCCATCGAGGCGAGCTCGTCGAGGATCCGGCGCGCTTCGTCCAGCGAGAGAGCGGGGCCGTGCGGGGTGGCGTCGACGTAGCAGCCGGTGCACCCGGCGGCGCAGCGGCGGGAGAGCACCAGGTGGACCTCGGTCGGGGCGACCAGAGGCGCGTCGGATTCCGCCGGCGAGTCCCACAGGGGCGACTCGGGCTGGCCCAGCTCGCGCATCATCTCGCGGTCGACGTGCAGCAACGCGCGAGGCCGGGCCACCTCGACGATGCCGCCGAAGCGTTCGGCGCGCGCGCGCACCACCTCCAGCTTCATGGGGCGCGCGGCCGGCGCAAAAGCGCGCCGAGCACCAGCGCCAGCGCGCTGGCGAAGGTCGCGCCGAAGAGCAGGAACGTCACGTCCACGCCGAGCGAGCTGGAGTTCGGATTGCAGCCGAACGTGGCCCGCAGCACGCGACCTTTCCGCCACAGCATGCCGGTATCCTACCAGTCGCCGCCGTCTTCGGGCGGGCCGCGCTTTTCAGGGAGCGCACGCGATGGCATTCGTGCTACCGGCGGCCGTGCCCGCCGGAAGCGCGAGCGCCCCCGGAGTGTGCGCCGCCCGAGGGGTGACCGCCGCCGCCTTGCGGGGCCGCCGAGCCGCGCGGCGCGGATGGAGCGGCGCGGACCGCTCCGCCGCCCGAAGGCGCTCCTCGCGACCCGCCGGCGCCCGAAGGAGCGCCGCCCCAGCGAGCGCCCGACGCGGCTCGGGCTCCACCCCAGCTGCCCGCCGCGACCCGCGCGCGGCTGGTTCCGGGCGACTGCGACCAGTTCCGCTTCCAGCCGCCGCTCCTCGCTGGCGCCGACGGCTGGGCGCGCGGCGACTGCGTCGGCGACTGTGCGCGAGGCGACTGCGACGCGGGCCCGGAGGCGCGCGCGCCGGGCGAGGCCGCGCCAGCCTCGCTGCTCCGGACCCCCTGCGGCCGGGGACCCACCACGGTCCGGGCGCTCACCGGGCGCAACGTCTGGCCCGTCGCCGAGGCGACCTGCGCGACCGGCGGCCCGAAGGCCCCGCCGCGAGAAGGCACCGCGCGCGGACCGGCGAGCGGCGAAGCGCGCTGCACGATGACGCCCGTCTGCCGGACCGCGACGACGTGCACCGAGATCGGCTGCGTGAAGTGCTCGGCGCGCACCGCCACCCAGCCCGGATGGCGGAAGCCCCAGCCGACGAATCCGCGCGGGCCGATCGGCGCCCACGCGCAGAATCCCAAGCCCCAGCGCCAGGTGACCCACGCCGGCGCCCAGACGCGGCCGGGCACCCAGAACCAGCCCACTCCGCCGGTGAAGCCCCAGCTGCCGTAGTGATACGCCGCCCATGCCCACGGGTCGTCGGAGACCCAGGTCCAGCCCCAGTCGGTCAGCATCCATCGGCCGTACACGTAGGGCCGCCATCCTGTCGCGACCGCGGGCACCCAGACGCGCCCGTACTCAGGGACCCATTCCCAGTGCCCGTACGGCGCGAGGCGCTCGTAGAACACCTGCTCGTCGTCGACGTCCTGGCCCGCGGGGGGGACGTCTGAGTCGGCGTGGGTGGACGCGGGCGGCGGGCCGCCGCCATCGTCGTCCGGCGGCGGAGGCGGACGCGACAAATAGGGAGGCGGGGCGGCTTCCACCACCGGGGGCGATTCGCGCACCACCTCGCGCTGGTAGATGCAGCCGCTTCCCGCGACCGCCGCGAGGGTGCCGATCGAGAGGAGCTTCCCTGGGGTCATCATGGCGAGCTCTCCGCTCCCTTGCTTGGATGCTTGGACCCTAGAAGCAATTCACGCGCCGGGCACCTGCCTGGCCGGCCGCCGTCGCCAGGATGCGCCCGTCGACGTGAAGACACCAGCGGCCCGCCCGAAGTGAACGCCCGCTCAGGCTGCGCTGGGGAGAACCGCCCCGCTCACGCCTGCATTCTCCACGGCCGAGCGACCCGCCACGCCCCACTCCGACCACTCCATAACGCGTCGCGTTGATCGTGTCGTCAATGCCGATAGGCGTGCGCGATGGGGAAGCGCCAGCCCTCGCCGAAGGCCCGCGCGGTCACGCGCAGCACGGGCGCCGCCTGGCGGCGCTTGTACTCGCTCTGGACCACGAGCTTGAGCACACGCCGCGTCAGGTCCTCCGGGATGCCCCGCCCGGTCAGCTCGCCGACACCGAGGCGCTCCTCGACGTGGCCGCGCAGCACGCGGTCGAGCTGGTCGTACGGGGGCAGCGTGTCCTGGTCGGTCTGGTTTTCCCGCAACTCCGCGGTCGGCGGCCGGGTGAGGATGCGATCCGGGATCACCTCGCGTCCCTGGCGGTTGAACCAGCGCGCCAGCGCGTACACCGCCGTCTTGCTCAGGTCGCCGATCGGCGCCAGGCCCCCGGCCATGTCGCCGTAGAGGGTGGAGAACCCGGTGGCCAGCTCGCTCTTGTTCCCGGTGGAGAGCAGCAGCGCC
>Ga0137409_10000534_pt1 | contig 42053 bp, 33 predicted proteins | sample CZODoug1_16funga_FD_122059 | JGI IMG/M metagenome (GOLD analysis project Ga0137409, IMG submission 122059) | Vadose zone soil fungal communities from Angelo Coast Range Reserve, California, USA - CZODoug1_16fungal (Hybrid Assembly) | ecosystem: Environmental > Terrestrial > Soil > Vadose zone...
CAGCTGACCGAGGGACACCTCTCGACCGGCCCGACGCGGTTCGAATTCGAGCGCGATTTGCTGCACCAGTTCGAGGAGCTGTTCGGAGGAGATCGAGGCGGGGATTCCGAAATCATCGCGCTTCGCCGGGCGCGCCAGCTCGTCGTAGGCCGGGCCGCCCTTGGCCAGGGAAACCGCGCCGAGGCCCTGCGCTACTTCGGAGAGGCCAAGCGTGGCCGGGGCCCGTCAGCGGCGGCCGCCCTCTGGTGGCTGGTCCGGGTCACCCCCACCGCGGCGCTCGCCCACAGGATTTACACGCGGTTCCGGCGCGCGGCGGCGCTCGCGCGCGAGCTCTCCACGAAACGCTCCGCGTGGGCTCGCGTCGCCAACAAGGCTTGGGGCCGCCTCCCCGGCATGTCCTCGCTCAAGCGTTGACGACGCTGGGCGAGGCCAGTCCTCGCCGGCGTACCCGAAGCCGATCCCTGACCCATTCTCGCGCGGGCTTTTCTATCCAGCGGTAGGTGAAATACGACATGGTGATGATCATCGCGAGGTAGACCGGATAGACGATATCGCCCTGCCATGGCCGGGTCCCCAGGAACGGGACATGACCCCCGTCGATCGCCCGGAATGTAAAAACGTCGATGTGCCATCGTTTTTCGACCTGGTAGCCCGCATCGAACAGTCTTTTTGCGATGAAAACGTGCGTCATGATCCCGCAGCGCGCACGCCTCCTGCCAGACGCGGCGGTCAAAAGGGCTGGGAAGGTTTTCGACCAAGATCAAGATTTTACGGGGCACTTCGAGCGCTCCTTTAGCGGCACCGTTCCGCTCAACCGGAAATCAACCAGAAAGTGGTGATCAACCAAGCCACCACGGCCACGAGCATATGGGGGTCGCGGCCAAGATCGTGCGCGGTGTCCGTGCCGGCACGCTTGCCGTGTAGCAAGTACAGGTAGCGGAAAATGCCGTAGATGACAAACGGTACGGTATAGATCAGCCCGGTCGTGCCATGGATGCGGACGGTCTCCGGGCTCATGGTGTAGAGACCGAAGCTCATGATCACGCAGCCGGCGCAGATACTGATCAACTTATCGAGCATGTCGGTGCCGTACGCGGACAACACCTCGCGATGCGCCGGTGAACCTTCGGACAAGGAGAGAATCTCGGCTCGCCGCTTCGTGAAGCCGAGAAAAAGCGTCAGCAAGAACCCGCAAAACAGCAGCCACTGCGACGGCGGAATGCCGATACCCAGCGTCCCTGCCAGTATGCGGAGCATGAAGCCTGCAGCAATGATAAAGATATCGAGGAGGACCACGCTCTTGAGCCCAAAGCTGTACGCCAGATTCATCGCGGCATAAGACGTGACGAGCAGAAACACGTATTTTCCAGCCGCGAGCGCGAGCGCGCCGCCGAAGAGCGCCAGAACAGCGGCTAAACCGAGCGCCGCCCACGGTTCCACCCGCCCCGAGGCGAGCGGCCTGTGCCGCTTGCTCGGATGGAGACGGTCTCGCGCGCGATCCCCGTAGTCGTTGACGATGTAAAGCGCACTGGCGGTAAGAGAAAAGGCGGCAGCAGCCAGTACCGCTGCGACCACCAGCGGCGGAGCGTTCCAGGCATGCCCAAAAATCACCCCTATGAACACGAACGCGTTCTTCGCCCACTGATGGGGCCGCACCAGCGTGAGCAAGTCGCGCGGCTGGTTCTGCGCCCTTTTCCGAGCTACATCGTCTCTAGGACCGACATCAGCGTGCATGTCCTGCCTCGAACTTCAGCCCTCGCAGCAGCGTGGCCACACCCGCTGCTGCGAGGAGACAAAGCGCAAATTCAGCCGGAGCGCGATGCCGCGATTGGGCGGCCTCCACGACCTGGGATACTGTCACGATATAAAGCGGAAACGCCGCGAGCATGATCCGCAATCCACGTGTGCTGGCCGCGGTGTCGTCAGGCGCGGCGCGCAGCCAGACGAATGCGCCAAACGCGGCGAGCAACATGAGGCCGGAGAACAACAAGGCGCCACTGGCCGCCGCCAAGGTCAGGAATGGATTGCGATTCAATATTTCTCTGAGCCCAGCCAATACGCCGTGAAGTTCGACCTGTCTGCGCCAGCCGTTCTCCGGACTTTGTAAGTCCATGCGTTGTGCTGGAGCGAAGTCAAGATAGTCGAGTGCAATGCGTTCCACCCCAGACTTCGTGCTCAACACCAGCAGATCCCGCGCGGTGTGCGCGAACGCCGCGCTCGGATGATCGGACACGAAGGCCGCGTACTCGCGCAGACTCAGGGTGGGGTCGCCGCCACTGCGGACGGAGCGCTCCGACGCGGGCAAGGTGCCTGCTATGAGCTGCGCCCGCAGGTAGAGATTATGGTCGAGGTCGTAGCTGGAACGACCCATTGAGAACTCTCCGGTCGCGCCGAAGATGAAGAGCATCCACAAAAGGAGCGGCCCGAGCGCGGCAAGCAAATACGTTAGGCGCGCACGGGGCGTGGCTGGCGTGAATGGCGCGCACAGCAGCGGCCAAAGCAACGTGACCGGCCGCACGAGGGTGGCCGCGCCGAGCAGGGCCCCGGCGCCCGCGAACCCCCGTGTTTCCGCCGCTCGGGCGAACAATGCGAAGCTGCCGACGACCAGGGGAACAAAGATCGCCTCGGACGCAAGCTGGTGCGGCAGCACGAGCGTGTGGGGCAGCAGGCCGTAGAGCAGCGCTGCGGCGCAAGCCGTAGGAGCACTCAGCCCCAATCGCAGGCCGATGTCACGCACCCAGAGGATCGAAAGCAGGGCCAACAGCACCTGAACTGCGATCACGGCAAACTGCCCGCCGCACAAGTGCAGTATTGCCTGCGGTAGCCAGTCTCCGATGATTCCGTGCCCGGTCAGATAGCTGACGGAATCGCCGCCATCGCGCAAGACTTGTTCAAACCCCTCGATCACCCGCATCCGCGTGATCGCGCGGTCCGCATTGAGGAAGCGGTCGGGGTGCTGCAGGTCGTACCCGAACATCAGCGCATGCAGGGCGGGCAGCAGTCCAGCGAGCAGCCAAGGACCACCCCAGCGTCCCATGCCGATCGGACTTGCGCCGGCGGCTGCGAGGTTGCCGGTCTCCATTTTCGTGCGCTCCTACCAGCAGATCCCTTCGTAGACGCCGGCCACGCTGTCCTTTTCGATGATGGGGCTCTTGCCGGCGTTGATGAGATCGACCTTCCTCGATTCCGGATCGACACCGATGACCTCATGACCTTCCTGGGCCAGGCATCCCGCCGAAACGGTCCCGACGTATCCGAGACCCCAGACGCTAGGCTTCATGACCACCTCTCTGGTTGCAACGGCCACGCATGCGCTCACGCACACTTACCGATTGGTCAGGATAGAAAGAGGTTTTGACACCCGTGCGGCGGCCGCAAGGCAGGACGTAGGCCGGTCGGATCAGGACGGCCTCCGGCCGTGGAGCGGCCGATTTCCCTTGTACGACACGATCTTGAATCCCAGGTCCAACACCACGACCGTGTCCTCCCGCAACGCTCCCCTAGCGTCCGCCGCGGCTGCCGTTCCCGGGAAAATCCGGGAGCCGACGTCGCGACTCCACCGGGTCAGCATATTATTTCGCTGCGCAAGGTGACTTCACCCTCGAGCCTGGCCCGCCATACGATGGTCGGTGACGGCTGCTTGTCGTCGAACCGCCTCGACACCCAGCCGGAGATCGGCGCGCTGCTGCCCTGATAGACGCTAGAGGAGCCCGCTTTGAAATGCGGCAGCCTCAGGATAAGCATTCCGGCTTCCTGCTTGATCACGTATCCGTGCTGCAGGGGATCGATGTGGCAACTTTCGCCGCAGTGGAAAAACAGTTCGATGTGGTGCTCCTTCGCCATCCGCAGGGTGTCCTCGACCACGACGCGTCTCGCGATCTTCTCCAGGGAAATCCGACGTTCGTGCATCACCGGATCTGCGAGCCGCTTCCTCTGCCTGTCCATCCCATTCAGGCGCTGACGATGGTGTCCGACGAAACTGCTCGCTGCCGCCTTTCGCGAACGCGGTTTCTGACCCAGTCCCGCGCGGGTTTTTCTATCCAGCGATAAGTGAAATAGGACATCGCGAGGATCAAAGCGAGGTAGACCAGGTAAGCGAGATCGCCATGCCACAGCTGGGTCCCCAGGAAATCGACGTATCCCCCGCCGACCTCGCCGTGCGTGAAAGGGTTCACGTGCCATCGTTTCTCAACCTGAATCGCGGCGTCGAACAGTCTCTTCGCAATGAAAACGTGCGTCATGTAGATCGAATACGAGATCGTTCCAAGAAAGACGACGGGCCGCATCCTAAGGACCGAGCTCGCGGTCCCCGCTTCGAACGCGAAGACGAGCACTGCGAGCGCGAATACGTAGGGCGCCGCGATCGAAAGGAGAGTCGTCCCAGCCGCGCTTACGAACACGACGACCAGCACCAGCGCGCCCCACTCCACCGCGCTCCCGGACAGCCACCTTCTCAGCTCGCCCTTCCATTTTCTGAAGACATTCCACGAAATCACCCCGGCGGCAAATCCGTAGACGCAGCGGATGATCCCCCAGTCGTAAACGGTGCCCATGTTGCGATCGCTCAGCATCGCGATCAATATCGGGCCGCCAATCATCGCGAGCCACGCCGCGATCCATGCATGCTTGCGGAGCGCGACAAGGAACGCCGCGAAGACGAGATAGGTGTAGAACTCCGTGCTGATGCTCCAGCTCGCCACGTTCCACGTCAAGAAATCGTACAAGTGCAGGCTTTGCACCAACAGCAGATTGGCGACGATCGTCGCCGGTGCGTCCTGCGGGGTGCTGAATAATGCCACCGGGGCTAGCTCGGGGCTCAGGACCCTCCGGAGGGACCTCATCAGGTCCCAGCCGACAAACAGCGCCAACATCGCAAAGTGGAGCGGATACAGCCTTCCCAACCTCAGCAGGAGAAACCGCCCGATGCCGAAACCGTCGAGCAGTCGCTGCTGATAGTTCGCGGCGATGACAAAGCCGCTCAGCACAAAAAAGAAATCGACGAAGAGCCAAGAGTTGCGCAGGAACGGTATGCCGTACAGGTGGCTGTAGGCATCGAGATGGAACAAAGCCACGAAGCACGCTGCGATGCCGCGCCAGCTGTCTAATACGACAAATCGTCCCATGTCCGCACCGGAGGGTTCTGATACCTGAAGTGGTTCGGGCGCCGAATTCTGTTCAGAACGCCGGCCGTGAGGAGAATCGGGGCCGAATTGTTCGGACCGTAGGCTGCGATCACCCGCCGTACTTCCACGGCGTCTCCGCCATGGTCAAGGGCCTGATCTGCTTCCTGCATTCGGCCTCCACCGCGCGCAGGATCACCACCGCGTGGTCACCTTGCGTATCGACGATCTGGTGTACCTGGCATTCGATATGCGCCGGCAAGTTGGGCAATACGGGCGCAGAGGTCTTTCCCTCCATGAACGCCTCGCCGTTAATCGTTCCGCACACCGCGTGGGTCGGGAAGAAGAATCTCCTGGCTATCTCTTGCTGCCGATTGCCCACGACGTGCAGGACGGCGCTGCGGCTTTCGGCGAGGCATTCGAACACCTTGCTCTCTCTGCGGACCGCCGCCATGATCAGCGGCGGCTTGAAGGACGCCTGGGAAACCCAGCTGACGGTCGCCGCGCCGTAGCGGCCTTCGCTGCGCGAGGTCAAGACGTAGACGCCGTTCGACAGCAGCCGGAGCGTTTTCTGTCTGACCTTCGCATCCACGGCAGTCAACCCGTCGTCGGGCTCAGCGAACTTCGCAAACCGTCTGGCGACGCGCTCTTTCCGCCCGACGCCACCGGTCCTCGTCGAGCTCCCGGTGCTCGCTCGCGAGGAGATCGAACAACAGACGATCGTATGGCCGGCCGTCGATGGTGTGACATTGCCGCTGCCTGCCGATGAAACGGAAGTTGAGGCGCTCCAGGCTTCGAACGGACGGATTGCGGTCGACGATCCATGTGTTGACGACGTGAAGGCCGAGCTCCCGGAACGCGAGGGTCAGAAGCTTCGAACTCGCGAGGCTCACGTATCCCCGGTCGGGGAAGGATTTCTCTCCGGCAACCGCCCACAGCGTCGCGGTCTTGAAGACCCGGTCCACGGCGTTCAGGCCGACGATCCCGACGGGACGGTCGTCACTGTCCCGGGTATAGGCCCGGAGAAAATGTGTATCCCGCTGCGACATGATCTTGAGTAGCGCGGGCGTGACGACCTGCCTTCCGTTTCCGAAATCCAGCCACTGGTAGTTTTCTTTTTGCGCGAGCCAGCCCGAGACCAGGTCGAGAACTTCGGGCGTCGTCAGGGGAAGAAGCTTCATGTTTCGACGCCCCGCGTTGCGGCCGGCACCCCGGCGCGGCGCCACAGCGCTTCGTAGGCAGCGAGCAGCTTCGGGGCCTCGTGACGCCATTCGAGCTCGTTTTCCACGCGCCTGCGCCCGAACTCTCCCATCCTGGCGCGCCGTTCGGGGTCGTCGAGGAGCTCGACAATCTTCGCCGCAAGGTCCGAAGCATCGTTCTTTTTCGCGTAGAGAGACGCGCGCTGGGCCGAATGACGCCCCTCCGCGAGGTCGAACTGCACGATCGGCTTGCCGAGCGCCATGTACTCCATGATCTTGTTCATGGTCGACTTGTCGTTCAATTCGTTGGCGGCGTCGGAATTGACGCAGACGTCGGCGGTGTTGAGCATCGCCAGCATCTCCGCATCCGGCACGCGGCCCGTGAAAGTCACGCTCTCCGCGATGCCAAGCTGCCGGGCGAGCGCTTTCATCTCTTCGAGGGAAGTGCCACCGCCCACCAGGCCGAAGTGGACGTCGCCGCGGCCAAGATCGAGCACGATGTGGCGCGCCGCCCTCAACAGATAGTCGATGCCCTCCTGCTTTCCCATCACGCCGACGTAGCCGACGAGGTAGCGCCGGCCGCGCTTGAGCCGCTCGTCGGGGGGCCTGATCTTCAGGCGCTCGAGGCTCGGCCCGCTGCGCACGACGAACACCCGCTCAGGAGGCATGCGGCCGCGCCCGATCGCGATGCGCCGGTAGGACTCGTTGGTTGCGATCGATACGTCGGCCGTGCGGAAGGTCCAGTATTCGACCTTCAGCAACAGGCCGTGGAAAAAACCGCGCCGCCCGAACTTCGCCTCGTAGAGCTCGGGGTTGAGATCGTGGTGGTCGAAGACGAATTTCTTTCCGAGAAGCTTGAAGAACCGGCCGACCAGGAAGAACAGGTCGGGCGGATTGCAGGCGTGAATGACGTCGAAGCCGCGCGTGAGCAGCACCCGCCACGCGAGGACGAAGGTCCGGGCGACCGCGACCGAGTACTCCACAAGGTAGCCCGCCGCGCCTGATGCCTCCACCGGCAGGTCGTAGCGGTAGATGTGAATTCCATCGATCGCCTCGAATTTCCTCTCGCAGCCGCGCCCGGTCGGACAGATGATCGATACGAGGTAGCCGGCGTCGCGCAATGTCGTCGCTTCCTGCCACACCCTGCGGTCGAACGGGCTGGGGAGATTCTCAACGAGGATCAATACCCGCGTGGCCCGGGGCACGTTGCGGTCCGCTCTCGCTGCATGCATTACCAGCAGATACCTTCGTAGACGCCCGACACGCTGCGCGAATCGGTGACGCGAACCAGATCGATGACCGTCTGTCCGTCGACCAGGCGCTTCGGGATGTCGCGGAATTCCGGCGCCGCGTTGCCGATGACGATGGTGCCTGCGTGATCGAGGACCTCATCGATGCTCGCGACCATCAGCCGCGAGATATGCGGGATGTGGTTGAGAATGTAATCGCGATTAGCGCCGTGGATGCTCGCGAGCCTGACATTCTCGTCGTATATGCGGAGATCGAACCCCTTGCCTATCAGGCGCTCGGTCAGCTCGACCACCGGACTCTCGCGCAGATCGTCCGTTCCCGCTTTGAAGCTGAACCCGAGTATGCCGACCTTCTTCCTGCCCTTGTCGATCACCGCCTGCACGCCGCGCTCGATCTGCTGCTGATTGCTGGGCAGGACCGCGGCGAGGATAGGGAGCGAGACGTCGAGCGTTTTCGCTTTGTAAAGCAGCGCGCGCAGGTCCTTGGGCAGGCAGGAGCCGCCGAACGCAAAACCGGGTTTCAGGTAGTACGACGAGATGTTGAGCTTGCTGTCCTGGCAGAAGATGTCCATCACGTGGTGGCTGTCCACCTCGAGTCCTTTGCAGAGATTGCCGATCTCGTTGGCGAAGCCGACCTTGAGAGCGTGCCAGGCGTTGTCCGCGTACTTCACCATCTCGGCAGTCTCGATGTCGGTACGGATGAGCGGAGCGGCGATCCGCGCGTAGAGACTCGCGAGGAGATCGCCGCTCGCCCGGTTGAGCTCGCCGATCACCGTCTTGGGCGGATTGGCGAAATCGTGCACGGCGGTCCCTTCGCGCAGGAATTCCGGGTTGACGCACACGCCGAACTCCGCGCCGGCGCACCGGCCCGAGCACGCCTCGAGCGTCGGGATCACCACCTCACGCATGGTTCCCGGCAGCATGGTGCTGCGAATCACCACGACCGGCGCGCCCTGATGGTTGCGCAGGGCCGCGCCGATCTGCTCGCACACACGGCGCACGTATTTCAGCTCGATGTCGCCGTTTGCGCGGCTCGGCGTTCCGACGCACACCAGGAACAGATCGGTCTGCTGGGCCGCGGCGGTGGCGTCCGTGGTCGCTGACAGCCGGCCTGCTGCGACCTGCCGCTCTATGATCCGGCCGACGTCCTTTTCGATGATGGGGCTCTTGCCCGCGCTGATGAGATCGACCTTCCTCGGCTCTGAATCGACGCCGATGACCTCATGACCTTCCTGCGCAAGGCAGGCCGCCGAAACGGTCCCGACGTATCCCAGACCCCAGACACTGAGCTTCATGAACACCTCCGATTGCAGAATAGGAAGCGGTGTTGACGCCCAGCAGAATGGGGACTAGTCCGATCGGATCAATGCTGGAAATTTGCCGCCGCGCCGGCCTTGTCTCACGAATTTCCCTTGTAGCCCGGGCCGATCCTCGCCGAGCGCGGAAGGTCTGCCCCGCATCAGCAAATGATTTCGCTGCACAGGACGACTCCGCCCTTGAGCCGGGCGCGCCATGCGATGGTCGGCGATGGCCGCTTGTCGTCGTACCGGCTCGATACCCAGCCCGAGATCGGCGCTCCGCTGCCGTGATGGACGCAAGAGTGGCTGCCTTCGAGATGCGGCAGCCGGATGATGATTTTTTTTGCTCCCTGCTCGACCGCGTATCCGTTCGTCAGGATATCGATGCGGCAGCGTTCGCCGCAGTGAAAGAAAAGCTCGATATCGTGCTCCCCCACCATCTCCAGCCTGTCTTCGATCGCCACGCGCCTCGCCGCCTTGTCCAGCACGATCCGCCGCCGGTGCATAACGGGATCTGCAAGCCGCGCATATCCGTCTTGCCAGCCCTCGAACACGTCCCTCTCGGCCGTACTCGACCAGAGGCTGCAGCCGGCGCGCGCTTTCTTCAGCCACATGAAGTTGCCGCCCGACTGCGACTGATCCCTTCCGTCCACTCGCAGGGTGTTGTGGGCCGACGTACCGCGAAAATAGGCGCGCCACGGAGCCTGTGTGTGGTAGGCATAGGTGCCGGGATCGATCAGGAACTCGATGCCGCCGACGGACAACGTGAATGCGAGGGCATCGGCATGCCCGTGCGCGGCGATGGTCTGGTAGCCCACCGGGCCCGCGTCGGCGATCAGGCGGATCTCGCGGTCGGTTTCGAAATCGCAACCGAGGATGTAGTAGCCGCCCGCCGGAAATGCCCGCCGCGGCGGAAGCGGCGTTTGCGCCGTGCCCTGGACCTGAAACAGCGCCGCGGATTCGCTGCCCAGGAGCCACCGCGTCTTGTCGTCGAGCGCCCCCGCTTTGAGCTTGAAATCACCTCTGCGAAACATGATTGCCCCGGTGGCCAGCAGCGATCGATAGGGGGAGAAGTCGCCTCCCTGGGCAAGCCTGAGGACCGCTCCATCGTCGGCGTCGCCGAGCATCGGAACATTGCCCCGCGCGTCCATGATCGAGCTCAGATACTCGAGCATGGCCACGATGCGCGATTCGTAGGCGCGGGAGAAGTGCTGTCCGCTCGCCTTGCCCGCGAGAAGGGCGAGCAGCAGGAAATCCAGGACGAACTGCTGGTACGACACCGCCTGTTCGCGATTCACGCCGTCGGGGGCATTCTGCAGGAGCGCTTCTCTTTCCAGAATCGCCTTCGCCGCCGCGACCCAGGCGCGCACGATCGACCAGTGGGGCCAGGTCACGGCGGCGACGAACAGGCCGGCCGCCTCGCCGATCAGGTGGTTGTTGGCCGATGAGTGAAGCGAGAAGTAGCCGCGCACGAACTGCGCATGCTGATGGACGGATTCCAGCCAGCGCCGCCGGAACCGGGCGCTCTCGGCGTCTTCGAAGATGGGCGAGCGCGCCCCGCCGAGCAGCTGCCAGGTGACGGACCAGTTGATCAGCCGGATCGCCGCCTCGAGCGCGCTCGACCAGTTGGGGCCCTTGCCGTTGGGGCAGGCAGCGAACCAGCTCTCCAGGTGCTGCCGGATGACGTGGAAGTACCGCACGTCACGGCTGAGGGCGTACGCCTGCGCCAGCGTCACCAGGTGCAGATGCCGGTTGATCTCCCAGAGATACTTGATGTCTCCGACCAGTCGCGGATTGCGGTAGTCGAGCAGCTTGCCGAAGCCGAGGGGCGCTTCCACACCCGTTTTGGGATCGCGATTCCAGCGCGGCAGCGAGCCGAAATCGACGTCCCGCAGGGCAAACACGTCCAGCTTGCCCTCTGCGATGCGGTCGGCGGCCGCGAAGTAGCGCTGCGCGTCGACGTTCACGGGGACATGCACCCAGGGACGAGGACTAGTCGCGAGATCCGGTGCCGGAACGAACCCCGTACCGAGCAATCCGGAGCGCTCCGCATGCATCCGCAACGCGCGAAGAAGGCGGTGCGAAACCTCCATGGGCGTCATGCAGCGCAGGCGGTTGAGGCGCCATCGGAACCATTCCATCCCGTCCGTGGCCAGCGAGCGAGGTTCGAGCCGGAGTCCAGGTTCTACGAAATCATCCCCGAGCATTTTTGCCGGTGCCAGATCCAGATTGAGTATCCACGCACTGCACGCCTCAAGCCAGGCAGCGGCCGTAGAGTCTTCGGAAATCGTCCGCAAGCCGCGCAACCGTGTACCGCTCCAGCACCCTCCGCCGGGCCGCTTCGGCCATTCGTGCCAAGCGCTCGCGGTCGTCGTCCAGGGCGGCCACCGCGATCGCCAGCGCACCCGCATCCTTTGCGGGCACGAACAGGCCGTGCTCCCCGTTTTGCACCACTTCTGGAACTGCGGCGACCGACGTGGTGACGGGAACGCAGCCTGCCGCCATCGCCTCCAGCAGGGAATACGGGAGCCCCTCCTTGTGGTACGACGGAAAGACAAACACATCGGATTCGAGCCAGAGCCGGAATTTTTCTTCGGCGAACACGCTGCCGAGAAACCGCACGCGGTCCTCGAGACCCGCCCGTTCCGTGGCCGCCATCAATTCGCCCTCGTCCGGACCGCCGCCGGCTATGCAGAATTTGACCTGCCGTCCGGCGCGCTTCAATTCCGCAAGAGCTTCGACGACCTCGAACAGCCCCTTGCTGCGCACGAGCCGGCCGACATAGACCAGTCTCAACGGCGCGTCGGTGTTATAGCGACGCGCCTGATCTGCGAGCCCCGCCGGATCGATCGCATTGGGGATCAGATGGACCTCTATTCGCGGATCGAATGCCCGGTAAGCCGCCAGTTCCGCGCTGGATAGTACGGTGACCACGTCGCTCGAAACGAGAAAGCGGCGAAGGAGCCAGGTCAGGCAGGCGTTGCCTCCAAAGAAATCCTGGGGAATCGCTCCGCCGTGGATTTGGTTCACCACGCGCCGGCCGAGGAGCCGCGCGACGATCGAATACACGAGATCTCGCCAATACGATTTCGCGTCCAGCGAAACGTTCATGTGAACGGCGTCGGCGCCGGTCCGCAGCAGAAAAAGCGCGAGTTGGAAGGGACTGAGTGCGAACCGCATCGCCTTCTGCGGGGCGTTCTCCACGCGTCCCTCGCTGCCAACCTGGAAGTGGAGCAGCTCGTAGTCCCGCGCCAATTCCGAGGCAAGCAGGATACGCGCGTGCGTCGATACGCCGCTGACCGCGTGCAGGGACGGGCTGAACAAGACGACCTTGCGCCTGGTCATGCGGCGAGCACGAGCGTGTCTAGGGAGCGCGCGAAGTCCGACTTGACTCGGTCGACGGCCGCCTCGCTGCCGTCGTCGTCCACGAAAAGCCGGTGCCAGATTTCGAGGGCCAGCATCAGCCATATGCCCTGCTCCCGGTCGATGCGGCCCCCGACATGATCCCTCACGATGCTGCGCACCACGTCGGGGTCGTAGTATCCGCGGTCCAGGCAGCGGTCCGCGAGCAGCACGTCGTCGATCAGTCCGCGCCATGGGCCCGTGAACCAGCGGGTCAGGGGTACGGTGAACCCCACCTTGCGGCGGTAGATAACGTCGCGGGGGAGGTAGCGCTCGGCGAGGCGCTTGAGGAGAATCTTCGAGCTCAGGCCGCCTATCTTCATGTGCTGCGGCAGGCGCGCGGCAAACTCGACCACCCTGTGGTCGAGGAAGGGGACGCGGGCCTCGACGCCAGCTCCCATGCTCATCCGGTCGCTCTTGACCAGGATGTCGTCCACCAGCCGCGTGTGAACGTCACAGTAGAGGAAGCGATCGAGCGCGCTGTCGCTGTCGCACGCGGCAACGATGTCGTGGAATATCCGGGCCAGGCCGCCGTCCCCGAACTCGTCGCGCATCGCGCCGGAGAGCACGCGAGGCTGGAGCTCCGTGTCGAAGCCTCCGTACCAGGAGGCGAAGCGCCGCGGGGCATCGGCGATCGCGAGGATCTCAGCCATGCTGCGCAGGCGACGCCCTTCGAAGGGCAGGCCGCGGGCGAGCCCGCGCAGCACTGCGCCGCGAACCCCGGAGGGCACCCAGTCGAGCGCCGACGAGAACTGGTCGAACAGGTACTTGGAGTAGCCGCCGAATTGCTCGTCCGCGCCCTCCCCGCAGAGCATCACGCTCACGTGCTTCTTCGCCTCGCGGCACATGAAGTAGGTGGGAATGCCCGGAGGCTCTCCCATCGGCTCGTCGTAGATCCAGGCGAGGAACGGCAGCTCCTCAGCGAAATCCTTGAAGCCCATCGTGATTTCGTGATGCTCGGTGCCGTAGCGCTCGGCCACCCTGCGCGCGTAGTGGAGCTCGCTGAACTCGGCGACATCGAAGCCCACGGAGAAAGTCTTCACGCGCTCCGGCTCGCCCTTTTCCCGCCGCAGTCCGTCCATCAGAGCTACCACGACGCTGCTGTCCACGCCCCCCGAAAGCTGCACGCCCAGGGGCACGTCCGACATCAACTGCATGTCGATCGTGCGCTTGAGCAGCACGTCCAGCTGCTCGGTCGCCTCGTCGAGATCGAGAGGCTCGACGCGGTAACGCACATCCCAATAGCGCTGTGGAGCGACCGGCGCATTGCCTTCGACTTCGAACGCGATGCAGCAGCCCTCCGGCAGGCGCGACACACCCTCGAACATCGTGCTCGGGCGCGAGACGTAGCGGGTCACGAGAACCTGGGCGACGCCCGCGCGGTTCACCCTGCGGTCGCGCAACGCCGGATGGCGCAGCAGCGATTTCATTTCGCTCGCAAACAGAAGTGTCTTGCCGTCGCTCCACCAGTAGAGCGGCTTGACTCCCATGGGATCGCGTGCGAGGCCGAGCGTGTGCTTGACCGTATCGTATACAGCAAAGGCGAATAGGCCCTGCAGGCGCTCCGCCAGTCCGCGCAGACCCCACTGCTCGTAGCCGTGCACCAGGACTTCGGTATCGCTGCGGGTCTTGAAGCGATGACCGCGCGCCGCGAGCTCGGCACGCAGAGCGGCGTGGTTGTAGATCTCGCCGTTGAAGACGGTCCAGATCGTCCCGTCCTCGTTGCACATCGGCTGGTCCCCGGTGTGAAGATCGATGATGGCGAGGCGCCTATGGCCCAGCCAACAGAACTCGTCGGGGGAGCGCCATTGCCCTTCCCCGTCCGGCCCGCGGCGGCGGATCGCTTCGAGCATATCCCCCGCTACGCGGGTCGAGAGCGGCGCGGCCTCGTTCGGACGCAGTCTGAGATAGCCGGCTATTCCGCACATAGGTATCAGATATCGCAGACCACGCCCTTGAACTTGCCGTTGGCGCTTCGCGGAATGGAGTCGACCAGGCGGATTTCCAGGGCGATCTCGTCGCCGAGGCGGTGACGCACATTGGCTCGCAAGGCTTCCCGCGTGTGATCGCCGAAGCCCGCGGAGGGCACGACCAGCATCGCTATGCCATCGGGCCGTTCCTGGCGGATCTGCGCTTCCAGTATTCCGTCGATCCCTTTGAAGAGGTGATCGAGACGGCCGACCGAGCGGCCATCGGGCAGTCTGATCGGGTCATCGACCCGGCCGATGACCTCGTCGATGAGCGGAAACGACCTCCCGCAGTTGCAGCGCTCCCCCGCCGGTGCGGGCCGCACGAGGTCTCCGCAATGGTAGCGGATCAGGGGCATGGCGAGGTTGTTGAACCCCGTCCCCACCAGCTCGAACAGGCCGTCGCCGGCCGGCAGCATCTCGACGTAGGAATAGTCCGAAAGCAAATGATGGCGGCCGTGCTCGCAGGTGCCGATCGCCGCCACGCGTTCGAACTGGCCGTACCAGTCGAATACCCTGCAGCCGAAAGCGCTCTCGATTTCCTGCCTCCGAACATCCGGGAGCGTCTCGGAGGAGGTCACCACGCCTCGCAGCGACGTCCCGCGGTAGCGGACCCCGGCGCTCAGCATCCAGGTGGCGAGAAACCCGATGGAGGAAGGATACGCCTGGATTACCGCGGGATCGAAGCGGGCGAGCGCGTCGAGGTAGACCGGCGCCGCTGCTTCGGACAGGTGGTAGGAGGAGAGCATCAGCACGTTCTCGGCGCGGTCGACTCGCCAGTACGGCGGCCGCTTCTGGGTCGCGGGAACGATCATGTCGCCGCGCATCCACGCCTTGCGATCGCTCCGCCGAAGGCCCGCCCAGGCGAGCTGCCGCCGGATGAAAGCGTTTTCCCGGTTGATCGCGGCCAGGTCCTGAAAGACGCTGAGCGGTGCCCCCGTCGTGCCGCTGGTGCTTCCGGAGAAGAGCGGTCCTCTTTTCCTTTCCGAGATGAAGGATCTTCCACCCTCGCGCACGTCGGTCTTGCCGATCGAGGGCAAGCCCGCGAAGCGCTGCAGAAAATCCGGCTGCTCGAAGTCGAGAGCAAACGGTCGATACCTGTTGCGGTAGAACGGGACGTCGCGCACCGCCGCTTCGACGATGGCGCGCAGTTTCCGGGTCTGGAAATGGCGCAGCTCCCGGCCTGTCCACCACTGGCTCACATCGGCGTGCGAGGCCATCGCCTCGAACATCCGGCCCTCGCGCAGCATCCCGCGCAGCGAAGACTTGGCCGAGATGAACAGCTCCTGCACCCAGACCGGGCTGCAGCGGTGCGCGAGGGGGCTTAGCAAGCGGCCCGTCTCAAGGGTAGACGTCGAAGGCGTCCACCAGGATCCATGCGTCGGTGGAAATAGGGTTCTTGCCGATCACCTGAATGGTCAAGGTATGGGTCCCGGCGGCCAGTCCTCTCACGCTGTAGTCGGTGTGCTGAGGTCCTTCGGTCTGGGCGTAGGTATCGATATCCTCCACGGGGGATCCGTCGAGGAACACGCGAGCGATCCCGCACTGGGGCCCGCGCGCGCCGACCCAGCCGATCCCCGTTCCGGTGAACGTGATGGTCGCCTGCGCGCCGATCGTGTTCGACTCCGCGGAGGCCCCTTCGCTGTACGCCTTGTCGCGATTGCCTTGGATCCAGCCGGCGCCGTAAGCGATCGCGGGATCGGTGTCCTGATGGCGCGTTCCCGACGACGTCACGTCGAAGGCGTCCACCACGATCAACGCGTTCTGCGCGGACGGGTTCTGGCGGCCGGTCCCCTCGATCGTCAGAGTGTGGGTCGCGTCGGCGAGGCCCGCCGCGGTGAAGACCGCCGCCTGGATTTGCTCGGTGGGCGAGTACAGATCGATCTCGGCGACGAAGGTGCCATCGAGGGATACGCGGGCAATGCCGCTCTGGGTGCCCCTAGCGCCGATCCAACTGACCGCGGTGCCGGTGAAGGTGAACGTAGCCTGCGCGCCAGGGGTCGTAGACAGCACGGCCGCTCCGGCGCTCCACGCCCGGAGCGAGCTGCCTTGAGTCCGGCCCGTCGTGAACCCGGGGACGAACGTGACGACCGGATTGTCCTGAGCCCAGCCCGCGCTCAAGGTGACGGACGGATCCGTCTCCTGCAGCCGGGAGATCGCCGCGGCGGGCACGTCGAACGCGTCGACGACGATGAGGGCGCCGCTCGCGGACGCGTTCTGCTGACTTGTCACCTGGATCGTCAGAGTATGACTCGCGTCGGCCAGGCCGCTCGCGGTGAACATGGGAACCCGGACTTCCTGCGTCTTCGAATACGTGTCGACGGTCGCCAGCAGCACACCGTCCACGAACACCTGTGCGATACCGGTGTCGGGCGCGCGACCACCGATCCAGCCGACCGAGGTGCCGGTGAATGTGAACGAGGCTTGAGCGCCCGCCGATGACGAGAATGCCGCGGTCCCGCCGCTCCAGGGACTGCTCGTATCCTGCGTCCAGCCCGACGTATAGGTGACCGCCGGGTCCGTGTCCTCGAAGCGCACTGAGGCGGGGGCCGGCGCGGGCGGGGGGTTGGATACCGCCACCGCGACCGGGTTGGAGGTATAGCGGACCCCGAGCGCGTCTCGCGCGACGGCTGTCAAGGTGTGCGAGCCGTTGCTCGCGGTGGTCGTATCCCAGGAAGCCGAGTACGGGGCCGAGGCGTCTTCCGCGCCGATGCTAGCGCCGTCGAGCTGGAACTGGACAGCGGCCACCGGAACGCTCGTGCTGGCGCTGACGGTCACCGTGCCGAGGACGGCGGCCCCCGCGACCGGGGAGGTGACGGTCACGACCGGGCCGCCGGGCAAAGTCAGCTGCGCGAAAGCCTGGGGTACAGTCCATGACAAGATGAAACCGACCCAAAGTGCTGTCGCGGAACGGTTCCTGGTGACGAGCATGGCCACTCCCTTTCCGATGTCAGGCCAACGATTGTCCCGGTCGAACATTGAAAGGCCCGCGAGCGCGGAGCGGGCCAAAGGAACTACGGCCTGCGCCGGATGGCTTCAGGGCGCGACGTCGAACGCATCCACGACGATGGCGGTGCCGCTCGTCGCCCGTATGGTGAGCGTATGCGCCCCGGCGGCGAGACCCGACAGGGTGAAGACGGTCGATTGAGGTGCTTCCGTTGGAGCAAAGGTATCCAGCGAAGCCGCCACGACGCTTCCGTCGAGAGTGACCTGGGCTACCCCGGTCTGAGGTCCGCGGAATCCTATCCAGCTCACCGAGGTGCCGGTGAAGCTGAACGTGGCCTGAGCGCCCGAAGCCGTCGACAAGGCGGCGCTACCCTCGCTGTAGGGATGATCGATGTTGCCGAGCGCCCAGCCGGACGAATAGATGATCGCCGCGTCGGTGTCCTCGTGGCGCGTGCCCGAAGTCGTCACGTCGAAGGCATCCACGTTGATGATGGCGGCGGTCGCAGCCGGGTTCTTCTGACCGGTCACCTGGATGGTGAGGGTATGGCTTGCGTCGGCGAGGTTGCTCGCCTTGAAGAGCTCGGATTGCACTTGCTGGGCGTGCGCCGGATCCGAGGCGCCCATGCAATCGACCTGGGTCACGAACACCCCGTCCAGAGTTACGTTCGCGATCCCGTTCTGCGGTCCGCTCGCGCCGAGCCAGCGCACGGCAGTGCCTTTGAAGGTAAACGTGACCTGGTCGCCGGCGGTGACCGAAGCCGACGCGGTACCGCCGCTCCACAGATCGCCCGTATCTCCATGAACCCAGCCGCCGCCGGTGAAAGCAACGGCGGGATCGGTGTCCTGCAGGCGCGAGATCGTCGCCGCGGGAACGTCGAACGCGTCGACGATGATGAAAGGCAGGGTCGCGGCGGCGTTTTTCTGGCCGGTCGCCTGGATCATCAGGGTGTGGCTTGAGTTCGCGAGGCCGGTCGCCGTGAACATCGGCACCTGGACCTCCGCGGTCTTCGAGAACGTATCGATCTGGGAAACCATGGTCCCGTCCAGGAACACCTGGGCGATGCCGGTCTGGATCGAGCGGCCGCCGATCCAGCTGACCGACGTTCCGGTGAAAGTGAACATGGCCTGGGCGCCCGCCGCGTTCGTGACGGCCGCGGTCCCGCCGCTCAATCCGCCTTGCGCATCCGGGCTCCAGCCGCTCGTATAGACGATGGATGCATCGGTTTCCTCGAAGCGCCTGGTCGCCGGAGGCGGCGGGGCATTGTTGGACACAGTCACCGTGACCGGCGCGGATGTGGTTTGGTTGCCCGCGGCATCGCGCGCCACCGCGGTGAGCGTGTGCGAACCGTCGCTGGAGGCCGTCGTATCGACCGAGATCGAGTACGGCGCGGAGGTGTCCTCGGCGCCCAGCGCGGCTCCGTCGCCGAAGAACCGCACGCCGACGACACCGACGTTGTCCGACGCGCTCGCCGAGATCGTCACCGTCCCCTTCACCGTCACGCCGTTCGCCGGCGCAGTGATGGTCACCGTCGGCGGAGTGGTATCCGGCGCGGCGTTATTCACCGTCACCGTGACCGGGTTGGAGGTGGTCGTGTTGCCCGCGGCGTCGCGCGCGACCGCGGTGAGGGTGTGCTGGCCGTTGCTCGATCCGGTCGTGTTGACGGAGATCGCGTACGGTGCGGTGGTGTCCTCGGCGCCGAGGGCGGTTCCATCAGAGAAGAACTGCACGCCCACGACCCCGACGTTGTCGGAAGCGCTCGCGCTCACGGCTATCGTCCCGGAGACCGTGGCCCCGCTGGCCGGTGCGGTGATGCTCACCGCCGGCGGCGTCGTGTCCGGCGGGGGCGCGTTGTTTACCGTCACGGTCACTGCTGCGGAGGTCGTGCGGTTTCCCGCGGCGTCGCGCGCGACCGCGGTGAGGGTGTGCTGGCCGTTGCTCGATCCGGTCGTGTTGACGGAGATCGCGTACGGTGCGGTGGTGTCCTCGGCGCCGAGAGCGGTTCCATCAGAGAAGAACTGCACGCCTGCGACCCCGACGTTGTCGGAGGCGCTCGCGGACACGGCTATCGTCCCGGAGACCGTGGCCCCGCTGGCCGGTGCAGTGATGCTCACCGCCGGCGGAGTGGTGTCGGGTGGAGGCCCGTTGGATACCATCACGGTCACTGCTGCGGAAGTCGTGCGATTTCCAGCGGCGTCGCGCGCGACCGCGGTGAGGGTGTGCTGGCCGTTGCTCGATCCGGTTGTGTTGACGGAGATCGCGTACGGTGCAGTGGTGTCCTCGGCGCCGAGAGCGGTTCCATCAGAGAAGAACTGCACGCCCGCGACCCCGACGTTGTCGGAAGCGCTTGCGGACACGGTTATGGTGCCGGACACCGTCGCGCCGTTGGCGGGAGCGGTGAGACTCACCGCCGGCGGCGTCGTGTCCGGCGGGGGCGCGTTGTTTACCGTCACGGTCACCGAAGCGGAGGTCGTGCGGTTGCCCGCGGCGTCGCGTGCGACCGCGCTCAAGGTATGTGCGCCGTTGCCGACGCTGCCTGTGTTCCACGAGACCGAGAACGGCGCGCTCGTGTCCTCCGCTCCCAGCGCGACTCCGTCCCTGAAGAACTGCACGCCTGCGACGCCGACGTTGTCCGAGGCGTTTGCGGACACGGTTATGGTGCCGGACACCGTCGCGCCATTCGCGGGCGCAGTGAGGCTCACCGCGGGTGGCGTCGTGTCCGGCGGCGGCGCGTTGTTCACGGTCACCGTGATCGGGTTCGAGCTGAACTGCAAGCCGAGCGTGGCCGTGGCAACCGCGCTCAGCGTGTGCGAGCCGTTGCTCGCGCCGGCCGTGTTCCAGGAAATCGAATAGGGGGCGCTCGAATCCGAGGCCCCCAGATTGTTGCCGTCGAGCTGGAACTGAACGCTCTGAACGGTGAGCAGACCGATGATGCTCACACTCGCGCTCACCGTGGTCGTGCCCGAGACCGTAGAGCCGGACCCGGGCGACGTCATCGTTACGACGAGGCTGCCGAGCTGCGCCTGGGCGTGGAGCGGAATCCAGCCCGCGCCGAGGGCCACCAACAGAAGCGCTGCTCGGACGCTTCTCACCTTGTTTGTCTCCCTAGGCCTCGCTTAGCTCATCTCAGGGGATGACATCGAAAGCGTCGATCAGGATCCAGGCGTTCGTCGAAATCGGGTTCTTGCCCGCGACCTGTATCGTCAACGTGTGGGTGCCGCGGGCGAGACCGCTTACCGAGTAGTCCGTGTGCTGGGGCCCCTCCGTCGACGCATACGTATCGAGATTGCCGGCCACGAGCGCTCCGTCGAGGAAGACGTTGCAAATTCCGGTCTGAGGACCGCGGGCGCCTATCCAGGCGATCCCGGTCCCGGTGAAGGTGATCGTCGCCTGCGCGCCGGTCGTATTGGACTCGGCTGACGCGCCCTCGCTGTACGCCTTGTCGCGGTTGTCCTGCGCCCACCCGGCACCGTAGGCCACGGCCGGATCGGTGTCCTGGTGGCGTACCCCGTTGGTCGTGACTTCGAAGCCGTCGATCACGATGAGCGGCGAGGTCGAGGACGCGTTTTGCCGGCCCGTGACCTGGACCGTCAGCGTGTGGTTCGAGTTGGCCAGACCCGTTGCCGTGAAGACAGGCGCCTGGATCTGCTCTGTGGGCGAGAAGGTATCGACGCTGGCGGCAAGGTTCCCGTCGAGGAACACATTGGCGATCCCGGTCTGCGGTCCCTTCGCGCCGATCCAGGTGATCCCTGTTCCGGTGAACGTGAAGCTCGCCTGGGCACCCGCCGTCGAGGAGAGCGCAGCGATTCCTGCGCTCCATGCCCTGCTGGTGTCACCCTGTGACCAGCCCACGGTGCTGTAGCTGATGTCGGGGTCGGTTTCCTGCAGGCGCGAGATGGTGACCGCGGGCGCGTCGAAAGCGTCGATGACGATGAGGTCGGAGGTCGCCGCGGCGTTCTGCTGTCCGGTCACCTCGATGGTCAGCGTGTGGCTCGTATTGGCCAGGTCGGTGGCTTCGAACATCGGCACACGGATCTCCTCGGTCTTCGAGTAGGTATCCACGTCCCGCAGGACCACGCCATCGAGTGAAACACGTGCGATGCCGGTGCCGGGGGAGCGGCCCCCGATCCAGGTGACCGAGGGGCCGGTGAAGCTGAACGTCGCCTGGGCCCCCGGCGCGGTCGAGAGCGCGGCGGTGCCGCCGCTCCAGGTCCTGGTGGCGTCGCCTTGGGTCCAACCCGACGTGTAAGTGACCGACGGACTGGTCTCTTCAAAGCGGGTCGACGGCGGGGGCGGCGGGGCATTGTTGGACACCGTCACCGTCACCGGAGACGACGTGGTGCGGTTCCCCGCTGCGTCGCGGGCGACCGCGGTCAGGGTATGCGGGCCGTCAGCAGCGGTAGCCGTGTTCCACGAGACCGAGTACGGCGCGCTCGTGTCCTCGGCGCCGAGGCCCGCGCCGTCGAGCAGGAGCTGCACGCCCGCCACTCCGACGTTGTCCGCGGCGTTGGCCGCCACCGTTACCGTCGCCTGCACCGTCTGGCCGCCCGCAGGCGAAGTGATCCCCACCGTCGGCGGAGTCGTGTCGGCAGGCGGGCCGTTCGAGACGGTCACCGTGACCGCGTTCGAAGTGAACTGCAAGCCGAGCACCGCGGTCGCGACCGCGGTCAGCGTGTGCGAGCCGTTGCTCGCGCCAGCGGTGTTCCACGAAATCGAATAGGGTGCGCTCGCGTCCGCGCCCCCCAGATTGTTGCCATCGAGCCTGAACTGAACATTCTGGACCGTGAGCAGGCCGATGACGGTCACGCTCGCGCTCACTGTGGTCGCGCCCGAGACCGTGGAGCCCGACGTCGGCGAGATCATCGTCACGACGAGGCTGCCCAGCTGTGCCTGGGCCTTGAGCGGAATCAAGGCGAAGCTGGAAATCAGGAAGAGTGCGACCGCGCAGGCGTTCCGTCTGGTGTTCAGCATAAGCGTGACCTCGTCCTTCGATGCCATGCAGGAGGTTACATTCTTGGATTTCAATGTGTAGCCTTAACGCGATCGGGATGCTCCGGACGGACTGGCGCGGCGGACCCGCAGATTTCCTGAAGCAACTGCGCGTAGCGATCGACCATAGTCCTTTCGGAAAAACGGGCTTCGACCGTCGCTCGCGCCTCACGTCCCATACGGTTGGAAACCGCTCGATCCGCCAGCGCTGCCAGCTTGTCTACGAGAGCCTCGGTATCACCGACAGGAAACAAGAAACCGTTCCGTCCGGAGACGATCATCTCCGCGGCGCCCCCGACGTCGGAGTGGACAACCGGCCTGCTCAGGGCCATCGCCTCTATCGCCGCGAGCGAGAACGCCTCGGTGAGGCTGCACAGCACCACTGCGTCGCAGGCGGCGACGTAGGGACGCACGTCCTTCTGGAGCCCCGTGATGACGACGCTGCTCGTGACGCCGCGCGCGCGCGCACGGGATCGAATCGCATCGCGCATTTCGCCGTCGCCTATGATCAGCGCCCTCGCCGGGATATTCCTTCTGCGCAGCGCGGCGACTGCATCCACCAATTGCACGGGATTCTTCTCCGGCCTCAGCATCGCCGAAAGGCCGATGACGTAGTCCGCATCGGAGAAGCCCAGTCCGCGGCGCAATGCCAGCCGCTCAGCCGGGCTCCATCGGTCGCGGAACTCTTCCGTATCCACTCCGTTGTAGATCACTTCGTTCGTTCGCGAGAACACTCCCCGGCGAAGCCAGTAGCGTTTCTGCTTCTCGCAAACGAAGATCGAGCAATCGGAAATCCAGAAGAACAGACGATAGATCATCATCTGAAGCCGCTCCTTCGCTTTGAGGAGCCGCGTCGAGTGGTAAGTCACGATCAGGCGCGCCCGCACGCGCGAAAGGCGCAGCGCGAGCGCCGAGTACATCAGCGCATACGGATTCGCCGCCACGAGCGCCGAAGGCCTGACACGGGCGATGTGTGCGGCGAAATCGGCCAGGGCGTGCCTGTCGAAATAGTGCGATGCGTTGAGGCAGCGAACGGTCCCGCCGTCGCGCAATCGAATGCAGTCGAGCTGGAAGCCGTCGTTCTTTATGTATATCGCGTGGCACTCGTGGCCACGCTCCGCCAGACGATTCATGACTGTGATCGACTGGCGCTCGGCACCCCCCTGAGTCAACGACGCCGTGACGAAAATGATTCGCACACAGCTCCCGCTCAGAGTCCGTGCTCTGCGTTGCTGACGGCGACGAGCCACCCCCGGCCTGCGCCGACCCAAGCCACCATCGTGGCGTAAGCCGTTGCGAGCAGCGCCCCGCCGACGATCAGGCGAACGAGCGGTCGGCTCGCTGCGAAATACAGATCCGTCACTCCGCAGGCCAACCCCGCAGCCAGCGCAGCGAATAGCATCAACAGGCCGAGCGAGCGCCAGTCCTGCAGACGTCTCATCGGAACCCCGGTCCGCAGCGAAACCTGCCGCAGCGTCGCGATGAGATCGTAGTAGATCGCGGTTACGCTGCCCGCCGCCGCTCCCGCCAGACCAAAGGCGTGCGCCGAGAGCCAGCTGAGAGCGACCGAGAGGATCAGCGCAACCAGACTCATCCGCATCATGAATGCGCCTTGCCGCTGCAGTTGCACGACGCTGGTGAATTCGACGACGAGCGCAGCCAAGCCGACGGTGAATACCCGCATCACCGGCGCCGCGTCCACATAGGACGCCGTGTAGACGACCGTGACGATCTCCTCCGCGAAGACGAAGGCGAAGGCGAGCAGCGGATACACGAGTACTCCGACCATCACATTGGCGCGGCTCTTGAGATCGAGCATGCCGCGGACGTCTCCGGCGGCCTGAAGCCGGCTCAGGCTCGGCAGCACAGTGTGAAATATCGAGTGACGGCACACGTGCACGAGCGGTCCGAGTATCGTGGCGATCGAGAATGACGCGAACGTGCTGACCGAGAAGAGCGTCGCCGCCACCCATTGGTCGGCTTGGGATCGCAATCCGTACAGTGCGCCCGCCGCCCCGATCGGGGCGGCGTACTTCAGCTGATCGGAAAACGCATCTCGGCGCAGCAGCGGCCCGCCCAGCCCGTGGTGTGCCGCCACATAGCCCACCAGTAGGGCAACCTTGAACGCCACGAACGCGAGGAGGACCAGTAGCACGGGTCCCAGCTCTCGCGTCAGGATGGCGGCCATGGATAGGGCCACGGCTCGCAATGCACCGAGGCCGATCGTCGCCTTCGCCTGCCACGCCACGCGCTCCTCGACCGTGGGCAGCAAATCGAGGAGCGAAGCGACTACCCACAGCAGCACGAAGACCGGCACGACGGCCTCGTGCTGCGCGAGACCGCGCATCTTTTCGGGCAGCCAGGGATTCCAAGAGCTGACCGCCCAGCCTGCTATCAGGCCGGCGGCGGCGAGAAAGACGAGCGCCTGGTTGATGTAGAGCCGCTTGGTCGCACCCTCCGATCGCGGCAGGAAGTAGTAGAGACTCCCCGGCACCGCCATAGTCACGATGGCCATCACCGTCCCGACCGCGAGCCAAAACAGGCGGTACTGTCCGAAGGCCGCCGTATCGAGACAGCGCACCAGCACCACCGGCAGGAGGAATTGGAGGGCGTACTCGAATGCGTTCGCGGCGCCGAGAGAGAGAGCGCGCCGCCCGAGCCCGTGCAAGCTCGGCGCGCTCGCGCGTGCCTCGAGTCGTGCGCTCACCGGCTGGTCTCCGATTCGCGCACGGCGGCCGGCCTTCGGGCGCGCTGACCGTACATCATGCCGATCGCCAGCCACAGGAAGATCTGCTCGGGTCTGGGCAACAGGCTGCTGTCGGTGACGTAGGAGAGCAGCAGGCTCGCCAACCCGGCCGCCGCCCCCAGGTAGAATCCCCGCAGCTTGGGGCTCAGGGTGGGATCGGAGCTCAACGCGCGAAAGCCGTTCCAGACATGAACGAAATACGCGCACACGAGAATCAGGCCGATGATTCCCATATCGAGAAGGGCCTGCAGGTAAGCGTTGTGAGGATGCCCAACCGCCAGAATCGTCACGCCAGCGCCCCTGCGCATGGCCTCGGACCAGACAATCGACCCGAGGCCGTGCCCGTAAATAGGGCTGCTCAGGACGTCGGGCAGGAGCGGCAGCCAGATGAAGTCGACACGCCCTGCGCTGATGGCGTCGGGTCCGCTTTCAAACCCGTTTCCGGGTCTGCCTACAATCCCGGTTGTAATGCGGTCGTAAACGACCTCGGGAAGCGCGAACACCGCGACCGCCGCAAGGAGTCCGAAGAAGATCAGGGCTTTTGCGTTGCGGCGCCAGAGCAGGAACAGCATGTTGACCACGATAAAACCCAGGAAGGAGCCGCGCGAGAACGTGAGTACCAGTGCGACTACCATCAGCCCCATGGACGCCAGCAGCGCGATTTTCAGCCCGGATTCCTTCGCCTCCGCCCAGGTGAAGAGCAGCAGCGCATAGGCGACTACGTACTGGCGCCCCCATTCGTTGGCGTGCATCCCGAGTTCCGACAGGAACTCTCGCGATGTACTGCTCGCCAGCGCGCCCAGCGTGATCCCCGACAGGCAGACAAACACGATGACCATCAGGCCCGTCACCCAGATCGCGATCACTGCCGGAATCAGGAATTTCTCAGGTTTTTCCGACCTCGACGCCGCCGCCCCGACCAATAGCGCGAATGCCACCATCAACAGCGGATTGACCACGAAGATGCTGATATAGCCAGCCACACCGATCCTCAGGTCGGGTTCTCTCAGCATGGTTAAGGCGGGCGCGATATCGCCGACATGTGTCGCGCCCAGCGCGCCGGCGATGATCATTGGCACGACATAAAGCCAGAGCAGTGGGCGCGGTACGAATCGCCGCAGGCTGCCGTCGAACAGCGAGTGAAGCAGGTACGAGCCGAGCGTCCCGGCCAGGAGCAGATTGACGGGGCTGAGGCCCGGAATGCCAAGCATGGTGCGCGGGAAAATGGAGGTGCTCGCGATCGGCATCAAGAGGATGAGCAGGACCACCCCAATGCGAAAGTCGTGCAGCAGGAAAATGCAGGCGATCAGCGAAGCGGCCAGATACAGTGCGTTCAGGTCCGCGACCGCGACCAGGGATCCGAAAAAAACGCCGAGGAGAACGATCCACGCCGCCGCCAGCCGTGGCGTGCACCGAAGCCAGAGGGCGGCGAAGCCAGGAAAGACTCGACGCTCCGCGGCCGAGAACATTCGGGTCCTCGTGCTCTAAAAGGCGTTGATTACCGTACCGACGACGCGAGCGCCCGTGTCGCTCAGTTCCCGGATGAGGCGGCTGGTATCGGCGACGCGGGTGTGGTCCTTGCGCGCGAGCGTGACGACCGAGCTCACCCGGAAAGCCACGTTCTGCGCATCCGCGTAGAGCTTCGCCGGCGGAGTATCGAGGAGGATGACATCGAATTCGCCTTGCATTTCCTGCAGGAAAGCGCCGAACACGGGGCCCGACAGCAACTCCTGTGGATTGGGAGGGGGCGCGCCGGCCGGCAGAAGCGAAAGCCGTCCGAACTCCCGGACGGGCGTGATCGCGCCGCGGTCTGCGCGACCGGACAGGACCGCCGTCAAGCCGATCCGGTCGGGGATATTGAAGATGCGGTGCTGCCGAGGTGCGCGCAGATCGGCATCGATCAGGAGCGTCCGCTCGCCGAGCTGGGCAAAGACCACGGCGAGGTTGGCGGCCACGTAGCTGCGCCCCTCGCCCGAGCCCGGGCTGGCAACGGCCAGCGCCCGGTGCCCGGGCCCGGCCTTGGACCAACGCATCGACAGCTGGGTGCGCAGCGCCCTCAGCTCCTCGGCGCGCGCGTGAAACGGTTCGTAAGCGACGACGAGCTCCCTGCTGATGCTGTCGTTGCCGGGCAACAGGTGGGGAAGATCATACTGTTTCGCGACCGCGCAGCGCAGGTCGTCCTCGGTGATCAGGCCCAGGCGGCGTGCCGCTTCGCCGAATCTCAATCCCTCCGCCTTCTGGAGCTCCATGACGCGCTCGATGTCGCGGTCGCCGAGCTTGCCTTCCTCCGCGAGGATGCTGCCGATGCGGCGGTCGTAGCGCGCAGCAACGCGCCCCGACCCTTCGATCGACAGGACGTTCTCTGGAGGATTCACCGCCATTCTCAGCCAGGAGCCGGCAACGCCCGCGGCTTGCTCCCGAGCCCGCCGAGCAGACGGACCTCGGTGGGCCTCCAGGTATGGAGCACGCCGAGCAGCGGGACATCCAGATCCAGGTCGCCGGTCGAGCGCACGCGGCGGTCGCTCATCTCCATCAGCAGCACGACCGCGAACCCGAGCATGGTCCCGACGACCACCGACAGCGCGATGTTGAGCCGGATCTTGGGCTGGGTAGGCTTGCCTGGCACGGGCGCGGCGTTGAGGAGGGTCACGTTGCTCTGGCTCGCACGACTCTCGACCTGGCTGACGACGTGGCGCTGCATTGCCGTGTCGTAGGCCCGCTCGGCGGATTCCACGTTGCGCTTGAGAACGGTGAACTCGTTGCGGCCGTCCTTGAGACCGAGCAGGCGTGCGCGCTGCGCTTCCATCGCTTTCCTCAGCTCCGCTTCGCGCTGGCGGCTCTGGCGCGCCGAGTTCGCGATGCCCTCCACGACCTTCCGCATCTCGGCGTTGAGCCTCTTGCGCAGATTCTGATTCTCGGAGAGCTGGCGCTGGTATTGCGGATAGTTGCTGCCGTACTGCGAGGCAAGTTCTTGCAGCTTGGTCTCGCCCTGCAGGAGATCCGACTTGAGCTTCTGGATGAACGCATTGTCGAGTACGTCCGGCAATCTTTCCAGATTCCCGCCTTGCTCGAGGAATTTGCGTGCCTGCTCTTCCCGGGCTTTCCACTGAATCGTCTGCTCCTGCGCTTTCACCACCTGATCCGACAGCGCAGTCAGGCGGGTGTTGTCGACATCGAAGCGCTCGTCGGTGGAAACGATGCCTTCCCGCTGGAGATAATCCGTCAGCTTCGCCTGAGCGCCCTCCAGATTGGCCCGCAGGCTCTTCAGCTGCTCGTCGTACCACAGCGCCGCCTGCCGGGTCGGCTCCACGCGCAGCTCGAGCACGGTGTCCGTATACGCCTTGGCGAAGGCGTCGGCGATCCGCGCCGATAAATTAGGATCGGCGGATGAGTAGCTGACGTGGATAATGCTGCTAAGCGATGTTTCCACCTTGAGCTTGAGAAGCAAAGCCTCGACGAGCCAGTCCTCGATCGACTCCTTGCCCGGCGCAGCCTTCTCGTAGGCGGTCCGCATCGCGGGGTTCTCCGCGAGCTTGAGGTCCTGCACCACTTTGGCGGCAACTCTCTTGCTGAGGATGATTTCCGCCTGCGTCTGCAGGTAGCTGAGCTTCTCCTGCGGAAGAATGAGAGGGAGGGCGTTGCCCAGCGATTGCTCGTCCTTGGCCTCCACCAGCAGCGACGCCGTCGCCCGGTAGGTCTTCGGGAGGAGCAAGCTCACCGCGGTAGCCGACAGCACGGTGGCGGCCACCACCAGCATGAACACTCGGAAGCGCGCGCGCAGCGCGAGCAGAAATTGCTGTGGGGTCACGGTATACCGCGTCTCGGCCGATGAAGTCTGTCGGGCTTCCCTAGAACAAGCTTTCCCGGACGTAGATCACGTCATCGGGCTGCAGCGGATCGGTGAGGTGCGCGCTGACGTTTTCGAAGGTCCCGTCCGGTTTCCGGCGGCGGATTTTCACGCCACGGTCGGTTCCCCGCTGCGTCACGCCGCCGCCGACTGAGAGCGCCTGCATTACGGTCATCGCTTGCTCCAATCGATAAGATCCCGCGCGCTGCACCTCTCCGTAGATGTAAAAAACCGGAGCGCGCTGCACATAGACAGTATCGCCGTTCTCGAGCTGAAGATTCCGCGACAAATCACCCGTGCGGTACATGGTGGGCACATTGATGTCCTGCTTCATGGTCTTCCCGTTGCGCGTGACCATCACGGTGACGTTGTCGTCGCCGGTCGGGATCACCCCGCCGGCGAGCGCAAGGATGTCGCTCAGGTTCGAGCTGGTGTCGTCGAGCGGGTAACGCCCCGGGCGGGCGACTTGGCCGAGCACCGATACCTGGCGGCTGCGCACGCGGACTACGTTGAGGCTGACCTGGGGTTTCAGCACGAATTTTCCCTTGATCAGATACTCGGCAATCCGGGCCTCCGCGCGCGCAGGCGTGAGCCCGGCGAGCGCAACCTCGCCTATCAATGGGAAGGTGATGGTGCCCTGCTGGGAGATGCGCGTTTCGGTCGTGAGATCCGGATTCTGGAAAACCGTGATGCGTACGGAATCACCGTCTCCCAGAGTGTCGCGCGATTGGCCCAAGGCTGTGGCCGATATCAGCATCGCTGCCACACCGAGAGCGGCGAGCGGTCGTCGCCCTGCTTTCGCCAGCTGATAGATCATGGGATCTCAAGATAGCGGCACGACGTTTTACGGAAGCGTCGCCGGTTTGGTCCGATCGGACTAGCTCAGCTTTCGGCACGAAGCATCTCGCAAAAAAGCGCCGCGGGTTCTTCCCTCGATCACATCGTGAAATTTTTCTCACGATCACGCCCATGCCGCGAGCGAACGTGCACTTCGGCTGCGTAAAAAATTAATGACCTTGTCATGATGCCTCTACTTTCTGTCACGAATCCACTGCATCGGAGTCATCATGAATTTACGGAGCAGTTCTGCCGTCGTCATGCGCGTCGCCACGTTGGCGTCGCTGCTCGCCGCGGCCTTACCTCTCGCGGCCCAAACCGCTTTCCGCGATCCTCTCGTTCAGCCTTTTGCGGTCGACAGCGTCTGGAACATGCCCATCGGCAGCGGCGCACAATACGTCGCGATCAACATGTCCGGCACTCCGGGCAACGACGTTTGGGCCCCCATGCCGCAAATCGACGATGACTATATTGTCTTTACGCCGAACGCCCCACTCACTGCGATCAACTACAGCGATGCCGCCTGGACGGGAAGGGACCGTTGCCCCGCCACCGGCGGCTTGCTCGTCCAGGTCCCGATTCCGACGTCCTTAGTCGTACCCAACACCCTGGGCAACAACGGGGCGGCATTCCTCATGCCCGACGGCAGAACCATCATCCAGACCCAGCCTTTCACGCGCTGCGTCGCGGGCGGGCCGGCGACCAGCGTCATTCAGTTCGCTTCCGTGGACATCTACGGCGACGGACGATTGGGCGGTCACGGCGGGTCGTCGCTATCCACGGTCGGCGGAACCATCCGCATCGGAGAATTTCGCCCGGGCGCACCGATTCAGCATGCCATCAAGATCGACGTCGACACGCCCGTAATTCTCGCGAGGTGCTCCACCGCCGCCGACTGCTTTCGTTGGCCCGCGTTTACCGCCGACGCTGGAGCCCCGGGGTCTTACGGAACTCAGAATCCGAATCCGGTTCCCGGCATGAAGATGGGGGCCCTTCTCGCCATCCCCGCAAGCACCAACCTCAACGCTCTGGGGCTTGAATCGGTGCCCGGACAGATGCTCGCTTGGACGCTGCAGAATTATGGGGCCTACATCGTCGACAGCTCGGGCGGAACGGGCTTCGTCATATCGGCCGAAAACGGACCAAACGGGTCGGTGCGGGCTCAGTTTGCGGCCGACTTCGGCACGCCACTCGAGCAAAGAGTGAACAGCAACACGCCGTGGTCCCGCGACATGCAACGCCTGGTACAGGCCTTGTACCTGGTGACCAACAACGGGCCTACCAGCATCGGCGGCGGCGGAACTCCTCTACAGCCGCTTGCTCTTGCGCTGCAACCGCCCGGGGGCGCCGACACCATCCCGCCCAGCGTCCCCGGCGGGCTCGCGGGCACGCCGGCCCCCCTTCAGATCGCTCTGTCGTGGACGGCCTCGACCGATAACGTGGGCGTGACCGGCTACAAGGTCTTCCGCAACGGCGCGCAGATCGCCACCACCAGCTCGCTCAGTCATGTGGACCCGGGCCTCCTGCCCTCCACCCTCTACAGCTACGCCGTAGCCGCCTTCGACGCGGCGGGCAACACCTCCGCCCAGTCCGCCGCCCTCTCCGTCGGCACTCTGGCGGCTTCCGACACGCAAGCACCCACGGTTCCCGCGGGCCTCGTCGGCACGGCCTTGTCCTCGAGCCAAATCAATCTCTCGTGGAGTCCTTCGACCGACAACGTGGGCGTGACCGGGTACTACGTCTACCTGAATGACGTCGCGCTCACGACCACGACCGCGACGTCGTTCCAGCACACCGGCTTGGCCGCGGGCACCACGTACAACTACCGCGTGAGCTCCTTTGACGCGGCCAGCAACAACTCGGCATGGAGCGCGACACCGGTTTCGGTGACGACGCCGCCGGCGGCGCCGGCGCCCGACACGCAAGCGCCCTCCACTTCCACCGGCTTGACAGCGGCAGCAGTCTCATCCGCCCAGATCAATCTTTCCTGGGTTGCTTCAACCGACAATGTCGGCGTAACCGGCTACCGCGTCTACCGGGCGGGTGCCTTGCTCGCCACTCTGGGAGCTGTGACCGGATATCAAAACACCGGCCTCGCGGCGTCCACGACTTACTCGTATACGGTCCAGGCCGTCGACGCGGCAGGGAACGCTTCCCTGCAATCGGCCCCGGCGAGTGCAACCACTCAGGCCGTCCCCGACACCAGCGCGCCTTCGGTTCCGACCGGTCTCACGGCAAAGGCGATCTCGTCGAGCCAGCTCAGTCTCTCGTGGAGCCCTTCGACCGATAATATCGGCGTGGTCGGCTACTACGTCTATCTCAACGACGTCGCTCTGGTCACTCTGACGACGACTTCATTCCAGCAGGCCGGGTTGACCGCGGGCACCACCTACTCCTACCGCGTGAGTTCCTACGACGCAGCGGGCAACAACTCGGCCTGGACGATACCGGTCTCGGTGACGACGCCGACAGCGTCTGACACTCAGCTGCCCTCCGTCCCCAAACGCCTCAAGGGAAAGGCTGCCTCCCCGACTCAGATCAATCTCTCGTGGCTTCCTTCGAGCGACAATGTCCGCGTTACGGGCTACTACGTTTATGTCAACGACGTCGCGCTGACCACGACGACCGCGAGATCGTTCCAGCACACCGGGCTGACCCCTGGCACGACGTACAACTACCGCGTGAGCTCCTACGATGCAGCCGGCAACAACTCGGCCTGGACCGCGACTGCGGTCTCGGTGAGGACGCCCTCGGGCCGCATTGCCCGCAGCGACTTCGACGGAGATGGCAAATCCGACATCCTGTGGCGCAACGCGGCGACCGGCGCAAACGCCCTATGGCTGATGAACGGCGCGGCGATTGCGAGCGGCCCCACGCTCTCCACCGTCGCGGACCTCACCTGGGGGATCGCCGGCGTCGGTGACTTCGACGGCGACGGCAAAGCCGACATCCTCTGGCGCAACAGCGCCTCGGGTGGAAACCTGATCTGGCTGATGAGCGGCTCCGCCATCCTGAGCGAGGCCGCAGTCAACTGGGTGACCGACTTCAACTGGAGCGTTGCGGGGATCGGCGACTTCGACGGCGACGGCAAGGCCGACATCCTGTGGCGCAACGGCGCGACCGGCGACGTGACGATCTGGCTGATGAGCGGCGGGACGATCTCGGGCGGCGCCGTGGCTTTCGCGACCGTCTCGGATGTCAACTGGGGCATTGCCGGTGTCGGCGACTTCGACGGCGACGGCAAGGCCGACATCCTGTGGCGCAACAGTACTACCGGTGAAAACCAGGTCTGGCTCATGAACGGGGCGACGATCCTGAGCGCCGTTGCCACCAGCGCGATGCCGGACCTCACCTGGACCGTCGCGGGGATTGGCGACTTCGACGGAGACGGCAAGGCCGACATCCTTTGGCGCAACCCGACGACCGGCGAGAACGCGATCTGGCTCATGAACGGTGCCACCATGACGAGCAGCGCTTCCATCGCGGCGATGGCGGATCTGAACTGGACTGTCGCGGGCACGGGCGACTTCGACGGGGACGGCAAGACCGACATCCTGTGGCGCAACGCGGCGACCGGTCAGGACACGATCTGGTTCATGAACGGCTCGACGACGACGAGCGGCCCTACCGGCACCATGGCCGATTCCAGCTGGTCGATCGCTTATCCCTGAATCGACCGCGCGTGGCTCAGAACGAAAGCCGCGCGGTGAGCGAAACGGTGTTCACGAGATACTCGGCGGTCGGAAGGTTCGAGTAGCGGCGTTCGCGCAGCACGCTCGCCTGGAGCGTGATGCTCTGCAGCGGCCTGTACGCAAGCGACGCGGTTGCCGAGCTTACCTTGTCGATCCTGCCCTGTGCGCCTCCCGACACCAGTCCCGGGTCGCCGAGGAAGTACCAGGCACTGTAGTCGAGGATGGCGGACAAGTCGATTTTGTCGGTGACGTTGAGCGTGGGGCGCACGGTCACGCCTTTGACGAGCACGAAGCTCGACTGGATATCCTGGAACGGGCTGATGTCCCGTCGCACCACACCAGTGAGCGAGAGTTTCCCCGTCACCTTCCAATCGTATTCGGCGACCGCCGTGTAGCCGTCGAGGTTGCTTTGCGGCGTGTTCGGGTAGCGCCGGCTGACGCGGCTGGCGCGCGCTACCACGCGCGATAGCCCGGTGACGGTCCAGTCGGCGACGAGTCCGCCGCTGACCTGCCGGTAGGAATCGTCGAAGGCGTCCCCGGGGACGAACGACCTGTTCGGATAACGGCCCTCCTCGACGCGCCCGCCCAGCCCTATCGAGCTGTTGGAGGGCGTCACGTAGCTCAAGCTCGCGTCGCCGCTGGATATGGTGATGTCGTTGGGCTGGAGTTGCGGATCGCCGTTCTTCTGCTCGAACACGCCGCCCCCAGCCTGGGCGCGCCAGCGCGGCGTGATCAGGAAGGCCCCGCTCAGCAAACCCTGCCGCGACTTGAGAGGGTCGGGCGTGGCGCTCTGCGTGTACTGGAACGGTGCCAAGACGAAGTTCTCCGTGTAGCCGAGTTGTCCGCTCAGGTCGTTGCCGATCTGCCAGAGCCAGATCGCCCGAATGTCGTGGCCGTTGAAATCCAGATCGGTAAAGTGATTGAACCGGGTGGCGCTCCAGGTGTAGCCCCCTTGGAAGCGCTGGCGGCTGAGCGGAGCGTCGAAGGCGAATCCGAGCGAGGTAGTGCTATAGGTGTCGGCTGTCGGGCTCGGCACGCGAAACACATTGTCGTCGCGGGTGCCTTTCTCCTCGACGAACGGGGTGAGCTTGCCGTCCCATAGCGCCTGCGCCGGCGACGCGGCGAGCGCCGCTGCTACGAGACACGCGTGCCCAAGGCCGAGCGCGCAGTCGCGCAAGCGCCCCCGGCTTCTCACACCGACATGCGGCGACGCGCGATGGCGCCTACACCGAGCAGGCCGGCCAGAATCATGGCCCAGCTACCCGGCTGGGGAGGCGACTCCTTCTTCGCGCCTGGAACGCTCTGCGCGGCGTCGCTGCCCGCGCGACTGGAAGCGCGGCCCTGCGCCGCGCCGCCGCCCGCCCCGTTGTCTGTGATGCGATAGAGGCGCACAGTGCTACGGCTGAACTGCGGCTGCTCGTCCGGCCCTTCGTCGGCCAGGGTAAAGGCATCGTAGGTCAGCGAGGAAAGCTCCTCGAGACTGGCCGGTCGCTGCGTGGCATGGCGGTGCACGCCTTCCGAATCGCGCGAAGGCATATTGATCGCAGCCGGCATGACTTCGGCTTTTCCGAAGCGACTGTCCGCGGCTGTTACGTGGGCGCTTGAGACAACCAGCGAAGCAGCGAGAATCGCGAGTTTTGCTTTCATCGGACTTCCTCGACTCGATAGGAAATCGGGAACGTGAGTGGCCCCGCTTGACGCCCTTCAGCATCGGGCCGTGGGATGACAGCGAGTCCGAATCGTCCTTGCGCGGACGTAGTCTGTTGGAACTACCGCGGGCAGTTTGCCCGCACGGACTACAGGCTGAGGATGCGAAGCGCGAGGCCCCTGCCGACGGCCTGCGCGCGGTTCTGGACGTTCAGCTTGCGCAGAATCTTCTGAACGTGGTTCTTCACCGTCAGCGGGCTGATGCCCAGGATCGCGCCGATCTCGATGTTGCTCTTGCCCATGTGGATCCACCTGAGGATTTCCTGCTCTCGCGACGTCAGGATTGCAGGGGCACCCGGCGATGCCCCGCCTCCCTCAGCGGCGGGACGACTGACCTGGGTGCGTACCCATGCCAAGTGCAGGAACGGCACCAGCAACTCCGCGAGATAGGACTGCTTCGCGGCTACCGTCCCGGGTTTGCAGGCGAACGCGAAGAAGCTGGCGACCTTGCCGAAAACGTCGTACGTCCCGTGCGCGAGCACGCCGTTCGTTCCGATCCGGGTCAACTCGCGTGCAAGCGCCGCCTGCGCGAATTGACTGCCGTTGCCGGAATCGACGAACACCGGGCGGAAGTAGTTGTCCTCCCAGGTCTTGATTAGATGCGGCACCAGAGAAGTGTCCCGCCGGAACATCTCGCTGAAGGGTCCGGGCTCCACGGGCGAAGTCGCGAACGCGTCGACGTGGAACAGCAGCGGCTCGCCGTTACGCAACGCACAGATCAGCAGCTCGTGCTTGATCAGGCTTTGCAGCAACCCCTGAGTCCAGGTGAAGAACTGGGGACGCGCGTGCACTCGCAGCGACGCGTCTATGTTCAGCATCAGCGCCTCGACCTCCAATGCATCCGGAGGCGGGCCATCATTGGTTATCGCGGTTGTCACTGGGGTCGACGTCTGGGGTAATTGCTCGGGGGCGGCACGTCGGGCGGCGGGCGGGTCGTCGATTCCTTGCACGACCGCCTTGCTTAGACTCGGAATCATCTGGTTCATCTGGTTCGCCTGGTTCAATTTGAGGCCGGTTTGTGAAATGCACGTGAAATGAGGAGGACTATTCCGTTTGGGTGGCCCATTCCGGAGCAGGCTGCCTCGGGAGAGGCGCTTCGCCTGGGTTGGATTCCGAAGGCGGCGTCGTAGTTCATTCGAACCAGCGCATCAACGATTCGGCGATTGCAATCGCGCGCTAGGGTGACGAACTTACACCCGCTGCACTTCGCCCCCGTTGATCGCAACCGACCAATCCAACCGGCAGATTCTCAATCAGCGCCTTGCGCCTGCGGCTCTCGTGCAGGCCGCGCTCGAGCCTCTGGTGGCGGAAGCGGCGCTGCTCGCGGTGACGCTGGCGTTCGGTGAGACCTTCGACGGCTCCTATCTGATCCTCGCGCTGATTCTGTTCTCGCTCACGTTCCCGGGGAACGCCTCCGAGCCGATGAGCACACGTGCGCTCACTGTCGACGTCGTCACCGGCTGGCTCGTGGTCGTCGGGCTTCTGCTGCTCATCGGCTGGGCGACGCAGACGCTCGGTTCCTTCGATCCACGCGTGCTCACGGTGTGGGCGCTCGCAACGCCCGCTCTGCTGTTTGTCGCGAGGCTGCTCATGCCCGCCGTCCTGCCCCGTCTCATGTCCGCTGAAGGCGTGCAGAGGGTGGCGGTGATCGCCGGCGACGGCGACCTCGGGCGAATGCTCGGCGAGAGAATCAGGAGCGCGCCGTTCCTCGGGATCCGCCTCGCGGGCTACTTCGACGACCGCAGCCCGGAGCGGCTCGGGGGGAACGAGGGGCGCGACGTGCTCGGCTCGCTCGCCGAGCTCGCAGACTACGTCAAGACGCATCGAGTCGATCTGATCTACCTCACGCTGCCGATGGCGTCCCAGCCGCGGATACTGAACCTGCTCGAAGAGCTGCGCGATACGACGGCGTCGATCTATTTCACGCCAGACATATTCCTGTTCGACCTGATCCAGGCCCGCATGGGCGCCATCGGCGGCATGCCGGTGCTCGCGGTCTGCGAGACTCCTTTCTACGGCATGAGCGGCCTGGTCAAACGCGCGAGCGACATCGCCCTCGCAACTTCCGCGCTGGTATTTGCCCTGCCGGTCATGATCGCCATCGCGCTCGGCATCAAGCTCACGTCCGCGGGTCCGGTCCTGTTCACGCAGCGCCGCTACGGCCTCGACGGCAAGGAGATCACCGTCTACAAGTTCCGCACGATGAGCGTGCTCGAGGACGGAGGCGCGGTTCGCCAGGCCACCCGGGGCGACCCTCGCGTGACGCCGCTGGGGGCGTTCCTCCGCAAGTATTCCCTCGACGAGCTGCCGCAGTTCGTCAACGTCCTTCAGGGCCGTATGAGCGTTGTCGGGCCCAGGCCCCACGCGGTGGCGCACAACGAGACCTACCGCAAGCTGATCCGGGGCTACATGATCAGGCACAAGGTGAAGCCGGGCATCACCGGCTGGGCGCAGGTGAACGGCCTGCGCGGCGAGACCGACACGCTCGACAAGATGCGCGCGCGCATCGAGTACGACTTGAGCTATCTGCGGACCTGGTCGCTGCAACTCGACTTGCAGATCGTCCTGAGGACGATCCTCGTGGTGCTGAGATCGCACAACGCCTACTAGAAACGCGCGGGACGCGTCTCTCCGGGCACCGTCTTCAGGCAAGCTTGCGAAGGAAACGATAGCCGGTACCTCTCACCGTCTCCAGCAGTCCCTCGTGCCCCGAGGGATGGAGCGATTGACGCAGCCTGCGGATGTGGACGTCCACGGTGCGCTCCTCCACGAACACGTGGTCGCCCCACACCTCGTCGAGGAGCTGTGAGCGGGTGTACACCCTGTCCGGATGCGTCATGAAGAAGTGCAGCATGCGAAATTCCGTGGCACCGAGCTCGATCCTGCTGCCTCCCGCACTGATGCGATGCGCCGCGGGATCGAGCTGCAGCCCGGCGACTTCGACGATGTCGTCGCTGAGAAGCGGCGCGCGGCGACGGATAACCGCCTTGATGCGCGCGAGCAACTCGCGCGTCGAGAACGGCTTGGTGATGTAGTCGTCGGCGCCGGCCTCGAGGCCCGTGACCTTGTGCGTTTCCTCCGATCTGCCCGTGAGCATGATGATGGGAACATCGCGCGTGCGCTGGTCGGTGCGCAACTGCCTCGCGAAGCTCACGCCGGTCTCGTTGGGGAGGATCCAATCTAGGAGCACCAAATCCGGCACTATTTCGCGGATCGAAGCCATGGCTTCAGGCACGTTGGCCGCGCGCATCACGCGGTGGCCGGCGCGCTCAAGATTGGCGGCGATGAGCCTCTGAGTGATGGGTTCGTCTTCGACTACGAGGATTGCACCGTTCATGGCGTGTGGACTCCGTGCGTTGCTTCCCCTCTTTGGGGACGCTGGCCGCGCGCGCAAGCGGCGACCGCTGCCATGATAATGCGTCGATCGACACATCTCTATCGCTGCCGCTTGATCTTTTTGTCGCGCGGCGTTGTCGTCGCGTAACGGAACCGCTACGGACTAATGCGGGAAAACCCGCGCAAGCGGGCGAGCCGGATCAGATCAGCTGATACTTGACTGCGTAACGGACGAGCGCCGCATTGTCCGTGAGCCTCAGCTTTTTGAGGATTCGCGCCCGATACGTGCTGATCGTGCTCGGGCTGAGATACATTTCCGCCGCGATCTGGTTGATCTGCCTGCCCGAGGCGAGCAGCCACATGACCCGGTATTCACGGTCGGACAGAGACTCGTGGAGAGGTTTTTCGGAATCGGAGGCCAGCTCGGAGGCCAGTTTCTCCGCGAAGGCGGCGCTGACGTATTTTCCCCCGCTCACGACCTTGCGGATCGCGGCGGTCAGCTCCTCGTTGGCGCTCTCCTTGTTGATGTAGCCGGCGCCGCCCGCCTTGAAGACCTGGGCGGCGTGCGCCTCCTCGGGAAGCATGGTGAGTATCAGCACGGGACGCCCGGGGCGCTCGCGCTTGAACTCCTTGATGAGCTCGAGGCCGTTGCGGCCCGGCATCGAGTAATCGAGGACCGCCACGTCCCAGTCGAGCTTGCGCGCGAGCTCGAGGGCATCGTGACCGTCCTTGGCCTCGCCAACGACGACCATGTCCGGCTCGGAGGCCAGGATCTCCCTCAGGCCGCGCCGCACTACCGCGTGATCGTCTGCAATGAGGACCTTAATGGCCGCGTCCCTCTCTGGACATCATCCAAGAGTCTACTTCAAGCCGAGCGGAATAGACACTTTGACCCTAGTCCCCCGGTCCCGGGGGCCGGTTATCTCGATGCCTCCGCCGAAGGGCAGCGCGCGCTCCCGCATACCGAGGATACCGAGCGATTTCGGGCTGGCCATCGCAGCCTCGTCGATGCCTGTCCCGTTGTCCTCGACCTCGAGCACGAGGACGCCGCCCTCCACGCGCATGACCACGTCGATTCGCGTCGCGCTGGCGTGGCGCGCGACATTGGTGAGCAGCTCCTGAAAAATCCGGAACGCCGCGGTCGAGCGCTCGCGATCGAGCGCCAACTCTTCCGAAGGCAGCGATAGCTTGCAGCGGACGCCGCTGCGTTTCTGGAATTCCTTCGCCTGCCATTCGATTGCGGGGCCCAGTCCCAGCTCGTCCAGCACCTCGGGTCGCAGGCGCGTGGCGATCCGCCGCACGGACTGGATCGTCGCGTCGATCAGGTCGAACATCGAGCGCGTCTTCGACGCCAGGGGCTTCTGATCCGGAGGCAGATTCTTCGCCACCCATGTCAGATCCATCTTCAATCCGGTCAGCGCCTGACCCAGCTCGTCGTGAATCTCGCGGGCGATCCTCACCCACTCCTCTTCGCGCACCGACTGCAGGCGGGCGGCCAGCGCGCGCAAGTTCTCCTCGGACTTCCGGACGTCGTCCTCGGCGCGACGGCGCTCGGCTATCTCGCGCGTGAGGGCGAGATTCTTGTTGAACAGGTCCACGAATACCGAGATCTTGAACTTGAGCACTTCGGGGACGATGGGCTTGACCATGTAGTCCACCGCGCCGGCCTCGTAGCCCCGGAACATCGACGGGAGATCCTCGTACGCGCCGGTGAGGAAGATGATCGGCGTGGAGCGGGAACGCTCCCGCGCGCGGATAGCGCGGGCGGCGGTGAACCCGTCAACTCCCGGCATCCGTGCGTCCATCAGTATGACCGCAAAATCCTGGTCGGAAACGCGCTGCAGCGCGCGCTCGCCCGATTCGGCGAGGACCACGCCGTATCCCGACGACCGTAGGAGGGCCTCCATTGCCACCCGGTTCCTGGCGTCGTCGTCGACCACGAGAATGCAGGCTTGCGATGAAATCGAGTCCGCGCCTTCGTTCATTGATTTCTTCGCGTGAAAACCAGCGGTAACTCTACTACCTTTAATACAATACCGCGGTGCGCTTCCCCCGCCGTGTCGCCATCATCGCAGCCCTGGCGCGCAACCGCGCCATCGGATTGAACAACGCGATGCCCTGGCGGCTACCGGAGGACCTGAAGCGCTTCAAGCGTCTTACGATGGGGCACGCCGTGGTCATGGGCCGAAAGACCTTCGACTCGATCGGCTCGCCGCTGCCGGGCCGTGACAATATCGTCATCACGCGCTCGCCCGAATGGTCGCGGCCCGATTGCCGGATCGCTCGCTCGCTCGAGAACGCGCTCGCCGCGGTCGACCCGGACCGCGACGCGTTCGTCATCGGAGGTGCGCAGATCTACGCGCTCGCTCTGCCCTACGCGCAACACCTTCACATGACCGAGATCGGGCGCGATTTCGAGGGCGATGCCTTCTTTCCGGAATTCGACCGCTCGCAATGGCGCGAGGTCTCGCGCGAGCGGCGCGCCTCGGGCGGCGCGGACGGGTTCGACTACGCGTTCGTCGAGTACGAGCGCAGCGCCTGGCCTAGATCACGCGGACTTCAGGCAGCGGGAATCCGTTGAAGTTGCTCGCGTAGGCCGTGGTGTACGCACCCGCGTTGCGCAGGTAGACGTAGTCGCCCTCCTGCAGGTCCGAAGGCAGCGGCTCGTCGCGCATCACCACGTCGATCGAGTCGCAGGTCGGGCCGGCGACGTTCCAGGGCATGTCGGGCCCCGAGCGGTCGGTGCGGATCTTGTACTTGAGACCTTCCGCGGTCTCGATGATGCCGCCGAACAGGCCCGCGTCCAGGTGCATCCAGCGTTTGTTCGCGCGGGTCGCCGTCCCCATGATGCGGCACACGAAGTAGCCGGCGTCGGAGACCAGGAAGCGGCCGGGTTCGGCGATCACCTTCACCGTCGCCGGAAAGGCCTCGAGCGCGCGGTTCACCACTTCGCCGATCACCTCGATCGCGGGAATGGGCTTCACGTGCCGGACGGGAAAACCGCCACCGATGTTCAGGAGCCTGGGATTGAGGCCCACCTTGCTCATGTGGTCGAACACGGCGCGCGCTTTCTCGATGCCGACGCGCCAGTTCTCCGGGTTGCGGCACTGGGAGCCTACGTGAAAAGCGATTCCCGCGAGGTCGGCCTTGAGCTTCGCCGCCGCGGCGACGATGTCGCGCACTTCCGAAGTATGGGCGCCGAACTTGCCGGCGAGGGGCCAGTCGCTGCCGATGTTGGGCGTGTCGAGGCGCAGGTACAGCTTGGCGTCCGCCTTGAGCGAATGGATCTTTTTCAGCTCCTCGAGCGAGTCGATCACGAACCACTCGACGCCCTTCGCCGCAGCGTAGGCGATGTGGTCACGCGACTTGACCGGATTCGAGTAAAAGATGTCGGCCGCCGCCACGCCCTGCGCGAGCAGCATGTCCAGCTCGGCGATCGAGGCGATCTCGAAACCGGCGCTCTCCTCGATCATGATCTTGAGCACCCGGGGATCGGGATTGGCCTTGACTGCGTAGTGGGGTCGCACGCGCGGCATCGCCGCCGCAAAGCGACGCGCTTTCTCGCGGATGATGTTGGAATCGATCAGGAGGAACGGCTTGTCATAGCCGTCTTTGACTGCCGCCCGGACTTTTTCGAAATCCAGGCTCGACTCGGGGTGCGAGTCGAAGAGGTGGGTCTGTTCGAATGCCTGCTGTCGGATGGACTTGATGGTCTTTTT
>Ga0137409_10000535_pt1 | contig 41925 bp, 38 predicted proteins | sample CZODoug1_16funga_FD_122059 | JGI IMG/M metagenome (GOLD analysis project Ga0137409, IMG submission 122059) | Vadose zone soil fungal communities from Angelo Coast Range Reserve, California, USA - CZODoug1_16fungal (Hybrid Assembly) | ecosystem: Environmental > Terrestrial > Soil > Vadose zone...
AGAGAGGAATAATCGACACGTACCGTAAGCGCGATCTTTTCCGTAGATTTGCGTTGGATAACTTCGCTGCCATTCATCGATTGCTTCTAGAAAACAAACGTGTGGTACGTCCTATACGTGAAATGTACCAGGGTCTTGCTGAGAAGCTGGGGACACGGATATTCGAAGATCGTCTAGCGGAATTAGCTAATCCAATCGTAGTGCCGAATTTCAAAAAACAAGCCAATTAATTATTCGGAAGCCAACAGGGATGAGTTCCATTCGGTTCATTGTTGAACAAATACCGTTCTCATGGTTAGGGGCGCTAATTGCAGTATGGTTTGGCTGGTACCTTAGCGAAAGAGGTAAACGCCGAGTAGCTGGCCAGTTTGCGTCGGGGCGCGCTCTGACTACGTTACTGCTGATGCGCCGAAGAATGCTTGCAGTCCAGAAAAGCAAGGAATTCCTAGGCGGCATGGTGGAATTGCCACCCCAAGCGGCGTTGGCTATCAAGCTTTTTCTCGACACACTCCTTTCCGAAGTGGACGTGTCGGATCATGAATACAACGACGCGGTCTCATATCTGGCCGGTATCGATCCCATACTTGCAATGTGGTTGCGCATTGATCGGGTGCGCGATGGTACTGCCATAAGTGAACTAAATAAACTCGCGCTCACTCCTGGAGTGCCTTCGGCTGTGTCAAGCGCTCTGTCAGAGGTTTCTGATCCAAAGAAGCTGGAAGAATCTATCGTTGAATTAGCCCGCCTACACGGAAGGAAAACCGTAAAAAACATTAGATCTCACCTGAAAAATGAACTCGAAACCATGTCAGAGTCCGACGCTACAATTGATAATCTCCTCAAGTCATTGAAAGACTTAATGCGCGCCGAAAATCAGGCACACCCTCCCAGGGAAAATGATATGGTTTGATTCGCAAAAAGAAATGACCCTGGTGTGCGGAGTCAGGACGGCGACCTGCTGAGGCTGAATGTCTCCGCCAACTCATTGAGCGAAGAGTGTGGAATTCGGCAGCATCACACCCAGAGTTCGAAGAAGCGGACGAGCCAGTTTACTGGTGACTGTGTCCAGTTTGAGAGCGATGGTAGACCAATGGCAAGTGTGAGCGCTCTCAAAAGGTAGACGAACCACATTAGTGCGCACAGGGCAGCGGCCGCTGGCGCATCCGGCTCCTCGTCCTTTGCAAGGTGTCTTTGAATCCATACCGAGAGATAGCCGACAATCATGCCGGGCCAAAATGAAAATGCCACGATCAGTGCATCCTTAGCTGTGTTGACCGCGTTAATGGGGTGAATTTCATAGTGGATGGCGCCTTCGACCAGGAGCGCCAGCGCGCCCGCAAAAACTTGCGCCAGGAACTTTAGGAATTTCATAAGAACTCCCTTGCCGCTGAAGCGGGCGAAGTTTTTGGGTTAAGGCGGGCGCGTTGCGTTGGCGAGTTGCTAGGCAAAACGGTGGCACGAGTCCCAGTCTGGCCGTTTTGCCGGTTCTCTTCGCGGTGCTAACGAAACGCGCCCGCTGCTCATGAGCGTTGGGGCTCATGAATGTTTGCCTTCGGCTCGCCTGCGGCGCGAAGGAGGCTTTGTGCGTTTGATCCAGGGTGGCGCGCGAGACGCGCTTACCCCTGGCTACTCTCTGCCACGCTTTCAGCGTAAGGAGCCTGCCACGCTTTCAGCGTGAGGAACGCGCCTAGACGCGCTTCAAGTCCTGCCTACTACTCACCTCTCGCCAAAGTTCAATTATCGGTCAAGGCGGGTGAATTATCGATCGCCACTTTCTTCCGCGGACTCGGAACGTGGATTGGGGTTTCGATCACGTTTGGATACCGGTTGGCGCCCTCGTCAAAGATGCCTATAAGGTTGATGGTTACGCGCACAATGTAATCACCTTCGGGGACGCCGGTAATGTCGATCCATTGGCCGGTGAGCTGCTTGTAATACCAGTCGCCCCAACCGGAAGATATGCCCTGATAAGCGCAATCGTATCCGTTGCTTTTACCGCCGTCGTATTTGAAAGAGTCTTCGAAGCAGAACCCTTGTTTGTGTCCTGCTACCACTACGGTGCGATCGGCATTCAGGAGTTCATAAACGGAAAAGTCGCGAATGTGATAGTGCCCGTGGCAGGGCGCATACACAAAAAACGCTGCATAGGGATTATTGGGATCGCTACGGTCGCCTACGATCAGGTCGCCATCGCCGCCGTTCATGAGGACGGTGTCAAAGCGCAAAATGCGCCGGTAGCCGGTGCCGCCGACGGCTCCTTCTACGACCGCGCAGGTGCCGTCGTCAAACAGCCGGTCAACGATTTCCATCTGCGACGTGAAGCGCTGCGGGTCAACCGTTAGATCAGGCTTGCCACCGTTGTCGTAGACAGGGAAAAGCCGGCCCACACTCGTCCTTTGTGCCAGGGCCGTTGGAGTTGCGAGAACCAGCAGAGTGATGATGGTAACCAGGGAAGCTCTTAGTTTGCGCATGTAATTCACCTCTTATGGGATAGAAAGCCAAAATCTGTCGAGCGAAGCTAACAGGAAACGTGCAAAGCGTACTGAGTTTGAAATTGAGCGACACGACAATATTCTCACGGCGCGAGCAAGTCAAACAGCGTAAAGGATCAGAGACAGAGGTCAGCAATTGCGGAATGGGAAAGGATGGCTGATCGTTCACGAACATCTGTCCGCGCCGCTGAAGTAGTGTTGGCGTGGCGAACAGCGTGAGGACCCACGCGCTACTCCAGGTGGTACTGACATGAACGCGCGCGCGTCGTTTATTTGGACAACGACCGGTGGTCTTCGACCACCGTTATTCTCTGTCACGCCTCCGGCTGAAGAAGATCTTGTGCGAGTGATCCAGGGGTGGCGCGCGAGACGCGCTTACCCCTGGCTACTCTCTTTCACGCTTTCAGCGTGGAGGAACCCACTCGCTGACGCGGGTCAGAGGTCAGAGGTCAGAGGTCAGAGATCAGAAGTCAGAGATCAGAAGTCAGCAGTCAGCACTCAGCAGTCAGATTTATTGAGGCGGCTCACCGGGTCGTGGCTGGCCGTCGGGCCAGGGCGCCATCCGCATAGCGCGGAGTTTCGTCTGTTGTTCAGACGTCAACTGGTTCTTGAGGCGAATGCCCAGGCTGAAATGGAGGTGTTTGATCTGACGCTCCGTATCCAGCACCTTGTCGAGTTGGGACAGGGCTTGCTGTTCGTCGACGGAATTAGGTTTCATTATTTGGTGCAGCGCTTCCATGGCGTCCTGAAGCTGCCACTGCAACTCGAGGAAGCGCGTCGTCGTTTTTTGAATCTCACCGCGCATGAAGGCCTTCTGTTCGTCGGTGAGTCCGATTTCGCGCGCGTGGGCCATGATCAGCTCCGGCGGAAACATCACATCGCCCAATGGATCCATAGGGGGTACAGGCGGCACCGGCGCGCGCGGCGGCGTCGGCGGAGTTGCATTCTGTGGTGGTTGCTGTGCCCGCAGCAGCGGAATGCCAACCAGCAAACTGAGACTGAGTATTGCGATTATGATTCCGATTCTTCTTTTCATTGTCTTCTCCTTCACTGCGAGTTGACTAGTTGGCCGGTCGCTACCGCTCCCGGTTCTGATATGACGGTGTGTTTGGCAAGAATGTTTTCAATTCGGTGAGGGAACGATCAAGTTGCGGCAACGACGTCAACACGTCGTTCGCCGGCGATTGCATGAGCGTCGCTGTCGGTGATTGCCAACCTGAAATAGAGATCGTCTCCCGAATGGCTGCGTTTCGGCCATTGACGTCTCCCTGACGGCGCGCCGTGATTCTCCGATCGCGGCGGTTGCGTTGGACGTGATTATGCGGTTCAACCACGCCAAGCTGTGTGGGTCCAGGAATGGCTCGCGGCGGCGTGGGCGTTGAGCCGCCAGTTGGTTGAACAGCGGCGACGCCTGGAGTAGACGGCTGACTCCGTTGCCAGTATCGCGACCAGAGCACGAGAGAGCACAGGGTGATGACAACCACTGCCGTGGCCAACGCGAAAGAGATCTTGAACACGCGCGGCGATCCTGGACTCGTCGCCTGCGCACGGTTCCACACGCTGATGAATCCCGGTGCAGCGCGCTCGTCCGCGAGTTTCAGTTCACGAAACAGCGCCTGGATTTTCTTTTCGTTCCCAGCTAATGCCATAGTCTAGTTCCTCTCTCGTCAATGACTCGCGCAAATGCTTTTTTCCGCGTTCGTAATGTTGACGTGCACTGCCTACAGAGACGCGCATTACATCTGCGGCTTCGCGCAGGCTCAAATCTTCGTAAAACACCAGGTGCAGAACTTCTCGTTGGCGCGCATGCAAACTTTTGAGAGCACTTTGAAACTGCTTCTGCGCTTCCGATCTTTCCAGCGCTGCCGCCGGTTCTGCCGCGAAAGAGTTTCGCGGCGGTGTGGGGTTCGAGACGGCCGCTGATCTCAGTATGCGCAGCAACCTCTTGCGGTGCTCGGTTATCGCTGTCTTGCGGATCACAGCGAACAGCCAGGTCTTAAGGTTGGATTCGCCTCGATACCGCGCTTTGCCTTCAAGAATCTTTAGATAGACTGTTTGCAAGACTTCTTCCGCTTCTGCTCGGTCGCGCCGGCAACAACTCAGAGCCCAGCCGAAACTGGCGCCATGAAGTTTTTCGAGCTCGGCTTGCAGCGCCGAGATGTCCATCTGCTTGTGTTTCACGGTTCTTGTTCCGTGCTCAGAGTATTAGTCGCGTCGGCGGACGAATTATATGACGCAGGCGCGGGAAAATGTTGGACAACCTGCGCACGGAGGGTTACGGAGAAAGGAGCCGGAGGCCGGAGGCAGCGAGGTCTTCACGTCGATGGCGTGAAGGCCCACCGCTGGACCCCATCAATAACTTTTCAGAGCTTTGTGACTCTGCGACGTCTCATTCGCGAGTTTACAGAATTCGATAACGCGGTTTTCGGCCCAGAAGCGATCCTCGCCGTCGTGACCGTTCGCGGAGACAAAGGCAACGTGTCCGCCCTGCCGTGGTCCCAGCACAAGGATGTAGGGATTGTTAACTACCGCCGGGTCGCACAGCGGTGTGAAAGGAATAAACGGATCGTCCTCGGCGTGGATGATTAGAGTTGGCAGGCGAATTTGAGCGGTTACTCGTAGCGCGCTGGAGCGGTAGTAATAATCCCCGGCATCGGCAAAGCCGTGAGCAGGCGCCGTGAAGCGCTCGTCAAACTCTCTCAGAGTGCGCACCTGTCGCAAATCGCTGACGTCGTAAAGCTCCGGGTACAACTTATGTTTGGTGCGGATTCGTTTTTTTAGCCGGCGCACGAAGTCCTGCTGATAAATCCAATTTGAACGCTTCAGGATCAGTTCCGCGGCTGCGATTAGATCGACAGATGGCGAAACAGCGCAAACGCCGAGAATTTGCGGCGGTGGGTTGTCGTCATACTCGCCGGCCAGTTTAAGCACAAGATTTCCGCCAAGTGAGAAACCCACCAGAACCATTCTCGACACTCGATCGTTGTCTATCAACTCGGCAACAACTGCGCGCAGGTCCTCGCTTAGACCTCCGTGATACAGAGTTGGCGTGAGGTGTTCACTGCCGCCGCAGTTTCGCAAGTTTACTCTTACGATATTGAAGCCGGCCTGAAAACCTTTCTCCGCCATCGCCTGCATGTAATTTGAGGAGGTGGAACCTTCAATGCCGTGCCAGACAACGATGGTTGGATGATCGCTCGGGTTAGTTTGCCAGCGGCAATGAGCCAGGACTTTCACGCCTGGCGCAACTTCGAACAAGCGCTCTTGATCTCTTTCGGATGCAAAACGAAATCGACGCGGCCACAGGTAGGCAGCGAGCGTTTGTGCATGACCGTTATGAAAGAATCTATGAGGTCTGAAGCTGTTTGCTGCGAAGGTACGAGCCGCGCGTGAGAGGAACGAAGGGGCTATCGTGGTTGTTAACGCTGGCTTTTCCCGTTCAACCGCTAATTCTTCGACGTCGGGAAGCATGTTTCGAAAACCCCCGGGCACGCAGGCTACCCTATTGATGACGAGAGGGAAGCTACCGCATCATTATACAGGTAAACGGAGAATCAAAAAGGGAAGCGCGAGCTGGAGCATTGCCTTAGCTTAATTTACCTCTGCGTAACCGCTGCGTTCTTTGCGTCTCTGCGGTTAATATTGGAGCATTCACCGCGGAGACGCAAAGAACGCCGAGTTAACGCAGAGAATGGGAGTTTGGACTACCTGTTTGCCGGTTCAGCGAAAATTCAATGAGCGTAAAGAGTTGGAGCGGGCGTACCAAACGAGATCTGATCCTGGAGGTTTGGGAGGCTCTCGACTGCGAATCGGTGGGGGCGCGCGAGCTGGAGCAGATTCAGCAAGCATTGCGCGAGAAGTTTGGCGACGGGGCGTTGACGTCTCCAGCAGCGATCGCGCGGACGGTTGCCGACGAAGGCGCGGTGCTGCGACATCCGGAAGTCTCGGACTCAGATCTGAAATGGCGCCAGGAGAATCTGGACGAGCAAGGTTTCGGGGGTTTTCAGACGGAATTGGATTTTGTCAGTTTGTCCACGGCTTTCGCGTCAATGGTGAAACTTGAAGAGAAGCGTCTCGAACTTCAGACAGACGACGACACGAAGCGGTTGAATCAATTACGAGACATCGTTGTGGATGCGCGGAAGGATTCGCTATTGAGAGCGCGCAGCAAAATCATCGTCGAGGACGAACGGGCACAGGCGAAGGAGATTTCGCATTGGCTGACCGTCTGGCTGCAAGCCCCCGAGCTTTTTTCCGACTGGCTCGACCTGCGCCGGCGCTCGCCGGAGTTTCGGAAGATCTTTGGAACAGAAGCCCAACCATGAGGGAGGGCTCGGTCTAATGAGATATCCTCGTCACGGTCGGGCTTCAGCGGAGCCCTTCCTCATGGTCGGGCATCAGCGGAGCCCTTCCTCATGGTCGGGCTTCTGCCTCTAGTCCTCCTCTTCGCCGCCGCGAATTCTTCCTTCGGCCCTCGATTGCTCGATGACTTTTTGTGCGAGGTTTCCGGGAACCGGATCGTAATGTGAAAACTGCATGTGAAACGATCCGCGTGCCGCTGTGATCGAATTGAGAATTGACTGATAGTTGAGCATTTCCGACATCGGGACCTGTGCTTTGATCACCTGGTTTTTGCCGCTCGCCTCCATGCCCTGCACACGCCCGCGCCGCGAATTCAGATCGCCCATGATGTCGCCGCTGTTTTCCTGCGGCGCGCTGATCTCCACGTCCATGATCGGTTCCAGTATCGAAGGCTTGACCTTTTCCATCGCCGCGCGAAAAGCCTTGCGACCCGCCGCGCGAAACGAATGTTCATCCGAATCGACGTTGTGATACGACCCGTCGATCAACTGCACCTTGAAATCCACCAGCGGGTAGCCGGCGATAGCGCCTGACTTGGCGGCTTCGATGATGCCTTTCTCGATAGCGGGCCGAAACTGTTGCGGCACGGCGCCGCCAAAGATCTTGTCCTCGAAAATAAAACCACTGCCGCGCGGCAACGGCTCGAAGACAACTTTGCAGTCGCCAAACTGACCACGGCCGCCCGTTTGTTTCTTGTGACGGCCCTGCACCTCGGCGCGCTGGGTAATGGTTTCCTTGTAGGGAACTTTGGGCGGATGAAGAGTCACCTCCACGCCGTAGCGCTTCTTCAACTTCTCAACTACGGTCTCGACGTGAAGTTGTCCCGAACCGGAAAGCAGGAACTCCTTCGTTTGCGCGTCGCGCGTGAAATGAATCGCGGGGTCTTCTTCCAAAATCTTGTGAAGCGCGACACTAATCTTTTCCTCGTCCTGTCGCGATTTGGGTTCAATCGCAAAGGCGATCGCTGCCTCAGGATAGACAACTGGGTCGTACACGATAGGCGATTGTTTGTCGCAGAGCGTGTCGCCGGTCTGCGTTTCTTTCAGCTTTACACAAGCGACGATATCGCCGGCGTGAGCTTCAGAGACTTTGTCCAGTTGTTTTCCCTGGATCGAGTGCAACATGCCCAGGCGCTCCATTGCTCCGCGCGATGAGTTGAACACATTGGCGTCGGTCTGCAACTTGCCGCTGATGATTTTCATCACGTTTATGCGGCCTGCGAAAGGGTCGGCAACGGTGCGGAAGCAGTAGGCGGAAAACGGTTCGCTATCAGCATACTTGCGCGCGATCTTTTCGGCATCCGGGGCGGCATCGACCGGCAAGCCATACTCAGCAGTGTGATTCGCCGGGTCAGGAACGTAATCGACGATCGCATTGAGCAAAGCCCGCAAGCCGACGAGCGTTGCGCCAGACACGGCAAACACCGGACAGAGTTTGCTGTTGGCGATCGCTTTATTGATGTTCGGAAGAATGTCAGCCTCATCAAGCGTTCCCTGTTCGAAATATTTTTCCATCAGAGCATCGTCAGACTCGGCCACCAGCTCCACCAATCGCTCGCGCGTCTTATCGACATACTCCCGGCCCTCGCTCGGAATCTCAATCTCCTTCGCCTGTCCGTCGGCGCCTAACTCGTAAGCCTTCATATGAACTACGTCAACCACGCCGCGGAAATCTTTCTCTTTTCCGATCGGCAGCGTGAAAGGGATGATGGACCGGGCGAAAGTCTTCTGTGCGCTTTCCACGGCGGCGCCAAAATCCGCATGTTCTTTATCGAGTTTTGTAATTGCCATAATTCGCGGCACGATGAACTCATTCGCATAGGCCCAGGTTTTTTCAGTCTGAACTTCAACTCCCTTAACCGCATCCACAACGACGAGCGCGCAATCGGCCACTCGCAACGCCGGCCGCGCATGAGCGACGAACGCAGCGTAACCGGGCGTGTCAATAAAATTGATTTTGGTATCGCGATATTCTAAATGAGCGAGTGCGGTATTGAGTGTGATCTTGCGGGCGATGGAATCTTCTTCGTGATCGGTAACGGTGGTGCCTTCATCGACCTTACCCCAGCGCGGTGTGGCTCCGGCGACGTAGAGAAGCGAACTGATTAGTTGCGTCTTCCCTACGTCGCCGTGTCCGATGACCGCAAGGTTGCGAATCGAGTCCGTGGCGTAGGCTTTCATAAAGATAAGTCCTTTCAGAGAGCGAATTTTAAGTAGGACAGACATTCCTGTCTGTCCGATATGAATCTGACGACAGGCAGGTATGCCTGTCCTGCTAGTGTCCGGTGTGAAGTAATTTATCTGAGCGGGAAGGTGGAAGGCAAGTTAGCAGGATAATGAGCGGTTGGTGTGCTAGGAATTTCAAACGGGCACTGTCAGGCCGACATATTACTGGGACCGCGGGCGTCTCGCCCGCAGTGGGTCGCAGATACAGATCTTTACAGAAGATCACTCGATTTATCTGATTACTTCGCGCTTCGCGCTCTAAGCGGGCGAGACGCACGTGGTCCCAGTGAGCAGTTGTCGAGCCATCTTTGTCAGGCGATTTTGCATCCCAGACTGGGAATAGATTTGCACAGTTAACTGGAGAAAGAACCATGCTTTACCGAAGATTAGTTTCGTCTGCCGCAATGTTTGCTTTGGCGCTCGTGTTCACTGCGACCGCGCTTGCGGCGGGCACAAATAAGGCAATCCCCACTAATACAACAAACACCGATCGCAAGCACAGCCAGGTTTCGGAACCGCTGAATCTCGCCGTCCTGGTGCAGGATGATCTCATCTCGCAAGTCGGCAATGAACTCGGCGTTACGCGCGACTTCATCCGCTCGCTGCCCAGCGGCTCGCGTGTGATGGTTGGCTACATCACGACGGGTACGCTGCAAGTGAGACAACCATTCACGAGCGATTTGGACCAGGCTGCGCGCTCGCTCAGAGTGCCGCGCTCCAGCACGTCAGCCTCCGCTTACAACCCATACGTTGAGGTGATCGAAGCATTACGTAGTTTCGACGCGAACTCGAAGATCAAGAATGCAATATTGCTGATTTCTGACGGACTCGACACGTCGCGAGGGTTCGATGTTACGAGCTCGGGTCACACGCTCGATCTTGAGCGCGCGATCAAGCACGCCAACGATCGCAACGTTGCCGTCTATACGTTCTATGCGCCCGCGGTCGGCTTGACGAGCCGCAGCCGGCTGGCCGCCAGCTATGGACAGAATTCGCTCAATCGGCTGGCAGACGATACGGGTGGGAAGGCCTTCTTTCAGGGGACGACCGGCTTCGTCACTTTCGACGCCTACTTCAAGCGCCTGAGACAGACACTAAACCAACAGTATGCTCGGGCTACCTAAGCTATCGCGTTTTCGCATTAAACAGGACGCCGCCACGGGGATGATTCTCGGGCGGCGTTTTTGTTTTGGTTATGGCGCAAACTCCTGGTTTGCGCTGTTTTTCAAATCGGCCCGCCAGATAATTGTCATCGTGGTTGCAAACCAACAGTGGGCTTTGCATAATTTGCTTGGTTTGGGAAGAAGCGCGGTGATAAAGTTAATGCCATCGGGGCAGTAGTCAACGCCATCGAGCAGTAGCCTGACCATGGGGCGGGCGAAAAGACAAGCACCAGCTTACAAGTGCTCCGCGGATTTGCAATGGTAGTTCAAATTTACTCTTCTGGCCCACGGCACTGGCGGCTCACACTTAATCAACCGGTAATCCTCCGGTAGTTGACTGGCAACGTGCGCGAATACTGTCTCATCGTCGAGGGGGCGTATCTTTCGGAATCCGAAGCCGAGCATGCCCTGCGTGACCCGTTCATCGAGGATTGGGTCGAACAAACCGGCGGCTTCAAAATCCACAACATGGACACGATACAGATCACGGCCGGCGTCACGCTTGGCTCGCTCGGCGTGGTGATGCTCGACGATCGGTTGTTTGAGATCGCCAGCGCCGACGCTGAGCATCCGCTGACTGAGCTCAAAGCGAAAGGCGTCGCTGAAGCACTGCGGCGGCAGGATATGTTTGACGAGATCGAGGTCAAGCCCCGCGATGAAGCCGGAGAAGTTTAGAGTCCAGCCCGGGGGTCGCCACGCGGGCAGCCCGTGTGGGGTGGTAGTCTTTAGGCTGCCGGCGCAAGTAGCAGAACCAGCAAACGATCCACGAAGAGTCACGAAACAAGGCGGAAGTCGCACGAAGTCGCGCATTCTTTTTCGAGCGATTTTGGCTTCCTTCGTGTAATTTCGTGGACCGCAACCTTTTTTTAGCATCCTGCTAAAGCCTGGACTCGAAACTGTTGAACGCTGAACCCAAACAGACATTTCTTGACGGCCGCGTGGTGGTTGTCGTCGGCGACATCACCCGCCAGGACGTTGACGCAATCGTAAACGCAGCGAATTCTACGCTGCTGGGTGGCGGTGGAGTTGACGGCGCAATCCATCGCACTGGTGGGCCAACGATTCTTGAAGCCTGTCGCGAGATCAGGCGAACGAAATATCCCGATGGGCTACCGACAGGCGAAGCCGTGATCACGATGGCGGGAGATCTGCCCTCACAATTTGTGATCCATACAGTAGGGCCAGTCTATGGTCAGCACGCCGGACGTGAATCAGAATTGCTGGCCGCGTGTTACCGGAATTCGTTGGCGCTGGCGGTCCAGCATTCGCTGTCGTCGATAGCTTTTCCTGCAATTTCAACCGGTGCGTTTGGTTACCCGCCATCTGAAGCGGCGGAGGTTTCTTCCGAGGCAGTGATGCAGTTTCTTGCAACTGATCAAACCCTGGATGAAGTTCGCTTGATTTTCTTTCAACGTAGCGACGCGCACACGTTTCTTAAGCACCAGAAATTTGGCCACTGATTGATTCGTTTAGAGGCTTCCTCATTTGTTTAGAGGCGGGCGTTGCCCGCCGGTTCAATTTGCAGCAGGAGCCGGCGGGCAACGCCCGCCTCCTAAACATTGCGGGTGAGGATTCCTGAATTTGGCGGCGCGCCGAGTTGTGTTATAAGAACCGCTTTGTTTTGACGTTGACGACGACCGCAGGCGCTCTGCTTGTTTTGCGAAAGCCATAAGACTCGACGCAGGTTGGCCTAATCATCATCACAATGATCGAAGCTATCGAACTCCTAAACAAAAAAAGCTTGGCTGAAATCCCGACATTACCGTCTCCCTTAAAAGCGCTGGAACGACTTTGCTGGAATTATTGGTGGAGTTGGTCGGCGGACGGCGCGGGCGTCTTCCGCGATCTGGATGCCGAACTTTGGGATGCGTGTGAGCACAACGCCCGCATGTTGCTTGCGAGAGTTTCTGAGTATCGTCTGGCGGAGATGGCCACGGATCCGGTCTATCTCGATCGTGTACGAAAGCTTGCGGATCAGTTTGACGAATACATGAACGCGACGGCGACCGCTCTCGCCATCGCTGCCAAACATCCGGTAGCCTACTTCTGTGCCGAGTATGGCGTTCATAATTCGTTGCCGCTTTACTCGGGCGGGCTGGGCGTGCTTGCCGGCGATCACCTCAAGTCGGCGAGCGATTTGGGCCTGCCGCTCGTAGCTGTGGGTCTGCTCTATCACTACGGATACTTTCGGCAGCGCCTTAATCGCGAAGGCTGGCAGGAGGAGTTTTACGGTGAAACTGATCCGGCGCAGTTACCACTTCACCAGGTCAACGCGGAAGATGGAACGCCGCTGTTGGTTGAAGTGCTGATTCGCGAGCGCACGGTGCGCGCTCAGGTTTGGCGTGCGGACATCGGGCGCGTGCCGCTATATCTGCTCGACACAAACATCACTGCAAACGAGGAAACCGATCGCTGGGTTACCGGTCATCTTTACGGCGGCGATCGCGAGACGCGCATCGTTCAGGAAATGCTTTTGGGAATCGGCGGCGTGCGGCTGCTCAGGAGACTAGGCGTGGAGCCTCATGTGTTTCATTTGAACGAAGGCCACAGCGCTTTTCTGACGCTCGAGTTGGCGCGTGAGCTGATTCAATCACGAGAGTTGAAGTTTGCGGACGCGGCGAATCAGGTGCGCGAGCGTTGCGTTTTTACTACGCACACTCCAGTGGCCGCCGGTAACGATGAATTTGAAGTCGAGCTGTTGAGTCGCTCGTTTGGCGAGGAGTATGAAAAGGAACTTGGTCTAAGTCACGAAGAGTTCATCGCGCTGGGCCGCATCGATCCGGCAAATTCGCGGGAGCGATTTGGTTTGACGCCGTTGGCGATCAGGATGTGCCGCTCAACCAACGCCGTGAGCCGCAAGCATGGCGAGGTTTCGCGTGCGCTTTGGCAAAAGCTCTGGCCGCAAGACGCTGTCCAGCAGGTTCCGATTACGCACGTCACCAACGGCGTCCACGCGCCCACCTGGGTAGCGCCGTTGATGGGGTCGCTCTACGAAAAATATCTGGGCGGCCACTGGCCGACGCAGGTGCGCGACCGGGACCGCTGGGCGCAGTCCATCGAGCGCATTCCTGAAGGAGAGTTGTGGGCGGCACATTCGCTTTTGAAAGAACGTCTGGTCACTTTTATTCGCCAGCGGTCGTTTCTCGCGCGCGCAAACGGTGGCGAGCAGGCGGAATACATCGACGCTGCGCGAAAAATGTTTGAACCCCGCGTTTTGACAATTGGTTTTGCGCGGCGCGTGGCGGGTTATAAACGCTGGAACTTGTTGCTGAAAGATCCCGAGCGGCTACTGCGCATTATCAATGCCGCCGAACGCCCGGTCCAGTTTGTGTTTGCCGGAAAAGCTCACCCGCAGGACCAGGGATCGAAACTCATCCTGCAGGAAGTCGCGCGCTGGGAAACCAGTGCGGGAGTAACTGAGAGATCGGTGTTTCTGCAGAACTACGATCATGAGATCGCGCGCCAGTTGGTCCAGTCAGTAGACGTTTGGCTAAACGTTCCGCGGCGGCCGCTCGAGGCTTCCGGCACTAGCGGCGAAAAGGTAGCGATGAATGGCGGACTGAATTTGTCGGTGCTTGATGGCTGGTGGCTGGAAGGCTATGACGGCACGAACGGATTCGCAATCGGCAATGACGTGGCGGGCCTTGACGAGACTGAAAGCGATGCCGCCGATGCCGAATCTCTCTACCGCACGCTGGAGCAGCAGGTGGTGCCGCTTTACTATGAACGCGACGCAGAGAACCTGCCGCGTAAATGGATTGCGATGATGAAGAGATCCATCGCCACGCTGGTTCCCGAGTTCAATAGCGATCGCATGGTGGTGGAGTATGCGCGACGGATCTATAGTTAACCGTGGACCATCCTGCCACAGCTTCACAACCATATCCCTGGCGACTTTTTGGGTTGCTGCTAATCGCCGCGATACTTAGCGCGCTGTCAGTCATTCCCATTGTGGCTGACATGCTCGCCGCAATGATCGCGAAAGTTGAAGTCCCTAATGTTCCTCTGCCGCTGCTCATTGCGGTTGGCGCAGTGCAAAATTTAGCAATACTAGCTTTGATTGTTGGGTTGGGACTAAAACTTTCGCTAAGTCTCGGCCTGCGCGCGCCGCTGCTGGAATCCTGGATCGGCACTTCAGAAGTCAAGGAAGTATCCAGCACAAGCATGAGACGAACACTCACGCCGGCTTTGCTCACCGGCGTCGCCATCGGAATTGTATTGTTGATTGCTTTGCTGGCGCTGGTGCCGCGACTTCCAAATCTTCCTTTCGTTATTGCGGCGCGGCTGCCGGTATGGAAACGGTTCCTCGTCTGCTTCTACGGCGGGATCTATGAAGAGCTGTTGACGCGACTCTTCCTCTTATCGCTGATTGCCTGGATCGCAAATCGGAGTTGGCGCAAGACTGCACCGGCGTTGTCAAACTCCGCCTTCTGGTTCGCAAACGTCCTGGCCGCGATCCTGTTCGGGCTTGGACATCTTCCTTCCACTTCGCTCTTCATGCCGATCACGCCGCTCGTAGTAGCCGCCGCGCTCTTGCTCAATGGCGTGGCCGGAATCGCCTTTGGCTATCTCTATCGAAAGCGTGGGCTTGAAGCGGCGATGATTGCCCATTTTACCGCCGATTTCGTGATTTACGTCCTGGGACCCGCGCTTCTCAAACGGTGAACAACCGGTCGCTGTCACATTCCTCCCAGGCAGAAGCCCGACCATAAGGGAGGTCTCTTGCGGAAGGCGGAGCGCTGGTCTGAGCTAAGCCGAAAAGAGCCCTTCCTTATGGTCGGGCTTCTGCCACACCAACCCGCGCTCGTGTTAGACTAACTGTCTCCGACGCTCCTAAGATGGACGCGACGACACAGAACAATTTCATTTGAATGTGCCTCTGCGTATCTAAGCCCGCATGAAATACTGCACTGTTTGCAAATCAAAGTATGAGGATGGCATCAGCTTCTGCCCCACCGATGGGGAGGTGCTTGAAGACGATCCGTCTTCCATCGTCGGCACAGTGCTAGATGGCCAGTACAAAATAGAATCGTTGCTCGGCAAGGGTGGGATGGGAGCAGTTTATCTGGCGCGTCATATCCTGCTGGGCGATCGCGTGGCGATAAAAATTTTGCCGCCCGAGGTGCGCAACAACGCCGAGTGGCTGCGCCGCTTTCGTCGCGAGGGCCAGGCTGCCCGTCGCTTTCGCCATGCCAACGCGGTAACTGTTTACGATCTGCGGACCGCCGGCGACGGCACCATCTACATGGTGATGGAGTATGTCGAAGGCCACACGCTTGATGCCGAGTTGAAAGGCCGTGGACGCTTCACCGCTGCCGAAGCTTTTGAGATTCTCGAACCCATCATGAGCGTCCTGAACACCGCGCATGCGATGGGAGTTGTTCATCGCGATCTCAAACCGGAAAACATCATGATCGGCAAAGCGACGACGGGCGGAGAGTCGTCGATAAAGCTGCTCGATCTGGGCATCGCCAAGATGCGCGAGATTGCCGGCGTCGAGAGTAGCGGCACTACCGAACTCACGATGGCGGGCCAGGTGCTGGGCACTCCTTATTACATGTCGCCCGAACAATGGGGCGAGATATCGCGCGATGGTAATCCGGAGATCGATGGGCGCACGGACATTTACAGTTTGGGCTTAGTGACCTACGAGATGATTAGCGGCAGACGTCCTTACTCGGCCGTGACGTTGCATGAGTTGCGACGCGAACACATCTCAGTCAGTCCGCCCTCGTTATGCGAAAAATTTCCGGACGTGCCGCGCGGCTTCAGCGAGGCGATTGATCGCGCCATTTCGAAAGACCGCGACGATCGACAGGCGACCGCGGGCGAGTTAGCCGCGCAGTTGCGTGCCGGGCTGTCCGAAGCGCCCGGCTACGCGCCCGGAGAGAGAACAGCTCCCGACATTCCTTATCCGCAAAGCTCTTCAGCCCACACGCAGGGAGCACCCGGCGCTCTCAACACGAAGTCAGACGTAAACGCCGCCACGATTCTGACCGTTGACGCTGTTCCGACGACGCCTCCAAGTACACCGCAGCCAGCGAAGGCAGCGCCGAATGCAGCTGGAGTCGTGGCGGGTCCGGGCCCAGCACCAGCGGCGCACGTCGCTGCCGGCGTCGACGATCTGGGATCCAGCGTAACGATTGAACAGCAGCCGAGAACTCCGATTGCGATAACAGTCACCAAAAAATCTCGCGCCAAGCCGCTGGTTTTTGTTGGCGCCGGCGTTCTTATCCTGGTCCTGGTGGTCGTCGGAGTTGGCGGAATCTTTGCGATGAGTTGGTTAAAAGGCAAACCCGATGATTCCAGCGGAACAACCGCGGGAAGTCGCAAGACTACAAAGGGCGCCAATGATCCGACTAACCCGAACACCGCGACGCCTGCCGAGGTTGGCCGTTATTGGCTCGAGGTCTTGCCGAACGCGAGTGTAACTGAGCCGATGCGAGTTGCCGGCGCGGTGCCGCTGGCTTCCGGACAAGCTTTTCAGTTCCATTTCGAGTTTGGCGAGAGTGGTTATCTTTATATCATCGGACCGGGCGAACGGAATCAGCCGACCGCGTTTCTGACCACGAAGCCGGCGGCCGTTTCGGGTTTGGCAAGTAATCAGGTTACTAAAGGCAGCGAGTTCAGTTTCCCAAGCGGCATCGAACATTGGTTGGAGCTTGATAAGAAGCCCGGCAGCGAGAATTACACGATCATTTTTTCGCCCGCGCCGCTGTCCGCCCCGAAGTTTATGAACTCACAGGCAACGGGAAAGCCCTTGAGCGATACAGAACAGGCGGAACTCAATGATTTTCTAACAAAGAATAAGACGACCGTGCCCGTAACTGAGATCAATGACAAGGATGCAAATGCGCCTTTTGTTACGGTGAAGGTGCCGAAACAAACTGATTCGCAGGATGCCGGGCATCCGATTATTTTCGAAGTGAGAATTCAGCACAAATAAATCGCATTCGCTGATGAGCGTCGTATTTAGTCGTAAGGAGAAGTTCTAACAATGAAAAGAAAGATAGTCTTTTTGAGTTTACTGATTGCGCTTGCAGGCTTTGGCCCAATGCAGGCTTTCGCGCAACGGGACGAAGATGTACGTGGCGCGTTTATGACCACGCGGCCGAAAGCGACGGGCAAGACTAACAGGCCCAGCTCAACTACCAAGCCGAGCCACCGCCGGCCGAAACCGAATCCGGTCGTCGGGGGTGGGCCATCTTCCAACCCGGTCAATCCTTCGAAGGTAAACGTTCCACGCATGGGTCTGGGCTTGACGCTGTTCATGCGCGACTCAAATGGACTGGCGTTGCGCACCGATCCGTCGCACGAGTTTCGCAAAGGCGATCACGTCCGCTTCTTGATCGAGACCAACGCGGATGGCTACCTTTATGTTTTCAATACTACCGATGGCGGGCAGCCGGTGATGCTTTATCCCGACCCGGAGCTTGACGATGCCGGCAATTATTTTCAGGCCCACGTGCCTTTTGAAATTCCCTCGAGTGTCGCGGCCGAAGAAAGATTGCGCTGGCTGACCTTCGACGAACATCCTGGCACTGAGAAGCTCTATTTTGTCTTCACGCGCGAACCATTGTCGGCCGTCCCCATCGAAGACGATCTCATCAGCTTCTGTCGTGAGAACGGTGCGAAGTGTCCCTGGCATCCTGGACCGGAAACCTGGGCGCAGATTCAAAACGCGCTGAAGGAGCCAGTCAAAGTTGCCAAAGTTTCCGGGCTTGGGACCGCGCAAACTTCGGCCGAGCACCGCGCCGCAACGCGCGGCATCGGTCTTAACAGAGACGACCCGGAACCCTCGTTAATAATGTTGACGGCCTCAACCAGCAAGAACGTGCTCGTCGCGGCGGTTGACTTGATTCACAAGGCAGTAACTTTGTCGAGCAACGAGGAAGAGTAATAACGCGAGGAGGATTTACCGTGAACGCGAGAGCCCGAAGATTTGTTGGTTTCGTATTGAGTGCGAGCCTGGCGCTCGGGCTGGCTGCGACGGCGTTTTCCCATGAAGGCCCGGGCGCCGCGGTTCCGTCCGTGCAGCAAACAGACCAGGCAGGCGCTGCTTTGCAGGAGGGAAGGCGGCTGCTCAAGCGTGGCAAAGCCGACCAGGCGCTTGGGCCGCTGCAAACTGCGCTTAAGCTTTACACGGCCGCAAAAAATAATCACGGCATCGCGGCGGCAAACAACGAGCTCGGCGATCTCTATTTGAGACAGGGTCAATACAATGTGGCCCTCGATTACTACAAGCACGCGCTCGAGGGATTTGTGCAGGGCGACAAGAAGAACACCGAAGCAACCGCCGCCGCCAGCATGGTCGACAGCCGGTTGGCAAACGCAAACATCGCGGACGATAAATTTAACGCAAACCTGATGCTCGCAAAGATCGGCGATGTCAATTTTCGCCTGGGACGACTGGCCGAGGCGAGTGCGGCGTATGGCCAGATGCAAGCGAAGAAGCCTGAGAGCGCTGCTTCCAGAACTACGCGGCGCTTTGGTGGTCTGGGCGGAATGCTTGGCAGCATTTCTACGGGCAGAGTTGAGGTGGCAGCGCCGACCAGCGCGGCGGTGGGTTTGCTCGAGGTCAAAAAAGAGCTCGATCTGTATCGCGATTCGATTGTCTATTCCAGCTACGAGCTGGGGATGGGCCGGTTGGCTTACGCGCAAAAGGATTTCGACTCAGCCAAAAAGCATTTTGAGAACGCATTCGATGCGACCGGCGCCAGCCTCGGTGGAATCACCAAGTTGGGACAAACACGTCGCTTCCGCGCCGCCGCCCGAACCAGTTTAGGGGACGTTGGCCTCGCTCAAGGCCGGCTCAAAGATGCCGGCAAGGTTTACGCGGAAGCAATCAAGGGAGCCCAGGAAGACAAACGCATCGATCTCGTCTGGCCGGCCCAACGCGGCCTGGGCAGAAGCTTGTGGCTGCAAGCGCAGCAGGAAAACGATGCGAAGAAATCCAATTCACTGCGAGAGTCGGCGCTGAAAAATTATCGCGATGCGATTCAGACCCTCGAAACTTTGCGAGCCGGCAGTCTGCGAGCAGACGAAGCGCGCACTACCTTCTTAACAAGGACGAAGGACGTTTTTGACGAGACTGCGAGCGCGCTTGCCGAGATGGCGCTGTTGGCAGCGCCCGCAGCGAATGCGCCGCTCTCCGGCAAAGCTCTCGAGTACGCGGCGGAAGCGTTTCAGGTAACCGAACAATCGCGCTCGCGCTCGCTACTGGATCTCCTGAGCGAGACCGGCGCCTCCATCACCGCAGGCATTCCCCCGGAATTGTTCAAGCGCAAACAGGACAACCTCGATCGCCAGCAGGAAATCGCTGAGGAGTTGACGGGAATTAGTTTGACGCCTGACAAGGAAAAGAAAAAACCTTCCGAATTGGAAGCGGAGCTGGAAAAACTTCAAATAGACTTTGATGAAATCGAAAATCAAATCAGAACTGCCAGCCCTCGTTACGCCAGCCTCACCGCCAGTAAGCCCTTGACGCTCGCCGAGGTCCAGGGGAATGTGCTCGACGATCAGACCGCGCTGCTTGAATACAATTTGGGAACTGAGAGTTCGTATCTCTGGGTGGTAACCAGGAACGGCGTTGTTCTTTACAAGCTGCCGGCGAGGCCCGCGCTCGACAAGTTGGCCACCGATCTTCGTGCGCAATTGATCCCGTCGAAACTTCAGCGCCGGATCGTAGGCATTGATGTAATGGCAGACTCGCAGCGTGGCCTGGGCATCAGCGCCACACCATTCGCCGAAGATGCAGCGTTGTTTATCCCGCCATCCAATGCGCTTTACAAAGCCGTGCTCGAGCCGGCGGCGCCGTTGATTGCAGAGAAGCGCCTGTTAATTGTTGCCGACGGCGCGTTGAACTATGTTCCTTTCGAAGCGTTGGTTAAGTCGGCCGACAGTGCTGACTATTCTTCGCTCGCATATCTCATCAAGTCGAATGAAATCATCTATGCGCCTTCCGCTTCGGTAGTGGGCGCGATCCGGCAACAGAACAACAACCGCGCCGGTCGGGCGATGTTGATATTGGCTGATCCCGTGTTCAATTCTAATGACGCGCGAGCGCATGGCGCTGCTGCGTCTGCAAACTCGTCACAAACGCGCGGGCTGGGAATCCAAAGCGCCTTGACCGACGTCGCCGGCCAGGACGGGTCGGTAGCAGCCGACTCTGCGAAGATGCAGGGCCTGCCGTTGGCCCGTCTCACCGGCACGCGCACTGAAGCCGAGCAAATCGTTAAACTGGCAAAGACTTCGGGCATGCAGGCGGACGTCTGGCTCGATCTCGACGCAAGTGAGGACAATCTTGATGCGCGCGATGTGAGCAAGTATCGCGTTCTGCACATTGCCACTCACGGCTTGCTGAATGCCGAGCGGCCGCAGTTTACCGGCCTGGTGCTAACGCTCGTCGGTAACAAGAGCGAAGACGGTTTCCTGCGCACCGATGAAGTTTTTAATCTGCGACTCGGATCACCGCTCGTGATGCTCTCGGCCTGCGAGACCGGCCTGGGAAAAGAGAAACGCGGCGAAGGTGTGATGGGACTGACGCGCGCGTTTATGTATGCCGGGGCGCCGACGGTGGGTGTAACTCTCTGGTCAGTCGCGGACAAATCAACCGCCGACCTAATGACCGACTTTTACAAGCGCTTGTTGTCATCTCCCGCTAATTCGTCCGCAAGCGTTTCACCATCCGCAGCGATGCGCGATGCACAACTGGCGATGATCTCGGGCAAGAAATACAGCGCCCCATTCTACTGGGCACCGTTTGTGCTGGTGGGCGACTGGCGCTGATCCGCAATTACACTCGAACACACGGGCGCACAGATGCGCTCTCTGAACGAGAGACGGTTATGGGGACGGCTACCGGGGCTACTAAGAGCGCCGACAGCCCGAGAAACAAAGGCGGGAGTGGAGACTGCGGTCTTCACTCCCGCTTTTTGTTAATGAGCCCGCGACGCGCGGCTCCCACCGGCCAGGCGGCTTTTGTCGATATCAAACCGATCGGCTACTATCGAATCCGTCAGCGAACTAACCGTGCCTGGGTTTGGGAACAGAATGGAAAACTTCATCAGGATTACCGACAAGAAATCATTTGAGGAGATGGCCGAACGTTCAAAGGAACGTGCGGTAGTTATTTTCAAACACAGCCTGACCTGTCCCATCAGTGCCCGGGCGTATGAACAGATGGCTGAGTTTGAGGGCGAGGTGGCATTGATTGAAGTGCAACTGTCGCGCGAGCTGTCCACGGAAATCGAGAATCGCTTAGGGGTGGCCCATGAATCGCCGCAGGTCATTGTTTTGCGAAATCGCCAGGTGGTGTGGAATGCCTCGCACTTTGATATCACTGCGGAAGCGATAGCCGCGGCGGTGTGGGCGGCGGAAGACGGAGGGCAGTAGGCAGGAGCAGGCGGGTTTTGTCAGAACCGGGAGCAGTAGCGACCGGGTAACAGCGGCGAAAGAAATCCCCATCAAGGCACGACGATATTGGTTATCTGCCGAGTGAGAAGATGATTGAAGCAACAGAACGACGGGGGCCGGCGATTGCGCCGCGCGAGATCAAACAGGAAGGCGACGCAGGACTGCGTATCACCTGGGCCGACAACTGCGTTTGCGTTTACACGGCCGCTGAGCTGCGACGCGCCTGCCCCTGCGCGCAATGTGTCAACGAGTGGACCGGCCAGCGAGTGCTAAAGCCGGAAGCGGTCTCCGAAGAGCTGACGATGGCGGACATCAGCATTGTGGGACGCTACGCGTTGAATTTTCGCTGGAGCGACGGCCACGAGACGGGCATTTACAGTTTCCGCTACCTGCGGGAACTGGGCGAAAGATGAGACTCAGATCACACAGACGCCGAAGGACTGCTAATGTTTAGAGGCGGGCCTTGCCCGCCGTCTCAACTCGCAAATTGAACCGGCGGGCAAGGCCCGCCTCTAAACGAGCAGCATGGCGCTCGTTTGTGGCAGAATAGGCAAGTATGAACGAACAAGACTTCTTTAACGAAAAGCAGGAATTGAAAAAGGCCACCTACAGTTGCCCCCACTGTCGCGAACGCGCGGATTATGACGTTCGCTGGCTGCGGCGAACGAAGAAGCAGGGCCCGCCGCGCGGCGCCAATGAACAAGACCGTCTGCGCTATCAGAAATCTCGCGACTACATGGTCCGCATTGATGACATGCTCGCTTGCAAGAGCTGCCGCCGCCGCTTCGATATTCCCAGCTCGCAGTCGGTGGTATTCATCTAAACGCCTAACCTCAACCTACAATTGCTAATGAGCTCGTGCAATAGACTGGGCGTCTCAGCGCCTTTGGCGCTGAGGTCCAGGCTGTCGCAAAATTACTGCTACTGAAAGACAGTGCCACTTTGTTCAGAGTCTCTCCGTTGGTCGCTACAATCAACTGGTATTCTTGTAAGCCCACGTGTTTACTAACAGAAACGGCAGGCAGCGCTGTTCGTAAACAAAAAACGGTCAACGGCCTCAACTTTGCTCCGGGAACTCCTGATCAAAGGACGGATTTCCAAACAATGATAGAAAAAAGGGACATCGTAGAAACAAAAGACATGATAGAAGCCCACGAGTTTGCCGGCGCGCATAAGGTCAACACGTCATTCCTGTCTCCGCTCGAGCGCCGTCTGGCGCCGGTAGTTATTCCCAGGATTCCAAAATGGCTGGAGACTTATCACCTGACCATGCTGACGCTCGTCTGGTCGTTCGGAATTCTGCTTTTCAGTTTTCTGGCGGCGCGAAATATTCGCTGGCTCTGGATGGTTTCAGTGATGATCGCGTTTCAGTGGTTCACCGATCACTACGATGGCAAGGTGGGCAAGTATCGCAACACCGGGCTGGTGCGGTGGGGCTACTACATGGATCACCTGCTCGATTACTTTTTTCTCTGCTCCATCCTGATCGGCTATTCCTTCATCCTGCCGGAGGGGTCGCGCTTTCAATTACTTTTGATGTTAGCCCTTTTTGCGGCCTACGATTTCAGCACCTTTCTCGCTTTCGCCGCTACTGACAAACTCAAGATCAGCCATCTGAAATTCGGGCCCACCGAGTTCCGCCTCGTGCTAATCATCATCAACGGACTACTGATTTCGTTTGGTACAAAACACATGATCGGCGGACTAAAGTGGGTCAATGCGGGCGCGGCGGTGGGACTCTGTTTTCTAATTTACGGCACGCAAAAGAAAATCTGGCAGCTCGACGTGAAAGCCCAGGAGCCGGGCCCGGTAAAGACTGAGCCGCGGCTGGACAAGACGTACGTTGCCGTGAAGGAGTGTGCGTATTAGTAAGGTCCGGATTGTGTGGGGCGGTAGGGAAACTGCCGGCCAACGTCGTCGCCGAAATCTACATCTGAATAGCTGAGATCCTCGTAAAAACCTGTTCCGCCAATTCAAGAGCGCCCAGTCTGACTAGTTCGTGGCTTAGTGTTTGCTTCACTGATTGCTGGTCAAACGCAAGACAAGACAAGGACGGTCGTTCAAAGTTGGTCAATAAACAGGGAACTCCAGTCAGGAAAAATCGTTTAGTCGAAGCAAGCACCCAGAATGGGCAGAATAAGAGTTAGTTGAAATGTCAGAAAAGAAACCTATCAAAATCATCAAGAAAAACGAGCGGACGCGCAAGCGAAAGCCCGCGCCTAAGGGAAACACTACCGCGCAAACGGCGCGTGATATGGTTCAAACCGTAACCAATTGGGTTAATGAACTGCAGCAGAAACGCCACGCCGAAACCGCCAACGCCATCAAACTGATGCTGCCGGAGAACCCTCGCACCAGCGAGGCGTAAGCCAATCCCTCGCCGTAAAACTTGAACGCAACCGGGCGCCCCAGGATTCTTCTTCGCAGTGTCTCCGTGAGCCGTGTCTCATTAACACCGTGGCTTCAGCCCGGTGATTGTGGTCGCCTCGAAGACCCCGAAACCGTTTCAAACGGTTTCCCGGTTTGCTTGCGGTTCCTTCACTCACCGCGGTAAAGCGAGTGATAGACGAAAACGCACTGCTCCATTCTCTTCGACGGGATTGACACCCACTCGCGGGTGGCGATAGCTTGCTGCTGTGCCAACTCCGGACAGAAACTCTGAAAGGGACGTTTCGCAGGCCTTCATTCAAAAGGCTCGCGAGCTGATCAGGGGAGAGTATCTCCCGAAGATTGAGCGTTGCGTGGAAGGGCTGACTGACGCGCAAGTGTGGTGGCGGCCCAACGCGGAATCCAACAGTGTTGGCAACCTGCTGCTGCACATCTCAGGCAACGCGCGCCAGTGGATTGTTTGCGGCTTGGGAGGCGCCACCGACGAGCGTCAACGCCAGACGGAGTTTGATGAGCGGCGAATTCTTCCTCGCGATGAATTACTACGCACACTCAGGACGACGGTTGCAGACGTTGATGACGTGCTGGCGCGTTTCGATCCCGCGCTGCTTCTCGATAATTATCGGATACAGGGAACTCAAGCGTCGGCTCTCGAGGCAATCTTTCATGTGACGGAACATTTCTCGATGCACACCGGCCAAATCATTCTACTCACGAAGACATTAACCGCGCGGGATATGCATTTCTATGATTTGTAGGTGTTTGCAGGATCGCCGCATTTTGTCCCTCATCCCTCCGCAACTCAACCACGAAGCAGGAGCAAGCAAGTGGATCAAGCGCTCTTACTGGTCGCGATCTCCTGCTTTTCTTGCGACGTCGATGACCTGGTTCAACTGCTCGCCGACCGATCCCTGCAGATCCGTCCCGCCACGTCTGGCTCCTCCTGCGCCTGGAAGTGGCAGCTTCTTAAGCAACTCTTGGAGCAGACTGTTTGGGTCGGCTTCCGGGGGCTTAGCTGTCACCTTTTCGTGAGCTGACGTCTCGGCATTTTCACGGAAGTGTTGATAAGTAACCAGTGCTTCAAGCCTTTTTCCCTCGCCACTTCGATACTCTTCCGGTGTCATCTTGTCGAGCAAGAGCAGGTGGCAATCAACTTCGTCCTGGCCGATTAAATAGAACACAAAATCGGATACTTTGATCAGTTGTTCCCTATGGATGTCCGTTTTTCCAATCAGCTTAGCCAGGATGCCAAGATCAAACGAAACGCTCGCGGCGCTTTGTTTCGTGTGCCTGTTACAAAGCTCGACAACCTCCTTCTTTGTCAGTTGATGAGAGACCTGACTACGCGTTTCTGAGGCCATCGCTACCATGCACAATGCTAACGTGGCGATAGAGAGACTGAACGCGAGAACCCGGCTTCCGTAAGGACCGAAACGCGCGTTGTTACGGTTGCGCGCAAGCCCGAAACGGAAGCATTGCAATTTGACTCTGAACATTGGATTACGCTCCTAGTAAGGATTGGATTGAACCTGGCGCGAGACACCGGTGTCGCTAAAGTCGCGGGCAGCTTATTCCTGTTTTTTTCGCAATGTCAAGTAATCTAATGATAAGGGCCCGAGGTTACACTTTGTCACGATCGGAAGTCTTCACCCTCAACGAAACACCGTCTTTGCGAAGACGAAAGAAATCTCGTCTCTGACATTAGACAGCTTACTTCGGCCGGGGAACTATTTTGATTGCTTCCTCGATTATCCTTTCGGCCAGAGCCTTAATGTTCCGTTCCCCTGTCTCTCCATGAACTGAAGGGATTCTGGCGAATTTCTTTACTGACCCATCATCTGCGGTTTCATAGATAAGAACCTCCACGTCCACTCTGGTGCCACTCACGGTATACGAGCCCGCAAGTACGTAACTTCCGCGGGCACTCGCCTCGTCAGTGAAGAATAAGGTTGCGTCCAGCACTTTTTCGGAGCGAGCTCGCAAGTTCCTATCTAAATAATCTGACAGATCCAGGTTATCCAACGGCGACCCATCTTTGGGCCTGAATTGTGACCTGACGTACCTGGGCGCTTTGAGCGGCCACGGGATTTCTGGGCGATCGGCGTCGGTTATCCGCCCGATAGTAACCGTTCCACTACCAAAGAGCGGTTCAGGGACTTGAGTCTCGTGCAGAAGTTCCTTAGCTAGTTCGCTAACTGTCTTCTTACAGTAGTTAAAGAGTAAGTCTGCATCGACCCTTTCATGCTTAACACTTCCGTTTTCCGCAAACAGAGCCCTATCATAATCGACCTTCAAAGCCTTCAGCAGGCTAAGACTCAATAAGCTCATTTTGAAGGAATAAGATTCGAAAGTCGCAGCGTCGGCTGTATTGCTTGGCAAGAGCCAGACGCCAGATTGGTTATGTATGTCTTGCCATGCACGGCTGTTGAGGGCGGCTTCGTTAATCTGGCCGGCGGCACATGTGTCGAGTATTAGCACTCGTTTTGCCGTTGGGATCTTGTTTATCAAATCAACAATCTCTTTGCCTGAGAGCGCCTTATTCTTATCATCTGGGTTCTTCAGAGATCGCGTAGAAGCCTCGCTCGTTAGGTAGTAGTAATCGCCGGTCGCGCCGCCGTCGCTGATGCCGTGGCCGGCTAGATAGACCAGAAGAGTATCGGAAGCCTTTACGTTAGGATTCTCTTTAATTCCTTTCAGTACATTGACAATGTTCTTCTTTGTAGGCTGCTTGTCAGGTTCTTGGCTCTCGGTGGAAAGAGTGGTGGGGTAAACTCCTCCCGGAAACCAGCCCTTTCCGGCAATCTCGAAAGCTTTTGAGATCTCGCGCGCATCTGAGCCCGCACTCAAAGGTGTTAAGTCGCTGGAAGCGTATTTCCCAGTGCCAGCCACGACCAACCAAAGTTGAGGCTTCGCCGGTGCTTTTGCAGACCACGGCCTATACTCGATTGGATTACTTTCTTTACTGTAGTCGCCGGACGCGTTGTAAGCGAGGGCGTGTATTTTATTTTCTTTGTTTGGTATCAAAAATGCCTCAAAATCATTAAGATTCAGTTTTATGTCCACGGTTTCTTGCTTATCGTCGTTTGACCCACGGGCATCTGCGCATTGTGACCCACGGGCATCTGCGCATTGTAGGCTATCGTTAACAAAGACACTGACTCGACCAATGCCGCCTCCTTCATTCTGCGTTACCCTAATGGTCATCACCGTGCCGGTTACGCCCGGCGGGATTAATTCAACGTCAGGCGCGTTAAACTTGACTTGGCTGATCGACTTTACTTCGGGGAGCACGAAAGGCGTTTTGTCGTAGCCCAATATTTTGGGTAATAATCCCGGCTCATAGTACTGTTTCGTGAGTTGGTTGAGATCCGTGACTAGTTTTACGCCAACGACATAGTGCACTAACTTCTGGGCATTCTGGGAGGCATCGAAGTGTCCGTCGGGCGCAACCACAGCGGCGTCGTCTTGATCGAGTGTGATCAGGCTCGCTAGTTCCTTTCGCGAGGTCATGTCCCACAACTTAACGCTGTCGGCGCTCGCACTAGCGAGTGTCTTCCCGGTGCGAAATGAAATGGAAACGACTCGATCAGGGTGTTCGCCGAGAGTTATTGGTTCTTCCTTTCCGTTCACATCCCACAGGCGTACTGTACGGTCCCAGCTTCCACTCGCAAGTTTTTCGCCGTCAGGACTAAAAGCGAGCGACTGCACCACCGATGAATGTCCCGATAGAGTTCTTATTGGAGAAGGCTCAACGTCGTTCACAACTGCGGTAACTCCCCAAAGCTTTACAGTCATGTCTACGCTGCCTGAGGCAAGGAGCTGCCCATTAGGAGAAAAGGCAATGCATTCGACTTCGTTGGAATGCGCCCGAAATTTTTTGATAAGGTGTCCATCACTCACGCTCCAGAGACCTATCGTCATGTCGCTGCTAGCGCTGGCGATCATCTTTCCGTCAGGGGAAAAAGCCAGCATGTTTATCGAATCGTCGTGTTCCAGCGGTGGAAACAGCATTTCGCCGGTCTGAACATTCCAAAGAACGATTCTCTTATCATCGCCTCCGCTGGCAAGGACGTTTCCATCTTTCCGGAACGCCACACACTTCACGGCACCGTCGTGCCTATAGAGAATTCTTGACGACTCGGTACTTAGATCCCAAAGCCGCACGGTCTGATCTGTGCCGCCGCTTAGCAGCACATTTTTAACTGGCGAGATTGCGACCGCGTTTACGTATCCGATATGACCTTCAAGGTTGCGCACAGCTTGCGATGCTCGCTGTGTAAGGTCCCACTGTTTGATTGCGGAGGCCTCGGCGCCAGCAACTAGAGACTTGCCATCCGGAGTAAAGGCGATGGAATTAATAGCGGCCGCATGCCCCTGCAACACAAGTCTCTGGCGCGTCTCCTCAACCGCCACAAGACTAATCGCGTCACTGTCGCCGCCAACTGCTAACATCTTACCGTTAGGGCTAAAGGCCAGCGATAAGACAGAGCGTTGATAAATGAAAGACCTAAAAGCTTCGATCTCTTCACCGGTCTCAACGTCCCACAGCTTAACTGTTCGTGGCGTGTTAGGGTGTCCTGACAGAATAGTTCCGCTGGCGAGAAGCTTCTCTGGGCTAAAAGCGATCGACGAAACTGATTCGTAACTTGGATAAGGGCCCGTCCGAATATCTTTCAATTCGCCACCCGACGCAACGACCCAACGCTTAATTAACGCGAACGAACCACCGGCTGCGATCGTGCTTCCATCCGGACTAAAAGCTACGGACGTTAATGCGATGTGGGCGGGAAACGACTTGATCAAAGTGCAGGTTGAGGTGTCCCAAAGCTTGACCCAGTTATCGTTGCTTGCGCTCGCAAGTGTATTTCCGTCAGGACCGAAAGCCAGCGAGGAAACTTTTCCGCCATGCGCCTCCCAGGAGCGAAGCAATTCTCCAGAGAGCAAGTTCCAGAGCACGATCGTGCCGCGAATGTCCCCGGTTGCCAGAAGCCTGCCGTTGCGGTTAATAGCCACAGAGTTCACCTGAGCAGGATGCTTCAAAACCTGCGCGTGACCGGTGAGAACATTCCAAATTCTTATTGGCTTAGGGAAATCATTGCTTCCGCTGGCAAGCAGCGTGTTATCCGGGCTAAACGCTATACAGTTTACTTCCCTCGCGTGGCCCGCCAACGTACGAATCTGCGCGCCGGTTTCGGAATCCCAAATCTTAATAGTGTGATCAGTACTGGCGCTTGCCACGAGTTTTGAATCTGAAGAGAAGGTGACTGAGGTTATTCTGGCCGTCCCCAGGTGACCAGTTTGCACGACAAGTTCAGGGCCTGACTCAACGCTCTGTGCCCCAGCGTAGATTGAGCCGACCAGCAGGATTACCGCTGAGCCAACAAATTTTATCTTCCGGCGAAAGCTAAAACGATTCACGAAGCGACCAATCAATACGTTAGAACAAGGTCGTCGATAATTATCGCATTGAAAGCAGCAAATTGATGGTTGTTCGAGTTGAAACGAACTGATCTTATTCCGGCTCCTTTTAGGCTAAAGGTCTTTGCCGGAACGTTGGAGTAGTAGGCAGGACCTGAACCGAGTGGTTCTCCTACGGAATCAAGTTGGCGTCCGTTAGCGTCCAGCGCCGTCGCTTCCCACTCAGGAAATGTTATTCCGGTCTCCCCAGCCATAAGCTGAGGCCGAGTAAATTGAACCATCTGCAAGTGAGTCTTAAAGTTCATGGTAAACGACACCGGATCATTGCTGCCGACATGAGCCAGGGCGTTGCTGCCCGAAGCCGCTCTAATGGCCCCTCCTTCGTAGGTTCGTCTCAAGTCCTCAACGACTACCCGTGTCTTATCGGTGACATTAGTCAAAGTAATACCGAAGGCCTCAAGGTATTCCTTCGCCAATATCTGGCCAGTGAGTGAGACATCGACCGGCTTTCCGTTTGCCGTCTTGTCAAAGTCTATTACCACAGTCCGCTTTTGAATCGCAGCGAGGCCAATAAATGAGAGCGTCGAGATCAGAGCGAGGAGAAGGATTCGTTTCATTGGTCCCTCCAGCTAGATCATTCAATATGTCTGAACAGATCAAACAACACTTCGTAGCTTATTCACGTAACCTTCGAGCCTTCCACAGAACCGTCATCGTAGCAGCGTCTCTCGAAAGCGTGGTAGTACGGCGCCCACAATAGCACACGAGCAAAGCATTCGCCAGATTTTTCAAGTTGGCATACTGTTCTTCAGTTTTTCAAATCGGAACGCTATCAACACATGGTAGAGCAAGTGGGACTACTCCAAGTTCTTCGCCGATCTCTGAACGACCGTACTATATCTCGCGCGGGAATATGGGACAGGAATAAACACCCATACCAACAAGTATGCTCGTATTAGTTCAACTCCGTGCGACCAACTCGTAATAAGAACTGATCAGTTACAAATTGCAAGGAATTGGACCAATGGATCTGCCTGCGTTTCTAAATCCAGGGTCGGCAGACCTCGATACCGTAAGAACCGGGTCAAAAAGTGGTCAACTCTTTTTCGGCGAGTCTGTAAACGAGAGAAAGGGAAGCGGTTGTGATTCCGCTTCCCATTACGATGCACAAATCATTCTACTCACGAAGATGCTGGCTAATATCGATCTGGTCTTTTACGATTTCTCGAACGGCCAGCCGGCACATACCTGGCACGATGCGAAACGCCTTGTTTAGAGTTCAAGCTTTAGCTTGCCGTTGCGAAATCGCAGCCTAAAGGCTGAACTCTGAACCTCCGGCTTCAACCGCATCAGTACCGACAGTCTTCTCATCTTTCAAAAGTCTGCGATTCATGCTTAATATAGAGGCGCAATTAATCAAGAAAGATGACAGGCAGGAATGCCTGGTCCTACTTATTTCCAAGGAGAACGCATCTGAATGACCTACGTTGTTGCCGAACCCTGTGTGAACTGCCGCTACACTGACTGTGCGCTCGTTTGTCCAGTTGAGGCTTTCCATCTCGATGACGATATGTTGCACATCAATCCGGAAACCTGCATCGACTGCGATGCTTGTGTGCCCGAGTGCCCGGTGGAGGCGATCTTTGCCGAAGCGAATGTTCCGCCCGAGTGGGCCCACTTTACGCAGATGAACGCGGACAAGGCGCTCAGCGGTTTGCCGACGATCACTGCCCGGCTGGATCCGCTTTGCGAAGCCACCACGGCTGCGCATTAGTTAAGAAATGAAAAAAGGTACCAAGCGCATGCTGGGTGGTCTGGCTTTGGCGGCCGGAGCATTCGGCGTCGCCAGCACCTATCTGAAGAAGAAGAAAAAGCGAATGGGAACAAAACAACAACGAGCGGCAAGCAAACCGGCGAGCGTCTGGGCGCGCCCGGGCATGACGGTCACCTTCCGGGCGGAGTTGATGCCGGGCCGCGACCGCGAGCAGCGGACGGCGCGTGTGAAAGAACTGCTTCCCAGCGGACGGGTCACGTTACATGAAGTCGCTGGCGAACACGCTGAGAAGGAGTTTGATCCGATCAGGTAAAAGTCTCAAGTCTCAAGTCCCAGGTCTCAAGTCCCAGGTCCGCTGAAACTTGAGACTTGGGACTTGGGACTTGAGACCCTTGTCTGGTCTACCAGTTATAAATCCTGCCAGGCTCCATCACGCCAAGTCTCGGAATATTCAAAGCATTGAGTTCATCGATGACCATTTGTCGGTAGGCAGGCTTTATGTGTACCGCAAGAATGTCGAGGCCGTTCTGATTCAGCTTGCGCAGATCTCGTTCGAGAGACGCAGGGGTGAAGTGACGCGACACTTCGGCAAGTTTGGCCATAGAGTCAGGGAACGACGCCTCGATCAGTAGCGCATCGATGCGCGGTTGGCGATTGATGACGTTCCAGAACTCGTCAGTCTCGGAAGTGTCAGAACTAAAGGCGACGGTGCTCTTGCCGTCCGAGACAACCAACCCCACCGTCGGCACGATGTGGTTAACGGCCACAGCGGTCACCGTCAGATGCGCGACTTTAAACTCCTGGCCCGCGGGAATCGGAACATATTCCATGACTGGCCCATGCTCGTTTCTCAGTTCCGAGAAACGCGGATAAACATTCCAGTTGAAGATGTCGCGCTCCAGCAGGTCAATAACTTCCGGAGTTGCATGAACGCGCACCGGGCTTTTCAGCGTCTCAAAAAGATCGTCGATGAAGATCGGCAGGCTGGCGATGTGGTCCATGTGAGGGTGAGTGACAATTATATTGCGCACTGACTCACGCTGCTTAGCGTTAATGGCCAGAGCGATACTGCCAGCGTCAACCGCAACACACTCGTCAATGAGAAAACATGTCAGACGTTGTTCGGAGGTTGCGTGGCCCTGGCTATCAAAGGTGCTTGGTAGGAGTTGAACTCTCATCAGCTCGAGGAAGAGACTACCTTCGCGATGCCTGACTAGTATAAGTCAAGCGCAGGAAAATGGGCGAACTTTGTTGCGCGAGCCGCGTTTTCACATGGCCCGCAATTGTTTTAGCAGATTCACGAGCGCCTGCCGGTAAGCTGCCTCACGTTCACTCGCGTTGGCCCCGGTGAAGCCGCGGGCTACGCGACTGCGATGGAAAGCGAGCTCACTCGCCAACTGATTCAACTGCCTGGCAGCCTGCCATTGACTGAATCCACCGCGGGACAGTGCGTTGTAAGAGGAGCCCATCCGACCCCTGATCGTGCAGAGTTGGTTGTACTCCTGCTGCGTCAGTAGACCGCCCTGGAAATCCGGCACCAGATACTCGCGTACGATTTGGCCCTCGCGACGAAGTGCGAGAGCAATCACCACCAGCATGATGAAAAATGCGGGAATCATAATGAGCACGTAAGTCAGGAGAAATCCGACGCCGCCAAAAATCACGCCCGAGCCGTTCCAGATACTGTGCATTGAAATCGCTGCCAGCAGGCCCAGCACCGGCGCAATGAACTTGATGGCCAAGTTTCGTGAAGTGCGCGCCAGGCCCAGTCCGATACCGGTGAGACTGGTGAACATGGGATGGGAGAAGGGCGCGAGAAATCCGCGGAGAATGAAAACGAACGTCAGCGCGCCGCCGCCGCCATGCAACACGGCCTTGCCGTAATATTGAATGTTTTCGGTCATCGCGAAGCCCAGCCCGACCATCGCAGCGTAGACAATGCCGTCGATCACGCCGTCAAACTCGTCCTTCTTCCAGAAAAAGAAAATGAAAAGGATTAGCGCCTTCGAACTCTCTTCAACGATCGGCGCCGAAATAACCGCGCCAAAGGCTTGTCCTGCCTGCGCGCTGTTAGTCACCAACTCAACCGCCACGCCGCTCGCCGTGTTTAGTAAGAAAGCGAAGAACACTGCCACCAGCGCTCCCCAAAAGAACGTGGTCGCCAACATCCAGGCCGGCTCGGCTTCATAGCGATCAATCCAGAGCACAAGAGCCAGGTAAATCGGAACCGGAACCGTAGCCGACACCAGTCCGATCAGGAGAGGCACCACGCCGGTCTCAACGCCGATCAATAGCAGGACGATGAGTCCGAGAAGCAGAGCGATAAGAGCAGCCACGATGCCGAGCACAATCTTGATTGCGTTCATTGTGCCGGCAGGTTTGATGGCGATGGGCGTCGCGAAACCGGCGGCATTCGGTATCCGTGGGTCATTCATCATGGCAAACTGAACTCCCTGGTCGGTTGTTTTGTGAAAACTTTAAAGACTCAGTTTAGACGCTTGACTTGTCCAGCCACTTCCCGCGGGCATGCATTCTAAACGTCGAGACGCTATTGGTGCGGCAAAGTATATACAGAGAACGATTCCAGATCGAGCTTTTGGTGTCCACGGTAACAACCTGGCGTTCGCGGTCTAGCGGGCACAGGTTTGGGCGCGTCCACCATCGATTGAATAGGTTGCGCCGGTGATCCATGACGCGCGCTCCGACGCCAGGAAGAAGATCAGTTCCGCAATTTCTGCCGCCTGACCGACGCGGCCGAGCGGATGGGTATCCTTCGAGTGCTCAAGAAAAGCTGCGTACTGTTCGGGAGTCATGCCGCCGCGTTTATGAATTTCGGTAACCACGACGCCGGGATTGACGGCGTTGACGCGCACACCTTTCGCAGCCAGCTCAAGTGCCGCGCAGCGCGTTAACTGGTCCAGAGCAGCCTTCGAGACACAGTAAGCCAACACGCCGGGAAACGCGCGCAATCCTGTCACGCTCGAGACGTTCACGATGTTCCCGCGCCGCTCGATAATTGCCGGCAGGGCTTTTTGCATCAGAATGAAGGGCGCCCGGAGGTTGATGTTGAGCATGGCCTCCCACGACTCGAGCGAACTGTTTTCAATGGTCCCGGAAGAAATATGACCAGCAGCATTAACGAGCACGTCTATTCCGCCAAAGTGCTTCACGGCATGCGAAACGGCCATCTCGCTTTCTTCTTCGAGAGACAGATCCGCCCGAATCGCCAGGAATTGATCGTCTGCACCACCGATCTCTTCCTGGAGTTCAATCAAGGCCGCTGCGTTCCTTCCCACGGCGGCGATGCCGGCGCCGGCCTGGGCAAATCGCAAGGCAGTGGCTTTGCCAATACCGGAGGTCGCGCCGGTGACGAGCAAAATCTTGTTCGCAAACTCTTTGTCCATGCCGGTTTCCTTTGCTGATGGATTTTTTGTGGCCGGAAGTTTAGAGTCCAGCCTTTGGGCTGCTGCTGTGTAACCACGCAAGCTAAATCCTGTACTCTAGACTACGCCGGTATCGGCCATCATATATTGACAGCAGAATACTAAAAAGCCGACTATGATGCGTCTTACAGTTTGGGCGCGGGTCGCGTCCCTGGGTTCCCCGCCGGCCAGTTCGGTGCATGCATTGAAATGGCCGCTTTAAGTAACTTCTGAGAGAAACAGCCTTGGGCAACAACTCCGCGGACGATTTTTTTCCGAGAGCCGCGCGCGCACACGCGCACAGCTCCAGCGAGGCCTCCCGCAGGCGGGCAGCCCGAGCTCGGATGCCTTCCAGCGTCGGGTATCTGTTGGGCGCGTTCGTGGCCGCGATAGCTTTATTCTTTGCGCTCTGGTGGATGCTGGTCAGCGGCGGCGACGAGGCGCCCTGGATTCCTGCCGGACTCGCGGCCAGCGTGGTCCTGTTGGTGGCGTTGTCGGCGCGCGAAGTTGTCATGCGACGCGCCTGGACGCGGTATCTCCTGGATCAGGGTGGTGACAATGCGGGAAGGACGAGCGGTGAACATAAGCGCCCGTCAACAAAGTCGCAGTCCAGTTCCTTACTTTCGGCAGCCTGGCGCACCATTCAGAACCAGTCGGAAGAAGCTGACTCTGCCTCCAGCCCCGAGCCTCACTTTGACGTCTTCCATCTTTGTCAGGACTATCTTGCGACCGCTGACGACGCTTTAAAATCAAACAGCTTGCCGTCGGAAAAGAGGAACGCGATTAGGTCCCGCCAGGAACACGTGCGCGCACTTCAGAAGCACCACCTGTTAACCTGGGCCAGAGATTCTTCACGGTCGCTGACCTACGAGGCACAACAGCGTGCGCGCACCTCGGAAAGGATCGAAGCCGCAAATCGCGCGCTTCATTGTTTGGAGTCTGCGCTAAAGTTTTATCCGAACGAAACCGAGTTGCAGGAATCGAGTGTGGCGATTCGAGAGTTTATCGCTTCCGTGAAAGTGGCCCACTGGGTTGAGTTAGCGGAGCGTGCAGCCTTCAAGGGCCATTACCGCCGCGCCATTGATCGTTACAAGGACGCGCTTTTTTACCTGAGCCGCGAGCCCGTGAAAGAGGACTTAAGACTCGCGAGCACGGAACGAATTGGGCGCGAGATTGAACTATTGCAGGGGCGTCAGCGGGCCAGGAAAGATGCGAAGGCCGAACCGACCGGAAGCGAAGAAACTGACGACCGCGAAAGGACGCCCCGATGATCTCTCAGAGATGTCCCAAGTGTCGTAGTTCGCGCATACGAAAAGGCTATAAGCCTACCCCCTTCCTGTTTCGGCTGGTTGGCATCCATTACCTTTTGTGCAATCATTGCAACTTACTTTTCACAGGCTTCGCAGTTCCGGGGACCGCCGGCAGATCCAGCCGAAAAAGCGTCGAGCGAAGCAGTTCGCGTGGTATGAAAGCGAAGTCTCCGGAATCTTCAGGGTCGAGCACGACCGGAATTTGATTTTCTAAATTTCCCAAGGGGGCGAAGGCATCGATCCCTTCCGCCGCTACATCTTTGAGAGGTCGATTGGCGCAGTTAGTGGTTTTCGGAGGTGTTTATGAAAAGAAGTTTCGTAGTTGCCATTCTCGTTTGTTTCACCCTCGCGACTTTGGTTCGAGCGCAGGAGCAGCAGAGCACGTCCCTGGCCCCGAGCCAGGATAGCTACCGACCGGCATCGACGTCGGACACTTCGGCGGTGGATAACCAGGGAATTAGAAACTATCTGCTCGGCCCGGGCGACGTGATCGACGTTAGAGTCTTTGGACAGTCCGATCTGAGTGCCATAGTCGAGGTCGACAGCGACGGTAATATAAGTTCTTTGCCGTTTTTGGAAACACCGATTCCGGCGAAGTGTCGAACCGAAAAAGCACTACAGAAAGACATTGCGGCGGCTTACGCAAAATACATCAAGAATCCGCAGGTCAGTGTTCGAATAGCCGAAAGAAAGAGCCGCCAACCGGCAACCGTCTTTGGCGCCGTGCGACAACCGATGCGCGTGCAGATGCAGCGCAAGGTCAGGCTCAACGAGTTGGTAGTAGTCTCCGGCGGCTTTACCGAACGCGCCTCGGGTACGATTCAGATTTTGCACACCGAGCCACTGATGTGTCCTCAACCGGGTGAAGAGGCCGAGGCGGCTCCGATTGACGGCACCAAGATTCCTTTCCAAGTAGTGAAGCTTTCTGATCTGAAAGCCGGCAGACTCGAGGCCAATCCAATCATTCGCCCGGGCGATTACGTTATGGTTACGGAAGCGGAACCGGTTTACATAACCGGAAGCGTAGTTTCGCCGCAGGGAATTTTTCTGCGCGACCAACTCACGATTAGTCGAGCTCTGGCGATGGTCGGCGGGGTACGGAAAGAAGCAAGGACGAGCGACGTCCGCGTCTACCGGCAAAAGCCGGGGGCCCAGAACCAGGAAGTAATCAGAGTGGACTACGCCGCGATCAAGAAGAGTCAGAAGCCGGATTTTTTCCTGGAGGCTTACGACATCGTCGAAGTTCCCGAGGCAGGAATGTTCTCGCCGAGTAGAATCGGATCAACTTTGGTCGGGGCGGCGTCGGGTAGCCTGGGGAACATGTTCAGTACCGGTGGCGCCTCGCTGGCGAACAGAGTTATTTATTAGTTACCGACAGCGTTCGAATAGTTTTAACTAAAAAGCAAAACTGAGCCATTGGCGCACAATATCCTCGCCGAGATTGGCTCGAGTTTTCAGGAGCACAAAAGATGGCCCGCAGAAGAAACGCGGCTGACGACCGCCGCCGCCGGAAATTGATTACCGTCCTCTGGACTGCCATGCTGGCCATCGGCACGATCATCCTGATCTATAAGGAACAAACTGCGCTGCTCTATATTCTTGCTACTGTGGGCGTGACCGCGCTGCTGGTGGTGGTAGCGATGGCCGATCTTGCTCACGCTGAAAAACTCACCAACGATCCACGTCGCAGCGGTGATTCGGCGGCAATTGGCAGCGGCATAACGTCGACCATGGGAAACAATCAAGCCTGATCGCGAGCACGTCACCAACCCGTCCGTTCGGGATAGCTTATACAAAGTATTAGTCTCGCTTATTGCTCGAATCAGCTACTGTTTTTCTTTCCATTTTTAAATAGAGAAAGGCGGTTGAAAGTTTAATCGGACTGATGCATAATCCGCCTGCGTCCGCCTCCCCGGTGGACGAAGTGGTCGCGTGGGGTGAGGACACGTGGCCTTAGGGTGGGGGCTGTGGGAGGCCCCCGCCCGCTTTTTTTGGTGAGTTCCATTTTGCCCAGGCAAATTGTTTTGACCGTGAATCTGCGAAACTGCTTGACGCAGGATCGAATCAGCGTAGAATTCCGCGAGCAAAAAAGCCAGACATTGAGAGGATTACGAAGCTGGTTTAGGCCAGTGTGTGCTTGGCCATCAGGATGCCTCTTTTAGATCGAACAAGGCGAAACTTCAAGCTCTGGTTATTTAGGGGCGGTAGGCAATCGGCGGGCGCGGACGACGATCGGCGCGGCCCACACAAACAACATCCCTGGTGGAAGGTGATGTGTTTGACCGGTGTCGATTATTTTTCGACACTTGGTTACCAACCCAGTATAGCGTTCCTGGCAGCAGGCGCCCTCTCACCAATCGCTACCCTCTTTCTCGTTCTGCTCACTCTCCTTGGCGCGTTGCCCATTTACAGTCGAGTCGCTGAGGAGAGTCCGCATGGGGAAGGTTCCATCTCAATGCTGGAGCATTTGCTGTCGCGTTGGAAGGGCAAACTCTTTGTGCTGGTCCTGCTCGGCTTCGTCGCGACAGATTTTATTATCACTATTACGCTCTCGGCCGCGGATGCAACCGCCCATATCATCGAGAATCCGTTTACACCCGAACTACTGAAACATCAGGTCGGCGTCACGCTCGTCCTCGTCACTCTCCTCGGCGCCATCTTTCTGCGCGGCTTCAAGGAAGCTATCGGCATTGCGGTAATCCTGGTGGCCACCTATCTCCTGTTAAATGTGATCGTGGTGGGCTTTGGCATGTATGAACTGTTTACGCATCCCCACTATTTTCCGGTATGGAAACAGGCCATGCTTCACCACCCCAGGGTAAACGGCAACCCGTGGCTGATCCTCTTGGTGGCGCTGATACTCTTTCCCAAACTTGCTCTGGGCCTTTCGGGTTTTGAAACCGGCGTCGCGGTAATGCCGTTGGTCAAGGGCGACGAAGATCTCAGCGAGGCCGACTGGGAAGACATCCACAACACGCGCACCGGTCGTGCTCCCGAACCGCGTACGCACAGGTTGCTCGCGGGGCGAATTAGAAACACAGGCAAGCTCTTGCGCACTGCCGCGGGGATAATGAGCGTAATGCTTATCAGCAGCAGCCTGGTGACGACGATGCTGATCCCGGCGGAAAAGTTTCAGGAAGGCAGCGAGGCAAACGGACGTGCGATCTCCTACCTGGCCCATCAATTCTTCGGCAACATATTCGGCAGCGTTTACGACCTGAGCACAATCGCGATTCTTTGGTTTGCCGGTGCATCGGCTATGGCCGGACTACTTAATATCGTCCCGCGTTATCTGCCGCGCTATGGCATGGCTCCCCAATGGGCCAAAGCCACTCGGCCGCTCGCGCTCGTTTTCACGTTGATCGCCATCGCCGTGACGTTGATTTTCAATGCCGACGTTGACGCACAGGGCGGCGCTTATGCCACGGGCGTGTTGGTTCTGATGACTTCAGCGGCAATTGCGGTAACGCTCGCAACGCGCCGGCGAGGTCAAAAGTGGATTCCGTTTCTGGCAATCGCGATCGTATTTGCCTACACGACAATTCAAAACATTCATGAGCGCCCGGAGGGTATCAAGATCGCCTCGTTCTTCATTGTGGCAATCGTGGTGGCTTCGCTTGTTTCTCGCGTTTGGCGTTCTACTGAATTGCGAGTGGAACGCGTTGAGCTTGACGACCTGGCGCGTGAGTTTGTGCGCCAGGCCGCGAGGGGCACGGTCCGCATTATCACTAACCGTCGCGATACCGGAGATGCTCTTGAATACGAAATCAAGGAAAGAGAAAAACGAACTGACAACCACATCCCGCCGGGCGAGCCGATTCTTTTCTTCGAAGTGACACCGGGCGACGCTTCAGAATTCTCCGGGGTGTTGCAGATTCATGGAGAAAAAGTGGACGGGCACAAAGTGTTACGCGCGGTGTCGCCGGCAGTGCCGAATGCAATTGCCGCCTTCTTACTTTTCCTGCGCAATGAAACCGGGAAGTTGCCCCACGTTTATTTTGGTTGGAGCGAAGGCAATCCGCTGTCGTACCTGTTGAAGTACATAGCCTTTGGCGAAGGCGACACGGCGCCGGTCACGCATGAGGTGCTGCGTCAGGCTGAAAAAGATCCGGAGCGCCGGCCGATTGTGCACGTCGGCGGGTGAAGAATTTACTATCACGGCTTCCCGGCAGCGCCTTAGCGTGAGAGCTTCTCTGTGTGACACGGAGAAATCAAATGCAAGATCCTACCAGCCTTCGTTAGCGGTTGATAAGCGGCGTTGACCGGAGTAACATCCGGCTTTGATAATTAAATGTCTGCCGAAGTCATTCGCTCTTAGCGAGTGGCGCGGGGGAACCAATGTTTCGCTGCTGCGGAACACGGGGCGAATCACCGGGGAATGATGAAACATGCCTGGTGTAGAACACTTCCAGTTCGAGCCCGACAGCTAACCTCGCAGGCCCAAAGGAAGGGCAGTGCCACGATCGTTCAAGGCGTGGAGCTCATTGCTCCACGCTTTTTCGTTTTTGCATTACAAGGAGGTTCATATATGGTCGCATCGCTCAAACGTTTTCTGGTCGGTAGTCCCATGCGGACGGAGCAGGCGATCCATGAACGCCTAACCAAGAAAACCGCGCTCGCCGTTTTCTCTTCTGATGCGCTCTCTTCAACTGCCTACGCCTCCGAAGAAATCCTGCTCGTGCTGGCCGTGGCGGCCGCCTATGGACAAACTTATTCTTATTACTACGTCGTTCCAACCTCAATCGTCATTGCCATTGTGCTGGGCATCGTGGCGACGAGTTACAGGCAAACCATCCATGCGTATCCGTCCGGAGGCGGGGCCTACATTGTTGCCAAAGAAAATCTGGGCGTTTACCCCGGCCTGGTCGCGGCCGCCGCTCTGTTGGTTGATTACATCCTGACTGTGTCCGTGTCGATCTCGGCCGGCGTGGCGGCAATCACCTCAGCAGCCCAAGGCACCAGCTTCGCCTGGCTTGATAATCACAAGGTCGCACTCTGTCTGTTTCTGATATTGCTGATAGCAATTGCAAACTTGCGCGGCGTGCGAGAGTCGGGAGCGCTATTCGCGGGGCCTACTTACGCCTTCCTCGTTTGCTTTCTGCTCATGATTGCCTATGGCCTCGTCTACTACTACTTTCATCCCGGCACCGTAGTGCCCGTCAACGACGCACACTTGAAATTCGCCGAGGGCTATCACGCGGGTCCACTCACTTGGTTTCTGCTCCTGGGCGCCTTCTCCAACGGCTGCGTTGCGCTGACCGGAACCGAAGCTATCTCGAATGGCATTCCAGCTTTCAAGCCCCCCGAGGCGCGCAACGCCGCAACGACGTTAACCGCGATGGCTATATTGCTGGCGATAATGTTCATCGGCACAAGCTTGCTGGCTTATCTCTATCAGGTGCATCCGCACGACAACGAAACCGTCATCTCGCAGTTTGCTCGAGTCATATTCAGTGGCCCCTTGCGCTGGTTCTACTTTCTGATCCAGGCAACCACAGCTTTGATCCTGGTGCTGGCAGCCAACACGTCATTCGCCGACTTCCCACGACTGGCAAGCCTCCTGGCGCGCGACCGATTTCTGCCGCGACAGTTTGCCAGCCGCGGCGATCGTCTCGTCTTTTCAAACGGCGTCATCATTCTCGCGGTGCTCTCAGCCATTTTGGTGGCGGCGTTCAAAGGCGATACGAGCCGTTTGATTCCGCTGTATGCAGTGGGAGTTTTTCTTTCCTTCACGCTTTCGCAATCAGGGATGGTCCGGCATTGGCTAAGAGAAGGGAGGGCGCTCGCTGCGCGTCGTGATCGAAATAGGAACGGGAAAGAGAATGGCTCCGAGAAATACTCAACGAGGGTTACCGACGAAGGCGAACGACTTGACGATATTCATGTGAGCATAACGCCCGAAGCACTTGCCGGTCGTAATCCTGCGATAGCCCGACGATGAGCAACTTATTGTCGA
>Ga0137409_10000536_pt1 | contig 41895 bp, 62 predicted proteins | sample CZODoug1_16funga_FD_122059 | JGI IMG/M metagenome (GOLD analysis project Ga0137409, IMG submission 122059) | Vadose zone soil fungal communities from Angelo Coast Range Reserve, California, USA - CZODoug1_16fungal (Hybrid Assembly) | ecosystem: Environmental > Terrestrial > Soil > Vadose zone...
CCGCCGCAGCTTCCTCATCGAGTACCGCGTGCGCGGCGGCGCATGCGCGGTGATGCCGGAGACGCCCGGCGCTGCCATCCGAATGCTCGACCGCCTCGCGGCCGTCGGTGCCTCCATCCTCTCCGTCTGCGTGACCGAACCCGAGAGCGGAAAGCGCAGCCGCGAGATCGAGCGCAAAGAGATCTGCAGCTCGCTGCTCCGCGGGGGTACGCGATGAACGTCGACAAGACGGTCTCCCTTTTGATGACCTCAGGCGGTCAGGTCTCCTCGGTGTGGGAAAGCCACGCTGATGCGCAGGCTCGAGCCGACTCCTTCAACGCGGACCCTTGGTGGTCGCCGGGCGAGCCCGACCAGGATGCGCCATACTCTGTCGTCATTTGGCTGGTCCGCGAGGCCAAGCAATGACCGCCGCGCAGGATCTCCTCGACGCCGCTGGTCTGATGCGCGAGCAGGCTCCCGGCTTCAGCGCGGCGCAGGCGGTGGCGCTGGTCTCGCGCTCATCTCGGACCCGCTACGCCCGCCTGGGCCAGCTGGTGGCCGAGGCGGCAGGCGTGGGCCTTGCCGGGCACGACGCTCCGAGCTGGCTCAACGAGCACGAGCCCCCCATCGCGCTCATCGAGGAGGCAGCGCGGCTCGCCGATCAGTGCCCGACATGCCTTGGTACTGGCGAGGTCGGTGACCACTACGTCTGTTCCGAGTGCTACGGCGCCGGGGACCGGCGACTGCCGCCGTCACTGCAATGGACCAAGGATGGTCAGCTGCGGACCGCACGCGCCGCTGGCTACACGCTGTCTGTGCGACTCGTATGGCCGAGCTCGGCGGAAGAGCGTCTGGTCGAGTGGTCGTGCCTGACGCCAGACGGCTCCGGTATCGCACCGGAGATGGAGACGCTGCCGGTCCATTGGGGTGAGACGGTGCGGCAGGCGGAGGAACGCGCACTGCTCTACGGAATGCTCGAAGCTGAGGCCGCGGTGCGGTCGGAGGTACGTGATGCGTGACGAGGTGAAGAGGGCGATCGATAGCTGGCGCGTCTCTGGCGTCCTGATCAACGGGATGACTCCGGTCGAGTCGGCAGAATTCTGGGCGGCCTTGGCGGAGCGGTACAGCGCGGCCGCCGAGACCGCGTTGAAGCTCGGTCTGGTCGAGCTCTACAATGAGCGACTCCGCGACATTGTCATCGCGGAGAATTACGCGGAGCAGGCTCGGCGGAAGGCGGTGGCGGGATGATCAGCAAAGCACTCCAAAAGTATCTCGACCGGTCGTTGCCGGCGAAGCTGCTCAAGTCGATCAAGCTGCAGAGCGGCTCGCACTCCACGCGCGAGGAAGGTCTGTGCGCTATGGAGGCAGTGGCCTGGCTGGCCGGCAAGAAGCACTCCGACTCTCCGTCATGCGCCTGTCCGGTGATCGCAGCCTTCCTGCGCAGCTGGAACGACGCGCTGCCGGCTGAGGAGCGTACGAAGCTGCTACGGCCGTTGTTGCCAAAGATCGTCGGGACAAAGTCCACTGCAGCGATCGAGGAGCAGCGTTCCTTCCTCGCCTTGGACTGGCTGATTCGCGCGCACACGCCGGAGTGGCTGGATCTCAGGGCCGAGCTCAAGGCGCATGCAGCCTCGCTGCGCGGCCTCTCTCCGATCGTGGACATGCGCACGGCTCAGGCGGCGCGCAAGACTGTTGACGCCGCCAGGGTCGCCGCCAGGGTCGCCGCCTGGGACGCCGCCGGGGACGCCGCCTGGGGCGCCGCCAGGGTCGCCGCCTGGGCCGCCGCCGGGGACGCCGCCAGTGCCGCCGCCAGTGCCGCCGCCAGGGCCGCCGCCTGGGACGCCGCCGTGGACGCCGCCAGTGCCGCCGCCTGGGACGCCGCCTGGGGCGCCGCCAGTGCCGCCGCCTGGGGCGCCGCCAGGGTCGCCGCCGTGGACGCCGCCAGTGCCGCCGCCGGGGACGCCGCCTGGGGCGCCGCCTGGGCCGCCGCCGGGGACGCCGCCAGGGACGCCGCCTGGGCCGCGCTCGCGCCAACGCGCGAGCGTCTGCAAATCAGCGCGGTCGAATTGGTCGAGCGAATGATTGCGCTTGGAGGTGAGCAGTGAGCACGAGGATCCTCTACGACGCCGAGAAAGACCTGGCCGTATTCTACGACTTGGTCTCCGAGGCCGCATTCGGGCCGCTCTTCCACGGAAATTACAGCGAGTCCGCCGCTGACCTGGCAGAGGAATTCGTCCAATGGCTGATCGGGCGCGCCGCGAGGAAGGATCCGCGTGCGTACGGGCACGTGGAGCTGGTCGACGTGATCGCGATGTGGCGCCATGAGCGGGGCGAGATGCACGCTGAGGAAACCACGACGCGATGAAGCCCCCCGACTGGCTCACCAATGAACGGTTTCTTGTGTTCGACATCGAAACCACCGGCCTGGACCACTCGGTTGATCGCATCGTCCAGATCGCTACGCTGCAGATCGACAAGAGCGAGATCGTCCACCGCTGGGTCTCGCTCGTGAACCCGGAACGGCCCATCCCCGAAGCGGCGTCGAATGTGCACGGCATCTTCGACGGTGCGGTGCGTGAGGCTCAGGAGTTCTGGCGCATCGCTCCGATCGTTGCCCAATTGGCCGCGGGTCGGCATCTGCTGGGCTACAATGCTGCGCACTTCGACGCGCCGTTTGTCCGCGCCGAATTCCTGCACGCTGGGAAGACGATCTCGGAACGGTACCCGGTCGACGCATTGATCTGGGTGCGCGAGATCGATCGGTACGTGCCGGGCCAAGGGCGGCATCGTCTCGAGGCCACGTGCCGCCGGTGGAACGTGCCGACGCTGAAAGCACACGACGCGCTGTCTGACTGCGAAGCAACCTGGCGCCTCTTCCGTACGCTGGTCGAGGAACGCCCAGGAGCATTCCCGCGCACCATCGATGAGGTGCTGAGCGCGCAGAGGATTCTGGGCGAACGACAAGAGAAGGATCGCGCGCAGTATCTGGCGCGTCAGAAGGAGTTTTCACAGCCATGACCACCGACTGGCGTTCGATGTTCGACCGAGACTATCTGGGGCACTGGGACCTCGACGGTCGCGAAGTCACCGTCACGATCGCGAAGGTCGCTGCGGCGACGTTGACGAGCCAGGGCAACCGAAAGACCAAGAAGCCGGTGATCTATTTCGAAGGCAAGGAAAAGGGCCTGGCCTGCAACAAAACCAACGGCAAGATCATCGCGCAGCTCTACGGCAACGACACCGAGAAATGGGCCGGCAAACAGATCACTCTATACCCGACTACCACCACGTTCGGCATCGAGACTGTCGACTGCATCCGTGTCAGGCCGCCTGCGAAGTCTCAGCGCCGACAGCGTGAGCCGAACGGTCCGACGACGACGATCGATCCGTCGCCTGAGCCCGGGAGCAACGGATGAAGCTGCAGGAAGAAGTCAGGTTTTCGAACCTGAAAAACATGTCCAGGTCCCCTGCGCATTATCGCTACTCAGTAGAGCAGCAGCGCGAGGACACGCTGGCACTACGCCTCGGCAGACTCACCGACGCGATCATCTTCGAGACGCCTGGCGTCGTCATCTGGGATGGCATTCGTCGCGGCAAAGCCTGGGACGCGTTCAAGGCGACCAACATCAATGCCGACATCTTCACTTTGTCCGAATTCGAGCCGGCGAAGGAGATGGCGCTGGCGATCCAGCGGCACGATCTCGCGATGCAGCTGCTCGACGGCGACCGGCAGCACACGCTCCGCTGGGACTACGTAGGTCGCAAATGCCGCGGCACTCCGGATTGCTTCACCAGCAAGCGCATCGTCGATCTGAAGACGGCCAGGAATGCCCACCCGGATAAGTTCAGGCGAGACGCGATCTGGTACGGGTACCATGCGCAACTGGCCTGGTACTTGAACGGGATCGAGTCGACGCTGGGGAAGCGGCCGGAGGAGGCGTTCATCGTCGCAGTGGAGTCCGCAGCGCCGTACCCGATCACGATCCATCAGCTGACGCCGCGCGCGCTCGACATGGGCGAACGGATGTGCCGGCTGTGGATGGAGCGGCTGCTCGTATGCGAAGCGTCCGGCTCGTGGCCTGGCTACTGCGAGGCGGTCGTCCCATTCGACGTCATCGATGATTCGTTCGAACTCCAAATCGACGGGGAGACGGTGGAGGTCGAATGAGACAGCCGCTCCGGCAGTATCAGCTCGATGGCCTCGATCGCGTACGGGACGCGATCCGCCGCGGCAAGAAGCGCATACTACTGGTCGCGCCGACCGGCAGTGGAAAAACAACGCTCGCCGCCGAACTGATACATTCCGCCACCGCGAAGGGCACGCAATCTGTCTTCCTCGCGCACAGGAAGGAGCTATTGGACCAGTGCTCGGCGCGCCTCGACGAGTGGCAGGTCGAGCACGGCATCATCCAAAGGAACCACTGGCGCCGCGGCGTCGGCAGCTCGGTAATGGTGGCCTCGGTGCAGACGCTCGGACCGCAGCTGAAGAAGGCGAAGCGCGTGCCTTGGTGGCAGCTGCTCATCATCGACGAGGCTCACCGTTCGATGGCCAAGACGTATCTGGAGATGGCCAAGGCTCAGCCTGGCGCCGTGACCCTCGGCCTCACCGCAACGCCATGCCGCATCGACGGCAAGGGACTCGGCGAGATCTACGAGGAGATGGTGGTCATCGCGCAGCCGAACGAACTTGTTGCCGGCGGATGGCTTGTCGAGCCAGAGATCTACTGCGGAGCCGAGCCGGATCTGCGGAAGGTGCCGACCCAGCGCGGGGACTACGCCGAGGCCGCGCTGTCCTCGCTCATCGACAAGCCGCGACTCGTTGGCGATGTGGTGACCAACTGGAGCCGCATCGTCGGGCGCGGCAAGCGCACCATCGTCTTCGCCTGCTCCGTCGAGCACTCGCTCCATCTCACCGAGGCTTTCCGCGCTGCCGGCGTACGCGCGCATCACGTCGACGGGCAGCTCGCGGCGAGCGAACGGAACGCGGCGCTGTCCGAGCTGCGCGACGGGACGTGCGAGGTGTTGGTCAATTGCCAGGTCTACACCGAGGGCGTCGACGTGCCGGAGCTCGATGCGGTCGTGCTCGCGCGGCCCACCAAGTCGATCGGGCTCTACCTTCAAATGATCGGCCGAGTACTGCGGCCCGCTCAGGGTAAGGGGCGCGCGCTGGTGCTCGACCATGGGGGGACAGTGCGGCGGCTCGGCTGGCCTACCGCGCCGCGCGACTGGTCGCTGGAGAAGGGCGCGCCGTCGGTCCCGTCTGCGCCGAACGTCAAGAACTGCATGAAGTGCGGGCTGGCTGTCGTATCGGCAACGAAGCAGTGCCCGAGCTGTGGCCAGGTCTTCCCGGTGGCGTCTCGCGATGGGCCAGAGATGGTCGATGGCTCGCTCGAGCGCGTCGGTGCCGACTCGGTGAAGCTGCCGGCCTCGAAGGCTGAGATGCAGTCGACGCTGATCAAACTGTACTTCTCGGCGCGGAAGCATGGGCGCAAGCGCGGGTGGGCGCACTTCGTGTTCAAAGACAAGTTCGGACACTTCCCGTCGGCGGACCAGGTGCTGATGGCGGAGGATAGTCTGCGGCGTTCGGATGAGGTCCGGTCGCAGAGTGGGCTGGGATGACTGCTTCGATGCGGCCGAGGCGGGTCTCGGAGACTCAGTTCGGCGACACGCGACGGACGCCAGGTTGGCTCCACTGTGAGCTGGCGAATCGCTATGCCAGTGGAGGTTTTGATCTGGACGTCGCAGCAGACGAGGACAGCTCGGTCGCACCCGAATGGTACGATGGGCGGCAGCGCGGAAGCGGGCTCACCCACGAATGGCGAGGGTGCTGCTTCGCCAATCCGCCATGGTCGGTCATCGCCCCGTGGGTGAACAAGGCCATCACCGAGGTGGACTGCGGTAGAGCCTCGGTCGTGGTGATGGTGCTGCCCGCCCGCACTGGGACCGCTTGGTTCGCGCAGTGCCGTGAGAAGGCGGAGCTGATCCTCTTCCTTCGCGGCCGGCCGCAGTTCGATCGGCCTGACGGAGAGAAGAATTCGAGCTGCCCAGAGGATGTCTGTGTTGTGGTTTTCAGGAAGCCAATCGTGGTTGCTGAGCTGCGGCAACCCCGCCGAAGAAGCCGCGACGTGTGAGGATCGGCGCGATGGAATCGAACATGAAGATTGGCGCTGGCGGCGACAACACGCCGAAGGGGGAGTGATGAAGTTTAGGGATCCGTACTGCCCAAGATGCAGGGAGATGATAGCCGGAGACTGCGGGATGCACACAGCACTCGCCAACCCGATCCCGTACTGTTGTCCGGTCTGTGCTGGTGCAGGAAAGGTCTCACGCCCGCCGTATATTGCTGGCGACGTTCCGTCTTGGTCCGGAACCGGAGACCCTCTCTATGACTGCCGAGCCTGTCGCGGGACTGGTGTGGTTTGGAGCAATAGTTCGCATGTCTAATCCAAACAACCCGCCTCCCGCCTTCGGCCACCTTTGTCCCAACGGAGGCGTATGGCGCGCGTATCCGAGTCTGTTCTGCTCAATGTGCAAGCCAGGAGAAGCTGAGATGACCGACGACAAGAAGCCGCTTGTTCAGAACGAACACGCCGAGGCTGAGGCGCGCGAGGGCATCATCCGAGCCCACCTCCACAGCGGGCGATTCAGCGAGTGCGCTCCTGCTCGCGATGCGATTGCCTTCCTGCTCGGAGAACTGGTTCGGCGCGGCTTGGATGACCACGCCGCCGATGAAGCATGGGAGGCCTCTCTAGTCGGCCACCGCGAGCCGTACGTCCAAGCGCTTCGTGCCGCGCGCGTTGCTGCGTCTCCAGCAGCGCTCGCGATTGCGCAGCGCTGGCACGGGCCGAAGTTCGGGTTCGGCGGTCACGGCGGCGACGAATTTGTGCGTGACGTGCTTGAGCGAGCAAGACAGGCAGTAGAGGTCGTCAATCGGGTTGTTCGGTTAGAACAACCCACCTGCGACGTGTGTCGCGAGCCGGCCGGGCCGGTGGCTGAAGGCAAGACGATCTATATCGTCCATGAAAAATGCGGGCGGCAGCTGGTGGAAGGGCATCGGCATGTCCAACCAGAACAAGCCGCGTGGTTGGTCGAACGCCTCGTCTCAACTTCACCAACGGGCCAGAGGCCCGAATGGCTGACTCACTTCGACGCGTTCCTGTCATCGCGCTGGACCTGGACCCAGCTTGCCAATGACGCGATTCGCTTCAGCCGCCGAGAAGACGCCGAGCGGTTGGCGCGCGTGCTCATGGACTACGGCGCTTTCCCAAGCGAGCACATTTGGGTGCCGCCTCCGCATGATTTATCCGAACAACCCAAGGAGCCGAAGTGATTGAGCGCCATCGACTACAAGCACCGCGCTGGTTGCCGCGGGAAGGTTCGTTACAGTTCGGTCTCGGCAGGCATACCGGAGCTGCTCCGGCTGCGGGCTCAGCCGCACGAGATCATCAAGGAGAACGAGATCTATGCCACGCGGCTGAATGTGTACGAGTGCGAGTTCTGCACCGGCTTTCACATCGGACACAGCCACAGCAAGCCAGCATGGATCTCGAACATCGCTCGGCGACTCGAAGCGGCGTTCACCAAAATACAGGGGCTCGACCTGACGCCAGAGCAGAAGGTCCGCAAGATGGTCGGCGCGGTGATTCGCACGATCATTTTCGTCGTCGCCGAGGACCGGCAGGATTGAATGGCGTGTCCGCCAAAGACACGGGAGGTAGAAAGTGAAGCTCAGCGCAACGCTGTGCCCGCATGGCAACTCCATCGATGCTGATGATGGCTTCGCCTACTGCGTCGAATGCGATAGGCGCCAGCAGGCACAGATCAACCAGCTGGCAGCGCGCATGGAGCGCAAGTACCGACCGAAACCCATGCTCAGACAAATACGCGAAAAACTCGCTTTGGCAGTCAGCTCTTACTGCGGTGTGGAACTCACGGCTGCAGAGACCAGGCTGGCGTTCGGCGCGATTGGAAAGAAACAGCCATGATCTATCCCTACGCGGCCTGCACCTACCACTCCGGTGTGCTGACCGGACTTGATTGCGTGGCCTGCAAGATCGACGAGGTGCGAGCAGGCATGCTCAAGATCGCTGCTGAGCTAGTTCGGGACGTCGGCCCCGATGATCCCTGAAGTTCGAGCTCGATAAGCCATGAAGTGGGGAGGAGCATATCGCGTGGCCTGCATGGAGTGCGGCGAGATTGGCGAAGCCAAAGAAGAAACGATGGTTGCGTCTTGGACCGGTGGGTGGGTGCGTTGTCGAGATCGGAAGAAGTGCGAACGTAACCAAGACAAGCCGACCGAGGAGAATAAGCCATGAGCGAGCGCGGAGCGCACGCAGGCTGGTACTGCGATGACTGCGGTGGCGACGCCAACTCCGTCGGCCATCAAGCCCACGTCGCTGCAGAGCTGGCCCGCGAACTTGGAGAGCAGCACATAAAGGCGCTTCAGGCGATCGAAGTGGCGCTCAACCGAATCGCTGGTGCAATCCTGCACGTTGGCGCGATTCAAAGAGACAACCCAGGTGATGGCTTGTCTTCGACGGACACGCCACCGGAGGAACGATGATCCCTCCCGTACCGCCGCATCCGCTCAACGGTCACTGGGGATTCATCTTCGACTGGCGCTGCTACATGCCGTGGGCGTGGCTGCGCGAGCGATGCTGTGGCTTGGTCTCGAAGAACAACCCAAAAGGAGTGACATGAAACGAAAGAAAGCGGCGCCCGCGCACGGGCCACAGAACCTCGAGCAAGCCGCGGCGATGAGCCGAGCCCAGTCACAGCTTGGGATCAAACTGCTCTCCGAGCGAGATGCTTTGCGTAAGGCTCATGCCGAGATGACCGACGCGATGATGCAGCTCCTCGAGCTCCTCGACGGCCCGATGACCAGCTCGGACAAGGCCGCAGCGCTGCGGATCGCTGAGACTGCGATGAATCGGCGTGGCTGAAGTGAACACACCAAAGCTTAGCTTGCACGAGGAGGCGATGCGGATTGCACGCATCCGCACAGTGCTCGTGTGCGCTGACTTGGATGCGGCAGGCTTCGATCTGAGTCCATCCGAGCCCGCGATGAAGGCTGTGCTGGACCACCTCTATTCGGCCATCGAGGACTTCGTGCGCGGCGATGTGGTCTCACGGATTGGCGCGGCCAAAGCCAACAACCCATCCGGCGCGGTGGCCACAGACACGCCAAAGGAGAAGAAATGATCGACCTGATGATGACGTATGAAGGCGGATCCGAAGGGACGCATTACGATGAGACAACGAAGCCGCCGTACCAGTACAGCTCTGTCGAGGACTGCTGGTACGAATGCGGCACCGCTCCGAAGCCGCCGCGCAGGCTGACGCGCCTCGAAGCTGTGAAGCTGGGCCTGGAGCCAGATCCGTACGTGGACCGCGAGCGGACCGCGTGAGCGCAGCTAAAGAAGCCGACATCCTCCGCGAGGTCAGGCTCTCGCTCGGCTCGCGCGCTGACGTGCGACTCTTCCGCTTCGCCGCCGGCAACGGCTGGGTCCGCGCTGCTAAAGGCTTTATCCCCTGCCAGTTCGTTCCGCCTGGCTTCCCCGATCTGTTCGGCTGGGTCTTCTTCGCCGATCTTCCCGTCATCCTTGGCGTCGAATGCAAGTCGGCGAGCGGCAGGCTCAGCGCGGAGCAGCTGAAGTGGCGCGATCTAATCGTCCTGTCGCGCGGCTTCCACGTTGTCGCGAGGTCCGCAGCACAGGCCAATGAGGATCTCGACCGGCAGATCCAAGCACGAAAGCAGGAGAGTAAATGAGCGCTGACTCACCGCCCGACAACCGAGACCCGCCAGCGCTCATGCTTGCTCTCGCGCTCGCCCGGCTCGGCTTCAAGCTCATACCGGTCGAGGAGCCGGTCGGCGAGGTCGACGGCCGCATCACAGGCAAGAAGCCTCTCTATGATGGGTGGCCTGGCCGCGGCACCACCGACGAAGCAGAGATCCGTGATTGGTTCGCGCGATGGCCGAACTGCAATTATGGCATCCTCACCGGCGCGGTGGCGCTTATGGTCGTCATCGACGTCGATGGCCCTGAGGGCGAAGAAGGTCTCGCTGCGCTCGAGAGGAAGCTAGGACCGCTCCCCTCCACGCGCGAGCACAAGACTGCGCGCGGGCGGCACATGTTCTTCGCGATCGGTCAAGGCGTCATCATCAAGCGCAAGGTCAAGCTGCTCGCCAAGCTCGACGTTATGGGCGACGGGAGCCAGGTGCTCGGCCCTGGTGCTGTACACCCCTCCGGCGTCGTCTACGAGACGCTGCACGACAGGCCCGTTGCGGCTCTGCCGCAAGCCTGGGTTGAGCGTCTAACACGCCAGCGCCCGAGTCAGCCATCGCAGCCGAGCATCCCTCCGCTACGAAGCGACGAAATGAGCGCCTATCAGCGTGGACTGCTCTCGCGCTCGCTCGAGCGGATGCGCGGCGCCACGCCGGGGGAGAACAGGAACCAGACGCTCAACAATGAGGTCTATGCGTGCGCGCAGTACGGACTGCCGCGACACCTCGTCGAGGAGCTGCGACAGATTTGTCTCGGGCTCGGTACACCAGACCGCGAGGCCAATACCACGTTCGAGTCGGCCTGGCGCGCAGGGCTCGCGCATCCGAAAGAGCCGCCGATGAAGGTGGTGCCGTTCAACCGCTCGCCGCGCGGCAACGGAACTGTGGCACCGCATCAGCAGTCGCCCGAGGAGGAAGCGTCAGGCGCATCGACGTCGACGTACCGCGATTGGCCGGTGCTCGACCCAAAGAACCCGCTCGATATGGCGCGCCGCTTCATGCAGCTGGCCAACAGAATACACCTCATGCGTTGGCGCGGCGAGTTCTTCGGCTGGTCCGCTGCAGCCTGTTGCTGGTCAACCATCGGCATCGAACAGCTCAAGTCCGAGATCTACCTCTTCCTCGAGAAGTGCTGCGCGCCTTCCCGTGATGGCGGAGTAGAGCCCATCAAGCCCAAGAAGAGCATCGTCGAGGAAGTGTTCTCTTCGCTTCAGGCGCTCACGCAGGTTGACCAAGATCTGGAGCCGCCAGCGTGGCGTGAGAGCGGAGACAGACCGGCCGTCAACCTGATCGCGTTCGAGGCGGGTCTGCTCGACTACACGACGCGCGAGAGCATTCCTCCGACGCCATCGCTCATCAACATGAACGCCGCCCCGTTCAAGTACAGCCCGACGGCAAGCTCGGCGCCGCAGTGGTGCGACTTCCTCGAGAGGCTCTGGCCCGGTGACCCCGAGTCGATCGATCTCCTCGAGGAATGGTTCGGCTACTGCCTTACGCAGGATACGCGGCAGCAGAAGGCGATGATGATGATCGGCCCCAAACGGAGTGGCAAAGGCACCATTACGCGCGTGCTCTCGTCGCTGGTTGGCCCGCGCAACGTCTGCTCCCCGCGCATGTCCGACCTCGGTGACCGCTTCGGTCTATGGGCCCTCATCGGCAAGACGGTGGCTACCATCAGCGATGCGCGTGTCACGTCTAAACAGGACCATGGCCCTTTGATTCAGGCCATTCTGTCCATTACTGGCGAGGACTACCTAACAGTCGACCGCAAGAACCTCGTGCCGTGGACTGGCCGACTCCGCACGCGGCTCATGCTCGTGTCGAACGACCTGCTCAAGATGAGCGATGGCAGCGGCGCGCTCGTCTCGAGATTTCTCGTGCTGCGAATGACGCACTCATTCATCGGACAGGAAGACCTCGAGTTGGAGAATAAACTCACTGCCGAATTGCCAGCGATCCTGAACCGCGCGCTAGGCGGGCTTGATCGCCTCAGAAAGCGCGGAAGATTCCAGCAACCACAGAGCGGAAAGACGCTCATTCGCGAACTGGAAGGTCTCACCTCTGGAATCGGTGCGTTCGTGGCCGAGTGCTGCGAGCGAGAGTCAAGCCTTATCACGACGATCGATGATCTTTTTGCCGAATGGAGTAAATGGTGCGACAAGAACGGACGAAAGGACGCTTCTACCAAACAGAGCTTCGGTGCGTCGCTGAGAGGTGCATGCCCAGAACTGGAAGACTCACGTCCGGGTGGGCGCGGGAAGCAGAAACTCTCATATATAGGCATAGGGTTACGCGCATGGTAAAAAGGTCAATGGTAGCGTTGTGTAGATGCATCTACCTCTATTTATCGCATATGAGAAAAATAGAGAGAGAGAAGAAGATATATAGAGTAGGTGTCGATCAACGCCGCTACGCGCCACTACCAAAAAACACCCACATTTCGGTGATTGGTTGCGCTCCCGGAAGAACCCTGGTACTAGTACCTCGTGAGCACGGCTTCAACCCGGGAACCCAACGGACTCTGGAAAAAGGGCTCCAGTGGCAATCCAGCCGGAAGAGCGCCGCCAACGATCACGCTCCACGAGGTGGTCCTGCTCGCGCGCGAGCACTCGATCCCGGCGATGCAGACGCTCATCGACATCATGATGACATCGGAGCGCGAGACCGTGCGCATGCGAGCTGCGGAGCTGATTCTCGACCGCGCGTACGGCCGCACGGTGCAGGCAGTGGAGGCGCGAATTGACCAGCCCTCGACACCAGAGCGGCGCGCTGAGCTCGCTGTCCTGTTTGATCGCCTCGCTGTCGCGGTCCGAGCGGGACAGCCTGCTCGCGAGCTTGAGCCCGGCTGAGCTCGACTTGATCCGCTACACCTGGTCCATCTGGTCTCGACCAGAGCAGCTCAGTCCATGGTCGACAGCGCACGGCATAGAGCAGCGCAAGCAAGCGCTCGAGCGGTGGCGCTATTGGATCTACGTCGCGGGCCGTGGTGCGGGGAAGTCGCGGAGCGGCTCCGAGGCGGTGATCGAGGAGGCGCGCGAGCAGGGCGGGATCCGGATCGCGCTCATCGCGCGCACCGCCGCCGACGTGCGCGACGTGATGGTCGAGGGCGAGAGCGGGATCATGGCGTGCTCCCCTCCTGACTTCAGGCCGCACTATCAGCCGGCCCTGCGTCGTCTCAGTTGGCCGAACGGGTCCCAGGCGACTACGTACTCGGGTGATGAGCCGGATCTATTGCGCGGTCCACAGGAGCACCTAGCGTGGTGCGACGAACTCGCTGCGTGGCGGTACCCGGAGACGTGGGACCAGCTGTTGTTCGGCCTGCGCCTGGGCGAGCACCCGCGTGCCATCGTGACGACGACGCCGCGCCCGACGAAGCTGTTGCGCCAGCTGCTCGACGCGAAGCAGAGCCCAGGCTGCTACGTGACGCGCGGCTCGACGTTCGACAATGCGGCGAACCTGCCGGCCGTCGCTCTCGCGGAACTGCGGCGCCGCTATGAGGGCACCCGCCTGGGCCGTCAGGAGCTTATGGCTGAGGTGCTCACCGATACACCCGGCGCGCTGTGGACGCTGGCGATGGTCGAGCAGGCGCGAGAACTGGGACGCGGAGAGCAGCGGCTCGCGCGCACGGTCATCGCTGTCGATCCGGCCATCACCGCTGATGAGGGGAGCGACGAGACCGGGATCGTTGGCTGTGCCGTCGACGTTGACCGGAGCGGGTGGCTGCTCGCGGACCGCAGCGGCGTGCTGCTCCCGCATCAGTGGGCGACCCGAGCGGTGCAGCTCTACCGCGAGCTGCGCGCGGACCGGGTCATCGCGGAGGGCAACCAAGGCGGGCTGATGGTCGAGCACACGATCCGGACCATCGACCCGAACATCCCGGTCACGATAGTGCACGCGTCCCGCTCGAAGCAGGCGCGCGCCGAACCGGTCGCCGCGCTGTACGAGCAGGGTCGCATCCGCCATGCGATCGCGGCGCCCGAGCTCGAGGACCAGCTGTGCACGTGGGTGCCCGGCAGCCCATCGCCGGACCGGCTGGACGCGCTGGTGTGGGCCTTCACGGATCTGATCACCGACTCGAACACCGCGCCGCCGGTGAGCAGCGGGCACCGCACCCGGGTCCGCGAGAGCGCGGTCTACTAGACTTTGGAGCCGACCTTGTGGCAGAACCACCTCATGACCGCAGCGAACTTCACCTTCTCCGATCCGGACGCCGGGGGGATCCGCGTCGTGCGGTGCGGCGACCTCGTCATCGGGACCGCTGAGGAGGTGGAGCCGGGCACCTACGTCGGCACGACCGGCAGCGGGGCCAAGACGGAGCCCGGTGCGGCGAGCCAGGTGGCCAAGGCGCTGCGTGCGCTTCCGCAGACTGCCGCCAGTGGTCTCGCGGAGGCCGAGGCGGTCAAGGACACCTTCCCGCCACTCGGACCGCGTGGAGGCTTCTCAGGGCGCGACCAGGACGCGTGACCACGCTGGCTGCCCATAATCGTCGGATCATCGCCCCGACCCTGGCGCTGGCGCGGCACGTGGACGAGTGGCTCCGGCGCTGGTCGGCTCGGTACCTCACCCGCGAGCTGGCGATGCTGGGCTCGAGCTTCGCCAAGGTGAAGCGGCCGCTCACGCAGGCTGACCTCGATGAGGCGCGGCGCCGGCGGGAAGCAGCGCAGCAAGCCCTCGAGGAGCAGCGCCGGAAGACCGATCGGGCCCAGCGAGACCTCGCGCGGATCCAAGCCGTGCAGCACGAGACCGCGGCTCAGGAGGCCCGGGCGAAGGAGCTTGAGCGGCAGATCGCCGAGACCGAGGCGAAGACCAAAGCCATCGAGCGGGCGCTGGCCGCGGAGGACCGGGTCGCGGATCGAGCGATCGCGCCAGGGTTGATGCACGTCCCTCTGCCAGCCGAGTCAACGCTGCAGCCGAACGAGCACCAGGCGGAGCTCGAGCTGCGGAAGCTCCTGCTGCTTTTCGGCATGAAACAGGCCTCAGCCGCGGCGAACCGCGTGGCTCCCGACGTGGTGCCCGAGTCGCTCCAGGCCCAGGCGCTCGCTGGCGCATCGACCGGGATCAAATGGTTTTGGGAGATGCGCCAAGGCATCATCCAGCGCGCGGACCGGATCAGCGCTGGACTCCAGCACCAGGTCAGGACGCAGGTGCGAGACTCCATCGCCGAATGGTCGGCCGAGGTGCCGAAGCCGAGCGCGGGAGAGATCGCGCGGCGACTTCACACGCAGGTCCACGCCGGTTCAAGCGATGAGCGGTTGTTTGTTTTCTCACCCGAACGCGCAGCGATCATTGCGCAGACCGAACTGGCACAGGCAGAGAATACAGGCATCTTCGAAGGCTACCAGGCTGCTGGCATCCAAGAGGTGGAGTGGCTCGCGCAGAGCGATGGGCGTTCCGGCGCGCGACACCACGAGAAGCTGAACCGGGTGCGGCGCGGCATACACGAGACGTGGACCGACGGCCTCGGGAATGAGCTGCGCTATCCCGGCGACCCGAGCGCGCCCATTGCCTCGACCATCAACTGTCGGTGCACGACACGCGCGATTATCTCGTCAGCGACAGGACGGAGGGCGGCATGAGCGACGAACCATCCGTGACCGTGGACTTGAGCACGGGCCCGAACGACCTTGATAGCGCCGTGGCTGCGGTGACCAGCGCGGTGACGACACTGCAGCTTGCGCTCACGCAGCTCCGCGCGTATCAGCAGCAGGCCGCGGACAACCAGCGGCTCGCGCGGCAAGTGATGTCGCTGCGGACGCAGCTCGACTTGATGACCCAAGAACGCGATGCGATCGCGCGCGTCGTCGACGCAGATCCGGAGCCACGATGAACAAGAAACTTCAGGATGCGATGCTACAGCGGCAGGTCAAGCAGGCCGGTCAGATGCAGCAGCAGGTCGAGCAAGTGGCCGCGCTCGAGATCCCTTTCGCCTCCGATTTCGTGCTGGCAGCGTTGCAGCAAATGGGCATCCATCGTCGAGCTGTCTTGCCACCCGGGCCGCTCATGATCACCGCGGAGCTCTGCCATCTCGTCACGATGCGCGCCGTGGCTGACATGGTCATCGGCGCCATCTTGCAGCAGCAGCCCGGCATGGCCGGATTGGTCGACCCCATCTCGCAGCGGGTTCGCCAGATCGTGCATATCACGCCGAACGAACCGAAGTCGGCATTGGTCGTGCCGCCTACGCGCGCAGCCGCTGAGCCGGATCCTGTCGAGCCGTGGCCGGCTGCCGCAAACGGAGCATGAGCGAGCACTCCATCGTCTTCGCAATGAGCCCGCACGGCAATGCTGTGTGGGAATATTGGCTAGACGGCGACATCGCAGACCAAGAAGCTGTGCTCATTGCGCCGCTGCTTTGGGGGCTCTGTTGGACCCTGCTAGGGTTCGATGAGCGGAGGAACTAATGGGCATCATCAACAGCATCGTCGGCGGCATTAGAACCATCCTCCCCGGCTCTCCGCCTGTGACGCCGCAGAACCCGATCGGCGTGCTCTCACCGGGGCCGAGCCAACCAATCGGGGCGATGACGCCGGGCGAGCAACCTGTGCCCGAGGTGTCGATCTACGGCTCGCGCGGCCTGAAGCGGACCAGCGAGGTTGGAAGGACGAGGATCATCGAGGAGTGGAGGAAGCGGCTCCAGGGGAAGAAGAAGTGGGCCGTCTTTCGCGAGATGGCCGACGTCGATCTGATCGTCGGCGGCTATCTCTGGAATCTGCAACTCTTCCTCGGTTCCGCGAAGTGGCGAGTTGAGCCGCCGAAGCTGCCAGAGTCCGAGGCCGTCGTCCCCGGCTCCGAGAAGTGGGCCGAACGGATGACGCGCGCGATGACCGACATGGACCAGACGTGGGAGGAGTTCGTCGACGAGGTCATTTACTTTGCCGCGCGCGATGGCGCCGCCCCGATGGAGCGGACGCTCAAGCGATGCGACGCCGACAACAGCAAGATCGCTGATGGCTTCGTCGGCTGGAAGAGTTGGGGCATCAGGCCGCTCGAGACGATCTGGGAATACGACTGGGATCTCGAGAGCGACAGTCCGTCGGTGTGGCGGCAGCAAGCCCCTCCCGTCTACAAGATCGTCGACATCCCCGCCGCCAAGATCAGCAACTTCCGATTTCGCGGCGCGAAGAATTCGCCAGAAGGAATCTCGCTTCTGTCCATCGCCGAGCAAGCTTACTACTACAAGAGCAGCGCGCAGCAGCATGAACTCGTAGGGCTCGAGCGCGACCTTTGCGGCTACCCGGTGATGGAGGTGCCGCTCGCCGTCATCAAGAGCCAGGGGCGGAGCGCGGCGGAGAATCAGACCCTCGAAGATATGTGGGACTTCGTGCAGAAGATCCGCCGCGACGCCTTCGAAGGCGCGGTGATCCCGTGCGAGATCGATAACAACGGGCCCACCGGATACAAGTTCCGGCTGATGACCTCCGGCGGCGCCCGTGCTGTCTCCGCAGACATTCCGATCCGCCGCTACGAGATGCGGATCGCCGCCGGCCTCGGCGCGGGCTTCATGCTCGCTGGCATGGATGGAGTTGGAGCCCGCTCCCTCGACGAAAGCAAAGTCTCAACCTTCCTGCTCACCGGGAACACGATCCTGGCCAAGATGCGCGAGACGCTCAATGAGGCGCTCGACAAGCTGTACGCGGTGAACGGGATCCCGAAGATGCTTCGCGGGACCTTCGAGCATGAGGACCTTCGGGCGCAAGACGCCGAGGCGTTCGCGAACTACGTCAAGCTCGGCGTCGAAAGCGGCGCGCTCACGATCGACAAGAACATCGAGACCCGCTACCGAGAGCTCGGAGACATCGAGCCGCTCGGCGAAGACCCGGAGTTGATCCCTGTCCCCGCGCTTGCTCCGCCGCCGCCATCGCCGATCGTTGCATCGGTGTACCCGGGCGGGAACGGAACATCGATAGGCCCCGGTTCGGCGATCATCCAGCCGCCGTCTCCGATCGTAGGCTAGGCCACCAGCGCGCGCAGCTTGACCAGCTGGGCCCCGCTGAGCGACCGCCACCGCGAGATGATCGCCTCGGCGGTGAGCACGTGCTCGGCGGTGATGGCCTCGAGCACGTAGATCTCTCGATCCCGCGCCGCGAGCGCGAGGAGCTCTCCCGGATCGGCGCCGATGAACGCTGCGGCCTTGACGATCCGATCCGCCGCCGGCGGTCGCGCCCACCCATTCTCCAGCGCCGACAGCCGAGTCGCGCTCACCCCCATTTCAGCCGCCAGCGCCGAGGCCTTCGTGCCACTGGCAAGTCGGAGATCCTTGAGTCGCGGCCCGAAGGCGCGGGGTTCTTTCATGGACTCAAGAGGTACCATTACAACATCAGCGCAATCAACTCACGCGCGCCACCAGTAAACCGATTTCCCCTAGAACCGGCCCGCCGCTCTGCACCATGGTCCCGTCAGCAGTCCGGTCGCCTTGATGCAGATCCGAGTCCCCATCGCCAAGATCGAGAGCCCAGCCGGGGAGCCATTCAGCGTCTCCGGCTGGGCCCTCTTCTCCAAGGACGCCGATGGCGCGTTGATCTGGGACCATGAGGAAGATGCGATCGACACCGCAGAGATGGAGCGGGCGGTCCGCGAGTTCGTCAAGTCAGCGGCTCCGGTCGCGAACGTCCTCCATGAGGGCCCACCGGTCGGTCGCCTGGTCGAGTCGGTGGTGTTCACCGCCGAAAAACGGAAGGCGATGGGCATCCCGGAAGGCCCCGACGGCTGGTGGCTGACCATGGAGATCCATGATCCGGAGGCGATCGCGCGGGTGAGGTCGGGTGAGCTGGCCGAGCTCTCGATCCAGGGCGCGGGCGAGCGGGTGCCGGCTTGACCACCAAAACCAAGCCATTCAAGCGGACGCTCCTCAAGAATCTCAGGCTCGACGCGGTGGCGCTGGTCGACAAGGGCGCCGCTGGAACCGACCTCTTTCCTGCCAGGATCGCGCTCTGGAAGCGCCGAAGCGAAGTCAAAAAGGACATAGGCATGACCATGGAAGACCTGCTCAAGATGTTGGCCGATCTCACTCCCGAGCAGAAGGCGCAGGCGATGCAGGCGCTCGGCGGCGGAGGCCAGCCCCAGAATCCGGGCGGCGCATCTCCGGCCGCGGGCGCTGGCGGCGGCGGAGGCGGTCCGCCCCCTCCTCACAACCCTTTCGGCAAGCGGCTCGACCCGGAGGTCGAAGAGTTCTTGTCGAAGCAGCGCAAGGACGCCGAGGAGCAGTTGGCCAAGCGCGATGCCGAGCTGAAGAAGCAGAGCGACATCATCGAGAAACTTCAGGCCGACGGTGAAGTCCGAGAGCTGGTCGAGAAGGTCCGCACCGAGTTCAAGACGCTGTCCGGAGAGCCCGTGGCTCTGGCCAAGATCCTGCGCAAGGCCGACAAAGGCATCGCGCTCGACAAGGCCGAGGGCGAGGAGCTCCGCCGCATCCTGGCCGCGTATGAGGGCCAAGCCGTCGAGGCCGCGCACTACAAGAAGCAGCTCGGCACCCGCGGCTCGACCGTGACCGACGGGTCCTCTCTCGGGAAGCTCACCGCCATCGCGAAGGCTCTGGTCGAGAAAACGCCGACGCTCACTGAGGCGCAGGCCTTCGAGCAGGCTGCGCGTCAGAACCCGTCCCTCTACAGCGAGCACCGCAGCTCCGGGGCCTGATCCCGAGCCAAGGAAAAGGAACCGAATACCATGACCAGTACCTTCTCTCGAGGCTTTGTCGACACCACGCGAGTCGCTGCCGCGGACTACTCCACCACCGGACAATTCTTGGTGGTCGCCATCTCCGGCACAGACGGCGTCTCGGTCACCAGGACCACGACCGACGGCCAGAGGGGCTACGGAATTCTGGAAAATTCACCGACGGCAAGTCAGGTGGCAGAGGTCTGCTCGCTCGGTCCATGCAAGGCGCGAGCTGGCGCAGCGGTCACCGCCGGTCAGTTGCTCAAATCGCAAGTGACCACCTCGCGGGTCATCCCGATCGCGGCGAACGCTGATTATGCGTTGGCTATGGCTCTGGAGGACGGCGTCGACGGAGACGTCATCGAGATCATGATCGTCCATGCCGGGATCAACAGCTTCAGCTGATAGCTGACGCCTCAAGTCGAAATCGCTGAAACAGGAGATCCACGATGGCCCAACCGACTCTCGCACAAGTTCACATCGACCAAGCGCTGACGAACATGTCGATCGCGTACATGCAGACGAAGCCGTCGCTGGCGCGGACCGTGTTCCCGGTCGTCCCCGTGAACAAGAAGAGCGGTCTCTTCTTCACCTTCAACAAAGGCGATCAGTACAGGAACGAGGCCAAGCGCAGGGCCCCGGGCGGTACCCCGGCCGAAGGCGGGTGGACTGCGTCGACAGGGACATTCAACTGCCAGGAATGGAGCTATCGCCACCTGGTGCCGGATGAGGTCCGTGTTCAGAGCGACTTCGACATCGATCGCGCCGCCGTCGGCCACGTCTCGAAGAAGCTCCAGCTGGCCGAGGATCTTCAGTTCAGCACTACATACATGACCACCGGCGTTTGGGGCACCGACTTCGCCCCGACTACCCGATGGGATCAGCCTGGCGCGACCCCGGTATCCGAGGTGGCGACCGCAAAGCAAACGATTCAGGCTTCGACCGAGTACGAGCCTAACACGATGGTGATCGCTCGCGACGTGCTCCGCGCGCTGCAGCAGAGCCCGGACATCCGTTCGCGCCTCGCCATCACCAAGGACCAGATCATCACCACCGACTTCTTGCAGAACGTGTTCGACGTCGAGCGCGTCATCGTGGCCGACCACATCTACAACACGGCTGCCGAGGGCCAGACGGCGACGATGGCCTATTTCGTCACCGCGTGCGCCCTCCTCTGCTACGTCGCACCGGCCCCGGCCATCATGGAGCCATCCGCGGGTTACATGTTCAGCTGGTCGGACTTCGACAACGTCAGCGCCGATGGTGCGGCAGCGGTGGCCCGGTACCGTCACTGGGACGAGGGCGTGCGCTCCGACTACTACGGTGGCTGGGCCTACGAGGACATGCGCGTCACCGGGACGGATTGCGGCTACTTCTTCGGAACCCTGATCAACTAGTCGAAGGGCGAGAGGAGATCGGGTGATGAAGATGATCCAGAAGCTCAAGACGGCCGGACTCGCGATGCTGCTCGCGGTCGCCGGGATGTCGCCAGCATTGGCGCAGCAACCGATCTTCGAGACGGTCACCGAACAGAGTCCGGCGATCATCGTCTACGCTACGGCCACTTCCAGCGCAGCCTGCACGCTGGGCCGTCACGGCTGCTTGCTGACGCAGACCTTCAACGCGGTCGCCGGTGCAACCTACTCGAGCTTCTCGCAGCTGCCGTACAAGGCGCGCGTCCTCCTCGACTACTTCGACTCCGGTTCGAACGGCACCTTGGTCTGCACGAACGTGCTGCTCCGAGGGATCGACGCGCAGGGGATGCAGACCACCGACGAGACGCTGACCAACGTCGGCGAGACCGGCGCGACCAGCGCGCGGGCCTATACCGCGATCACGCGGATGGTGATCTCCGGTTGCTCCGGCGGTGCCGCATCCGATCTGATCCAGCTGCGGGTCGCGCCGCGCGAACTTGCTCCGGGCGTCATCCTTGCGAGTTCGGCCGGCATCCTTGGCGCGTGCTTCAAAGCATCCAACTCCCCATGGTACTGCGGCACGGCGGCTGGGGCGGCGAGCGCCGGAGGCGGCACAACGATCACCTTCAACGCCTCCATCCTCGACGGGTACCAGGTCTCGGTCATCGCGCAAGGTCGCAAGTTCTTCCGGAAGCTCTGAGGGACACCATGGAAGTTCGATACGTCGTCGGTCGCAGGATGCTCGTCGGCAAGCGGGTGCGCGAGATCGGCGAGGCGATCCCGGAAGCGGCCACCATGCCCAATCTCGAAACGCTGCTTCACATCGGCGACGTTCGGATCGACAAGGGCGAGGAGTACGTCGCATGCCGGCCCATCAAGGTCGGTCAAGCATACCGCAAGCCAGGCGACATGCTCCCCGAGGCGAAGCGCTGGAACGGGCTGCAGACCATGCTTCGTCTCGGTGACCTCCGCGTAGCCACCGATGCTGAGGTCGATCGCTGGAAGGCGCACGAGGCCGAGCTAGCGAAAGGGAAGCGCAAAGCAGGATGACAAGGACGGTCGCCAGGCCCACGACGGCAACGGATCCGATCGTCAACTCGACCGACTTCACCTCGGCGCTCTCGCAGATTCGCGTCAAGATCGGCGACAACGGCGGAGAGGCCGGGAACGGCCGGATCTACCTTCAAGACGAACAGATCCTGGCGGTCTACGCCGAACGGCCCGGCATCGTGGCATCGGCGATCGAATGCGTGAAGCAGATTCTCGGGCTCATCGCTCGCGACGTCGATCGCGGCGGCGGGAACCTCAGCGCGCAGACCTCACAAGCCTGGGACCATTACCGGGAGCTCCTCCGAATCCTCGAACGCGAGCTGACGGAGGCCATGACGGTCCGCCTCGGTGGCGTCTCCATTTCGCAGCGCGACTCCATCCTCTCGAATGAGGACTACAAGCCGCCGCGCTTCGAGATCGGCCAGGATTCGAACGTCGGCAACATCGGCGGCGGGGGCCAAGTTGGGAGCCCCTGATGCTCGAGCTTTCGGTCAAGATCGACGATGAGCTCTCGAGGTTCCTCGACGAGTTCGGCAAGAAGTTCCCGGAAGAGATCAAGCGCCGCATGCTGCTCGCGGCCGAGCACACGGTCGGCGAAATTCGCACCGTCATCTATTCGAAGATGAAGGGCCGCGGCGGACTCGCCCGGAGCTTCCGCGCCACGTTCATGCAGGCCACCGGCTTCACCGAGGGCGGTGGCTTTGGCGGAATGATCGCGGGCGCCGCAGCCGTCTCCGACCAGATCTATGCCGGCATCCAGGACCAGGGGGGCACGATCCGGCCTCGCACCGGTCAGTTCCTGGCGATCCCGCTCAAGGGCGCCGGTGTCCCGCCAGGCAAATGGCCCCGCCACTTCCCCGCCGGCTCGCTCTTCCGAGTCGGCAAGGTCCTCGGAATGAGCACCGGCACCGTCGGCAGCTCAGGGAACCGGAAGAATTCCAAGGCCGGATGGCGCCCCCTGTTCGCGCTGGCAAAGCAGGTCTACATCAAGCCGCACCATTACCTCGAGGAGGCCGCGGCCAAGGCGGAGGACGGCATCGCTGAGATCCTCGGTCAGGGCATCGAGGCCGCTGCCAAGGAATCGGGGTGAGCCATGCCGTCATCCCCGAACAAATCCATCATCGAGACCAACATCGTCTCGACGCTCCAGGGCATCACGATCCCGAACGGCTACGCGCAGACGGTCATCGGTGTCGATCGCGTTCTCCGCGCGCCATTCGGCTTCGGCGCCGGCGAGCTCCCCCGCTTGGTCGTGGTGACCGAGCCCGATCCGACGCGCCTCGAGGAGCTGGCCGCGCGGCAGATCCGATGCGTTGTGCCCTTCGACATCTACGGTTGCGTGCTCGCGCCTGACGCCGCTACGCGCGCGACCGCGATCGATCAGCTCCTCGATGACACCATCGCCGCGCTGTTCGTGGACCTCTACCGAGGAACGACGGCCGGAATCCGGAACGCCACCAGCACCAAGGTCGTTGACTGCTGGACAACCGACTCTCTCGATGAGGAGCGCGACTCGAGCGGAGGGCGCGGACTGTTCGTGCTCCGCATCGAGTGCGTCTATTTCAGAAGCACCAGCCGAACCGCTCCGATCACTTGAGGAGAAAAGCAGATGGGCCAAGAGCAACTACACTCCCAAGCGTTCGAGCAACGGTTCTACGCCAGCGACGAGACGGTCTACGCGACGTGGGTGCGGCCGGCGGCAACGGATGCGTTCAAGGCACTGCAGGTCACCATCGACGCGAAGCAGGCACAGCGGCCGCGCCGAGACAACCGCGTTACCCGCGGCGACTACGAGTTGATCCTCGGAGACCTGGATGTCAGCTGGACCGCGAAGGGCTTCTTGGTGCCCAGCGGAGCAGCGGGAACGGCACCCGACTGGGACATCATCCTCCGCACTGCGCTCGGCGCTAGGACCACCGTCGGCGGCGTCTCGGTCACCTACGATCCGAGCTTCGCGCAGGGCGATCATGGGAGCTTCAGCTTGCACCGATGGGCCGCGGTCTCCGGCGAGTCGGCGTATGGGTGCTGGGTCGACAACTTCAAGCTCACCGTCAACGGCAGCGACGAGCCGCGCGTTGAGGCCAGCGGCGGTGCATCGAACTACGTCTTCACCGGCGCCAGCACGATCCCATCCGGCACCACGTCTGCCAACCAGACCGTTGCTTCAGCCGATCAGAACTCGTTCATGGCCAACAGCCTGGTCCGGATCGGCGCCAATACGAACAGCGGCACCGGCTTCCGCGTCGTCTCCCGCGCAGGTGCGGTGCTCACGCTCGAGTCGTCGATGACCAGCACGACCGCAGATGACGTGCTCCCGTACATGCCGCTCGAGACCACCGCAGGATCTCCGGCGAGCGGGATCGACGGCTCGCTCACGCTGGACGGCACCAACTACGGAGCCTGGACCGCGTTCGAGATGAACGTCAAAAACAACATGAAGCCGCAGCGGCATGCGCTCAACGCGTACGTCCAGGACTACACCGAGGGCTGGCAGGAAGTGACCGGGACGGTGACGGTCAAGATGAGGCGCGACATGGCGCGGCTGCTGGGCTGGCGGCTAAACGCGATCACGACGGCGCGTGACGTCCAGCTGATCATCGGGTCGGTTGCGGGATCGATCATCACCGTCAACATGGACCGAACGCGCCTCGAAGGCGGCCCCATCAACTTCCCGGAAGGCGCCGATGAGGCCGAGGTCCAGATCCCGTGGAAGGCGCTCGAGTCGACCGCATCCAGCTCCGATGGCTTCAACATCGCTTTCACCTGAGATACAGAGGTGTCCATGAATCTGCACGACGTTGCCTTTGCTCTGATACAGCTCCCAAAGGAACAGCGCGATCGCTTGATCAAGGCACTCGACGGGTACATCCCGCCAGGCTTCATCGGCGACAAGATCACCGAGGTCGCCAAATCGAGCGAGCCGCAATCGATCGCTTCGGCGTGGCTCGAGCGGATCGACCTACTCCAGGCCTTCGTGCAAGAGCCGTTGCCGGTGACTTCGAAGGCTGTGCCGCCGCCGGTAAAGAGCGAGCCGCCGCCATCCGTCTCCAAGAGTTCGGTGGCTGCCAAGATCGAAGCCGCCCCGAGCAAGAAGTTCGGCAAGAAGGGAGAAGACGATGGGACGTGAAGCTACTCCGCTCCCAACCTTCGCCGGCAACGTCTGGTTCGTGCCCGACGTGGTGCTAGAGAACAGCGACGGAGAAGTGGAATGGGACAACCGGAAGGATCCGGAGCCGATGGCGTGCGAGATCATCCCGCTGACATCCCACGAGTTCAACGCGCTCCAGCTCACCATGGCCACGCGCGACGGGACTAAGCTCGCCAAGAAGCGTCGTGGGAAGATCTCCGAGGAGCAGCTGGCGGTGCTGATGGCGGCGCGCTTCCAGCGGCACAGAGACGAAGTGGTCTCCAGGCACGTCCCGACTGTCATGCGCTGGCGCTGCGCCGAGCTCGCGCCGAAGACCGGGGCCGAGTTGGTCAAGGCACTATCAGACGCCCGCGTCTCCGAAGACGAGCGGGAGAAGATCCTGTCGCAGCTGATGACCGCGATCGGTGACGCGTCGGTCCTCTCCGAGGGTCTCTTGGGAAAATTCGTGCCGGCGTCCGGCTCTGCCTCAGGGGCGGAGTCGTCGGCTCCACCCGGATCTGGGACTGGGGATGTCGGCGCTGTGGTCGAGAGCGAAAGGTCACTCAGTCGACCGGAGAGCCGTACACCGATCGCGAATGGAGGAGGCTCCACAACTGCGACAGCGTGACCCTCGCCTCGGCTCCGATCTGGGGGCCAGGGATGACACTCTGCCCATGGTCGGAGATCCCAGCCCCTGCTTGGGAGGCGATCGAATGGTGGGCCCAATGGAAGACGTTCGGTGCATTGCCAGCGCCTGGGGCGCTACAGGATCAGCTTCGATTCGTGGTCGAAGCGATCGAGCTTGCCGAGGGTGAGGCGAGGGCGTGGGGCCGCGAGGAGGATCAGAAGAAGATCGCGGAGGCTGAGCGAGTTCGTACTGAGCTGCTGAAGCAGCCGCGGAGGTGAATCGGTGGGACGAGAAGTCAAAGTCGGCGTCACCATCGGGGCCAAGGACAACGCTTCGAAGGAGATCGACTCGCTCAAGAAGGGCCTGAAGAACGCCCAAGACGCAACCAAAGGCGTCCACTCCGCGATCATCGTCCTATCTCAGGCTTCGCAGCTCGCCTCGCGCGCGATCGGGCTGGTTCAGCAGGCCTTCGCATCCACCGTTGGCAAGGCGATCGAGTTCAGGGACAAGCTCAACGCCAATCGCATCGCCTTCGAGACCATGATCGCCTCGATCAACGAGGGCGGCGGCAAGATCGGCGACCTCTTCCTTCCCGCCGCGCTTGCGCTGGGGACCGCATTCGCTGAAGTTCTCAAGGGCTTGACCGACATGAACAAGGCCACGCGGGAAGCTACCGCGGTTGAGATCTCCAAGTGGGCGATCGATGCCGGTAAGGATCTGGCGATGGGCCTCGCGGTCGGCGCGCGTCTTGGTGTCATGGCGATCCAGGGCTTGAAGATGGCCTGGCACGAGGCCAAGAGCGCCGCGGGGTCGTTCAATGCCGAAGTCCAATCAGGAACGGCTTGGCTGCTCAAAGCCGGCGCGGCCGCGGTGGACAATCATGGCAAGATCGATCCGCTGCGCGATCTGTTGTTGAAAGGAGCCAAGGCCTACGAGGCGAATGCGAAGGCATCCGAGACATGGGCCGACTCAGGAGCGGCTGACGCCGCCAAGGATCTGGCCGCCATGGAGGCCTACAAGGCCGGCATCACCAAGACCCTGGGCGTCGTCGACCGCGCGCTCGACCATTCGGCGGAGGTTGCCAAGAAGGCTGCGAAGAAGCTCGGCGATGCGTTCGTCGATCCTGCGGCTGAGGCCCGCGCCGCAGCTTCTCGGGCGCTGCGAATGGCTGCTCTCGCCGCGGAGGAGAACGGCATCAAGGCCATGCAGGCTCACATCACGGAGAGTACGCAAACCAATGCGGAGCGGCGCGCGGAGATCGAGGGCCGCGAGCAAGACGCACGCAATGTGATGGTCGATGCTGCAACAGCAGAGCGGATGTATCTCATCAGCAAAGAGACGCAGGCCGGCCAGCAAGCAGCAGACCTCCGCACCGAGGCGGTGCGCCTCTCCGAAGAAAAGCAGCTGGCGATCAAGCAGCGCAACTTTGAGCGTTCGAAGGAGCTCCAGGCCCAGATCGTCCAGGTCACTCATCAGGCCACCGAGGCGCAAATGGAGGCGTTCAAGCCGCTGATCGAGATGGCGCAGCAAGTCGGCAGCGGAATCGGGAGCGCGTTCACCACAGCCTTCGATCAGATCATCGAGGGAGGCCACAATGCATCCGAGATCATCGGGGGTCTTTTCAAGAGCATCGGCAAGACGATCATCGATACCTTGATCCAGATTGGCGTGCAGGCAGCGGTTGGCGCCGTGGTGTCGAAGATCGCCAAGCTGATCGCGAACCGGGCCGAGGTGGCCGGCAACGCCGCGGTGGCAGCCTCATCTGCCTTCGCGGCCTACGTCGGGATCCCGTTCGTTGGCCCTGGACTCGCCGCGGCTGCAGCCGCCACGGCTTACAGCGGTGCGATGGCATTCCAAGCAGCGATCCCACTGGCGCAGGGCGGTCTCGTGCGCGGAGGTCAGGCCGGTCGCGACTCTGTGCTGATGGCAGCAATGCCAGGAGAATTCGTAGTACCCGCCGAGCAGGTCCGGAAGAACGTCTCCGAGGGCAGGGCTCCTGACGACAGCGGGTCAGCGCGCGGCAGCCAAGGCGGCGCTCCGTTCGCGCTACACGTGCATGCCGAGACGCATACGCCGCTGCGACGCGCCGATGTGGAGGACATGGTTCGTAAGGCAATCGTCCCGGCTATGGAGCACATGTTCCGCATTGGCAAATTCAGGCCGGCGGGTGCGTGAATGGCCTGGAGCGCAGCAAGCCTCAGCGTCGAGGAGCTTGCCGCTCGAGCGCTAGACCTGCCGATGCTCATCGGGCTGCAGGCCGGAGATAGTCCCCTAGCCTTCCTGCCGATCTGGTCCAACGGATCGGGTACGATGGTCGAGACCAATCGCGAGGACACAGATGGGCCTGCCTACTACGGCATCGACCGGTCAGGATGGATTCAGACCACGACTAACACCACCGCGACAACATGGTGGTACGTGCTCGATGCGACGCGGCCGACCAATTCATTCGACTGCATCGCGATCCTGAATCATAACCTTGACGACTTCGTAGGCATCACGGTGCGGGTCGACGTAGCCGACAACGCAACCTTCTCGACCAATCTCATCACCGGATATATCAGCTTCACCAATGTCACGGCCGATCGCCACCTCGCGCTCGCATCGTTGACACGTCTCTCCGGCGGAGGCTACATCCGGATCCGGCTTCAGCACGGCGGGAGCTTCGCCCCGATCGTAGGCGAGTTTTGGATCGGTCGCACGCGTCAGCTTCGCTCCTCGCATAAGCCCGGCGGAGACATCCAGGCGCTGAGGAGCCGGATCGTTGTCAGCGACGGTGCCGGCGCGGGCATCGGCCTCGCCAATTCAATCGGCTCGCGCGCGCTGAGTCTAAGCTACACACCGCGGGACGATGCCGCCGGACTGCTCGACTCCGACACGCTGCGATCGTGGTGGGCCGAGTGCGGCTATGGGTCCATGCCGTTCCTGTTCGTTCCCAATCCAGCTACCGCCCCGCATTCCTTCCTGCTGATGCGCTCGGAGGATCGCGCGCTCAGCTTGGAACGGAAAGACTTCGCCGACCGCACCGTCAACTTTCACTGGCTTGAGCAGACGCCGTTCATCTCGGGAGCAGGCTGATGCCTTGGACGAGCGCAAATCTCACCGCGACCGAGCTGACTAGGCTCGCTGCCGACCTGCCGATCTTGGGCTATCGCAATGCTCTGCAGACCTCGATCGCTGACCCGATCTGGAATGTGAGCGGTGACGGCGTCGACCCGGATACCACCGAGCCATTCTTCCCAGGCGCGCGAGCCTACGACGATGCCGGCTATTTGCTGACGCGGCCGCAGGAAGAAACAGGACCGATCACGCATTGCTTGATCTTCCAGCTCAGCGCGGCAACTTTCGACCATGCTGCAATCCTTGGACACAACTTCGACCTGCTCTCGCAGAGCGGTGTCAGCTTCGAGATCCGACTCGAGATCGCCAACGATCTATCATTCACGAGCAACAATCAGATCATCTACCGATGGACCACCGGGCTCACGCGGCGCCTCGCATCGTTCGGGCTAGACCACGCAACTGGGACGTTCCAGCGCTACAGCGCGGTCGACTTCGCCAGGATCGTCATCGTCTACAACGCCACCTCTCCGGCGCCGCCGCCGCAGCTCGCAGAGATCTTCCTCGGCATACGAACCGCTCTGCCCAACCGACCGGAGACGCCGGTGGATGAGAGCCAGCTTGAGAGTCAGATCGATGTGCTCGAGACTGACTTCGGACCGGAGCGGCTGACGTCGATCTATACCGGTAGACTCGCATTCGGGCCTCGGTGGCGTCCCGACAGCACCGTCTACGCTGACCAATTCCGCACCTGGTTCGCTGGGACGAGCTACGGACTGCATCCCTTCCTCTGGGCGCCTGCGCCGTCGAGCTCGGCGGCATCGTGCTATTTCGCGCGCACCGAGCCGGCCCTATCCGTCGTCCCCATCTCAGGCACTGAGCAGGAGGTGACGATCCCGATCGTCGAGCAGCTTCCGTTCGTCTCGAAGGAGGGCTAGCCGGTGGTCTGGACGACATCGGCCAGGTGGCGCGCGGAGATGGCGCGACCAGACGCGGACATCCGCCGCGTCGTGCAGATCGATACCGCCGACGGGACCTTCTACTTCTGTGACGGAGAGACGTCGATCTTCGACTATCCACCAAGCGTGCTATCGGTGAACGATGGCAGCTTCGACCTCGATGACTTCACCGGCGAGACCACGGTCGGTGAGCACAGCGTGACCTTCCGCGCCGACGGAGCGATCAAGGCATTGCTCCGAGCCAATTTCCTGATTGGGCAGCTGATGACTATCCATCTCGGCACGCCTGCCATGAACGACTTCGCTGTCGACTTCATCCCGTACTGGTGCGGCACCATCAAGGACGTCACCGGAGACGACAAAGGCGAGCTCACGGTCCATGGTCAAGACGGGTTCGGCTACCTCTCAAGTATCCTGATCAAGGGCGGCTGGATATCGCAGCACCCGACCGAGATCGTCCGCGACATCATGGCCAACAGCGCGACCGCTGGCGTATCGGACTCGCGTCTCGGTCATGTGCCGCCCGAGCTCTGGGATGAGGACTCATTCCAATGGCGCGACGACACCGCCATCAGTCACTGGAATCTTTCACGCTGGGAGGGGTCGCGGCACATCGAGGTGCAGGCCAACTACACCGCGGCGGCGCGCGGAGAGATGGGCCGCGCCTTCGGCCAGACCTGGCTCGTAACCGACACCAAGGATAAGGGCGGCCTGCTCGATACGCCGGCGGAAGGCTGGGGGCTGATCCAGGAACTACTGGTCCTATCCTACGCAACGGCGCGAACCGATGAACAGGGCAGGCTCACGCAGTCGCGCTTCACAGGCACCGGCCTCCCTGTCCGCCACTGGACCCGCAACAAGGTTGCCAACTTCAGGCTCAACAGCATCGCCGACAAGATCTGCAATTCGCTCGAGATCGAGGTCGGCGCTAGCAGCACCATCGGGCACCCGAGCCAATCTGGGCACAATCCACCGTCGCAGCGGACGTACCGCATTGAAGATCCCAACAGCCAATTGAATCACGCGGCGCCGGGATGGGATGAGGCCTTCTTTCAAAAGTCTCTGACCTCGCCATGGCTCCGCGTTTGGTCGGTGCTGTTCGGTTCGGTGTCAAGCTCGGCAACGACGATCTCTGTCTATAACCCCAGCATGCTCGGCTTCTGCGGCGCCCGCTGGGCGCACGGATACCGCTCCGCCAACAGCGGCGGCATCGTCATCGGCGGCGCGCTCACGGCCTCGGTTTCCGTGACGTCCAATGTTGCCACGGCCACTCTTGCTGCCGGCTATCAAAATCCGTTCATCATCGGCGCATGGCTCACGACCAGCGATATGAGCGTGAATGCAGCGACGGCCGTGCAGGTCACCGCGGTAACGCCTACGACGGTGAGCTACCCATTGGTCACCGCCGACGGAGCGCTGGCCGATGGCGTGGGCTACTTGAACCCGGAGCAGTATCCAGAGGATCAGATCAATCCAAGCGCCGGTCGCTACGGATACCTCTTGGTGATGAATGCGGATTATGATCAGGCGATCGAGTTCATGCGCGTCACCGCGATCAGCGCCACCTCTGGTCTGTTCGCCGCTGAGCCTGGGCCGCAGGCAATTCCGTTCCCTCTCGGCTCGCCATACACGTATCCGTCGATCGCGCTCTTCACCGTCGAGCGTGGCCACTTCGGAAGCACCGCTCTGCCGCTATCAGATGGTGCCGTCATCTACGACATCACGATCGCGGTTCAAATGGCACAGGACAGGATTCGCTTCACCAACGGGCTCCCTGTCGTTTCGCTTTCTACGCCGATGAGCGAGGCCGACATCCAACTTGGAGATCTGATTAGCTTCGATCACCCGGCTTGCCTTTTCGAGGGCTGCCCGGAAGAAGGCGCCACTTCTGACGTGGTGTGGCGACCGATCGCCAAGAAACTGAACGGCAACCGGATCGACTGGACGCTTGGATGGGTCTACCAAACCACGCCGAGCGTCATCACGCCGCAAGTTCCGATCGTTTCGGTGCCAGAGAATCCGGTCGAGTATCCTGGCGTCCGCGCTTCGGTCTACTTTCACTCGACGATCTCCAACACAGATATCAGACCTGAGACGCGCTACCTCGAGACGCCATACAATGCAGCAGCGATGGATCTGACCAATGCGCTCACGCTGTCCTGCTGGATCTATCTAGAGAGTTTGGTCGGCGGCTCTCCGATGGGACGGTACCAGGGGGGGCAGCATGTTTGGCGCCTGGCGGTGACAAGGCTAGGCGCCTTACGCCTCTACGTGGCGAGCTCTGTTTCTGATTCCTCAAATTACATAACCACCAACATCACCTTCCAAACTGCGCGGTGGATGCATGTGATGTGGTCGGTGCTTGCCGGGAGCTCGGTATTGGTGGTGGATGGTGTAGTCATCAACACCACGACAACAGGATCGATACCTGCATCGTTCACGACCGGCACTTCCGTTCTTCAGATCGGCGCCGCTGGTGATGGCACGGACGCATTCGGTGGCTCATACATCGCGCATCCTGCGATCTGCGCTCAGGCCATGGGCTCAGCTGACAATTGGAACTTTCGCACCGTCGACAATAGGCCAAGAGCGCTGCGGTCGACAGGACTCGGGCTACGCAACTGGTGGCCATTCCCGCGTCAGTATACCGACGTGATCGGTCACTGTGACCTGGTTGCAGCCGGCTATGCAGCGATCGACCCCATCTTCTCAAACAACTACCCGGGCCCCTGATCGATGCTTGGATTCACGATCCTCACCCGCGCCTTCACAGCCGAGGATCTCGATGCAGTCGAAACCGACATCACGCTTCAGACCGGCACGCATCTCAATCTGCCGAACCGATTCCCATATGTCGCGCAGATCCGCGGCGGCGGAGCGACTGAGGAGATTGAGGTAGATGGCGACACGCTTGGTACGCTCACCGTCACGCGAAGCCTGACGCCTTCGACATTCGTCACAGGCGCCGAAATAGTCACCGAAATTCATCTCGAGTGGCCGGATATTGACGGCCAGCTCGCATTGCTCTCGGACATCACCGGCGGCGGCACGCTAACGGTCCGCCACAACAACAGCACGACCGAAGGCACCGAAGACACGCTCGACTTCCTCGACTCGAACACGATCGAGTGGGCGTTCACCAACCCATCGGGGGAGGTCCAGGCTACGGCTGAGGTTGTCGCGCTGCTCGAGACCGGCGGACCGACCGTGCTGCCAATTACAAGCATCGGCGCGTCGCAGCTGATCGCGCGCTCGACGATTTCTACTATCGTTGGCTACTATCCTAGCGAGGCCCTGGACCTCATCGGCTCAACCGCGGGCGCCATTCTCTATCGCAGCAGCGGCTCCGGAGCGTCTGGCTGGGTGCTTTTGGCGCCTGGCCCAAACACCGGCCGCGTGCTGACCGAGCATGGGTCGGGAGCCCCGACGTGGACCGACGATGCTACTGTCGGCGCTGTGCCGCTGCACAGCGCGGCCGCCATCCAAAACATAGCGCGGCCCTTCGCGCCGATAAGCAATCGTCAGTTCGGCCTCCTTTCCGCCCCAACCAATGCGGGCACCGCGATGGTGGCGATTGGCAATGCAGGGCAACAGAATACCGGTGGGACCCAAGCTTTCGGGACGCGGTCCACCGCTTCCTATCGTCAGTCGCTGACGCGGCAGAGCAACACGACTGGCACCGGTGCCAATGCCACGGCAGGTTGGACCATGCACGGGTCGTCTTCCGCCAACTTCTTGTGGCGCGGCAACGGCGCTGGTCTCGGCGGGATCTTCTTCGAGGCTATCTTCGCCATCTCGACGACGCTGACGACTATGAGTTTTGAAGTCGGGATCCACGCCTTCAACGCGGCGCCGACAGGGTACTCGTCTCCGCTCGCCACCACCGACACCGTGTTCGTGGGATGCGACTCAGGCGATTCGAACCTGCACATCTACTCGAACGACAGCGCAGGAAACATTGTCAGCGCCGCGGACCTCGGCAGCAACTTCGCCAAGAGCAGCACCTCGAACGTCTACCACGTGATCTTCCAGGCGCCGCCGAACGGCGGCACGTTCACCTATTGGGTACGTGAGATCGTGAATGCGCACGAGGCCAATGGCACGATCAGCTCGCAGCTCCCGACCAGCACCACGTTTCTCTCCGGACAGATCCATCTCAGCAACAATGGCAGCGGCACCCCTGGCGCAGTTGCGCTGGACATAATGTCGATGTACGAGGAGTCGCCGCTTGCTTAGGCGACGAAAGCAACCGATAAGGAGAAAGTAATGCCAAGCCCGATGACAGGACCAGGGACCAGAGCGCTCGCGTTCGGGGTCGGCGCCACGATCAACATCGACTGGAGGCCCCGCGATGGCTCCATCGTCGGAACGATCGCTGCGCGCAGTGACGTGGCCGGGACGCTGTCCGTTCAGCGCGTCGATGGCGGCGGGACCGCGGTAGCCGCGCAGCCGCACACCACCACTGACGCGGCGCATGAGCAGCCGCTCAACCTCGGCACGACCGCTTCACCGGCGACGACGCTCGCCATCGCTGCCGGCGCTCCGGCGCGAGATGACCTGCAAGACATCCAAATGAATTTCCCGGTGCCAGGCTTTCTGCGCGTCCGGTTCACCAGCGGCGCAGGGGCCGGGACTCTACGCCTCGACTTCAATGATAGCTGAGGAGCTCTGGAAATTGGTCCAAGCAAACGCGCAGACAAACTGGATCGGTAGAGCCATCCTGGCGTTGGTCGTGGCCGGGGCGGCCACCGGAACGCATTTCTTGTTCCCTGATACTTCAGCGATTCCTTTCACACCGGATCAACTTCGCGGCGCAGAGCTGTCGCTCAACACGGCTTACCTAGAGCACATGACATCTCAGAGCGCCACTGCGGCGGCATCGCAGCGCCCAGTTGCTGCAGGTGACCCACTTGGCGGCGTCAGCGATGCGGCGCAGGGGTTTGAATTCCGTGCAGGCACAGCGGTAACAAGGCCTCTGCTTACCGTCGCCGCGGCTGGCTTTCGGACGGGTTTCAGCTTCGACGGCACAGATGATCGTTTGCGTCTGAACCCAGGCGCGGCAGCGCCGTCGAATACGACCGCATTCCGCTGGCTGGGAGATACTGCAAATTGGACATGGCACTTCCGGCATCGCCAGACAGGCCGCGATGGGACCACGCGCGTTCTATTCGACAATGCGAACAATACGAGCGCTAACCGCGGCGTCTCTATCTGGTGCGCGAGCACCAATCGCTATCGCGTACAGGTCATGCGTGGGACAGGCTCTAGCTACATCTATGACTATACTAGCTCAGGATCGATTCCCTGCTCAATTGCCGGTGGAGACCGCGAGATCACTATCATAGCCGCAGGCGCATCTGACGGATCTTTCCAAGCCTGTGGGACTAGCGCTGGATCCTGTGTCACCGAAACGATGACGCGAACCGCGAATGCGCTGAGTCCTGGACTGCCGAACACGGAGATGATCATCGGAGCCACGTCGGCTGGGACATCGCCATGCGCATGCGATCTAGGACAGATCTCGATCTCGCGCTATGTTGAGACCGCTCAAGAAATCCTCAACTGGCGCGGATACGATCCGCCTTATCAGTCTGCAGGCATCTCTCTCGTCAGGACGAGCACCACGAATGGATGCGGCGTGAATTTCTGCGGCGTAGCCTTCGATTTCCGCAGCCTAACAAATGGGACGTCGCTGTTCACAGACGCCGCTTGCACTGTCGCAGCAGCAAACGCCGGTGACCCGATCGCATGTGCGATTCCGATCAACGATCGTGGGCCAAACAATCGAGGCCACCTCGGCCGAAATCTGATCATCGATGCCGCGGGAGATGAGCCGCTCTATCAAGGCTCAAACGGCGCCAGCTTCGACGGAGTCAATGACAACTGGGATTTCGGGCCGGTTTCGGGTTCGAACATCCGACTCGAACACGGAATCAGCTCAAGCTACTTCACGTTGACGACATGCGACACCACCGCAACGGGCTGCCACATCATGCATAACTCGGCTGGGATATACTTCGCCCGAACGGGATCGCTCTATTCTTCGAATCCAGGCTCCGGCGCATTCTGTCAGCTCCACACCTCCGGCGGCGCCCCGTTCCCAGACGGCTCCTGCGATCTGCCGGGAGGCGGCGCCACTGGTAGCCAGGAGTGCCTCTACGCCTATCATTCCGCGCGATCCTGGACGATCGCCGGCTCCGGCGCAGGGAGCAACACGCAGGACATCGCCGGCAACTTTCAGCCTATAGATATGGGAGACCCAGCGTTTGCGCTCTGGCGAGTGAACGGATTTTATCGACGCTTCATCATGATCGACGCTTCGGTTCCTACAATCGCTGCGTCCTGCCCTTGAGGATTGGAGGATGAGCGCGCCATGAACGGACGAGACGCTTGACCCGCATCCTTCTCGCCGCGGCGCTCCTCCTCGGCTGCGGCGCCGGACCGGGCTCGGCTCCGAACGGCTGCTCGCGCGCGTACCGCAGATGCCTCAACGGCGTCCAGGGCTTCTGCACCGATGATGGCGACCTGCTGCCGGAGCCGACTTGCATTTCCCGCGAGATGGCCTCGTGTTGGCAAGGGCAGCGATCCTGTCTAGGATTGCAGCAATGACCGAGGAGCGCACCGACGATCTGCGGCCGCAGCGAGAGAAATACACGACGGCCGATCTCGGCCAGAAGCTCGGCGCGATGGTGCTCCGGTGGCTCCCAGTCGTCGGCACGCTGCTCGGTCTCGCCACCGGTTATGCGGTCGGCAACTACCGCCTCGCCGAGGCGGAGAAGGCGATCGAAGCGGTGCAGACGAAACTCGAGAAGCTCTCCGACGAAGTAGCCGACAAGGCGTCGGGCGCCCGCATCGACGAGATCAGGGACAAGCTCACCGCTGTGCAGCAGGACGTCGCGGTGATCAAGGTGACGATCGAGCGGAGGCGCTGATGGACAAGGACAAACAACAGCTCTGGCAGTCGAAGAAGCATCTGATCTACCTGATCACGCTGATCTCCATGGTCGCGATGGTCTACCTCGATGCTCCGGAGGGCGTGACCAGCAAGCTCGCCGATGCGATCGCGCTCGGGCTACCGATCCTGCTGGCCGGCCAGAGCTGGATCGATCGTACCAAGGAAGCGGCAAAGGCGAATTCGGCCACCGTTACCGCGACCGTGCAGGGCTCTGTCCCGCCGAGCTGATCAATGCCGAGCCGCCTCCTCAGCAAGCACGAGATGGAAATGATCGACTCGCTCTCGATCCGCTTCCGCCCCATCGCCGAAGCCATCCTGATCCGCGCCGACGATCGGTGCCGCGATGAGGATGTGGAGATCATGCTCGTATATGGACGGCGGACGATGCAGCAGCAGCTCGAGCTCTACTCCCAGGGCCGCAAGCTGGTTGACCCCAGGGGCAGCGCGCTCGACGCCAAGAACTGGATCCAGATAGGTCGCGTGATCACGCGTGCGCTTCCGGGCGACTCGGCCCATAACTTCGGCGAGGCAATCGACATCGCGATCATCGAAGGTCATGGTCAAGAGCGCCATTGGGCGCACGACGCCGACCCCCGCTGGTCCACGATCATCGGCGCGGCGGCAACCGAGGAAGGGATGGAGTGGGGCGGCCGATGGCCCCGCTTCCCCGACCGTGCTCACGTCCAGCATCCGAAATGGCGCGAGGCCAGAGGAGACGGCTCATGACTTGGTGGCAGCGGCTCATCGCCTGGGCGATCGCCAGTGCAGGCGCAATCGGCCTCGGCGCGCTTGCAGTGAGGATGGCCAAGAAGGGCGCCCTCAAGGAAGGCGAGCGCGAGGGTCGCGCAGAAGAGCGTGTGCGGCAGATGGAGCAGGCCCAGAAGGTGGAGGATCTGCTCGAGACGCAGGACAAGGCGATCGACCGGCAGCTGGTGAAAGACGAGGCCGCGATCGACGCCGAGATCGAGACCATCAAAGCCGAGACCGAAAGCAAACTTGGTCTCGCCGATCGGCTGCTCGCAGAAGAGATGAAGCGCCGGGGCAAGCAATGAATTTGCGCACGGCCGGTCTGCTCCTATTCTGCGCCGCCGTGTGGATCCTGCTGCTGCTTTTCGTCGTGCCGAAAGCCTGCGCAACCACTGGACCCAGGCCTTCGATCCAGATCCTCACTTCGACGCTCACCGCGCTCAGGCTCCACTCCGAACTCGAGTTCGAGCTCTGGGAAGGGCTCATCAAACGCGACGGCGAAGCCAAGATCACCGACCGTGAGCTGCTCAAATGCAGGAAGGGCAGGCGGTCGGTGCAGCAAAAACTCGAGATCCGCACCGTCACTGTATCAGCTGCACTCCAGGTGCCGGACTGTCCCGATCCTGAACCGGCAGAAGCACCAGCGGGGTCATCCGTGCGGCCGCTTCTTGCTTCCGGCCTGATCGGTATGGGCCTTGGAGTCGGCGCAGTCGGGCTAGCGCTTCCTGAGCAGGACCAGCGCCGCGCGTCGCTCATCATTGGCGGCGTGGCGGCTGGGCTCGGCGTCCTGCTCCTCACCGCAGAAATGCTTGCGAGGGTACTGCAATGATGACCGTCGAATACGAAACAGTGCAGGTTGCGCGGCACGGTCACGCCGACCGATATGCCGGGCTGAACGGAGCCGAGCTGCTGGAAGCGCTGCTCGCCGACAAGAGCGAGGCCGACGAGACCATCGACCTGCTGATGTGCCACGCTGTGATCGGCAAGCTCGAAACCGAGACCGAGCGCTCTCCGGTGCCGGCGTGAGCTCCAGGCGCGCTGCCATCCGGCAAGCGCGTCTTGCCGCACAGGCCATGTCCGAGGTAGTCGCGCAGCTGCGCGTCGACCTGAAGCTGGCCGATGAAGATCCATCTATGACCGTGCTGGAGATTCGCCGGCTCCGAGCGCTGTGCCTGAGAGCCAGGAAGATCGGCCGGCATGTTTGCTCGGAGCTGCGTCGCGCCGAGATCGCGGTGGAGCCGTGAGTAACAAGCGCGGCAACGGCGGCGAGCAGCCCGACATCGAGGAGGTGCTCTGGCAGTACGTCTCCGGGATCGAGACCGCCGACATCCTATCTGCTCGAGCCGACCCGGCGGCCTTCGACGGGGTGATGGAAGATCCCTCTCTGATCACCGCCGCAGCGGCTGAAGACCGAGCGGAACACGGACCGGCGGAGAGGCGGATCGACGACACTCGCGAGCTGTTGACGTGGCTGGCGACGCGATATGACGGCGCGATCGGCGGTAGGCTGCTGTGGCTCATGTTCAAGGAAATCGGCGCGAACGACCAGGCCTTGAGTTGCGCCGACGAATACTTCCGCTATCTGCCCGAGATCGGGAGCGAGCAACGATCACGTCAGCGTGCAGAGCTCGCGCAGCGCTACAAGTGGTTGCGTGGCCTCTGAGGTGGAGTTGACTCCGGCCGATCCGTCAGCACACAAGAGGGACAATGACCAAACGCGGATTCACTCTGATCGAGCTCATGATCGTCGTCGCCATCATCGGCATCCTCGCCGCCATCGCGATCCCCAACTTCATCCGGTACCAGCTGCGCGCCAAGTCGGGCGAAGCGAAGACAGTCCTCGGAGGCATCAAGACGTCCGAGGAATCCTTCCGCGCCGAGTATGATGGCTACGTCGGATCCGCGCCGAATCCTGGCGGCGCCGATCGCAACACGAAGAACAGCTGGCTCAACAACCCCTGTGCCGCGGCCTGCAACCGGAACAATCTCGCCGCTTGCCTGGAGTTCGCCTGCATCGGATTCCGGCCCGCTGGCGACGTCTACTACAATTACAGCGCCGAGATCGTCGGCGGTGCGGGCGTAGTCCCCGACTTCGTGGCATGCGGCCGCGCTGACCTCGACAGTGACGGTGTCCCGGGAGGCTACGCGTACGGCACGAGCAACGCGCCGGCAGCCGGGGCTCCGTCCACGATCGCGGTTGCATCAGTGGCATGCGCTGGCCTCGGTGTTGGCGCCTGCGCGGTCGGCGCTTCGCCGGCTTCTCAGGTCACCGAATGCGATCCGCTGACCTATTGATGGATAAGGCGGCGCAGTCCTTGACGCCTCCGGCCTAAAGCATTTAGGACGATGTAGTGCGGCCAAAAAAGCACCCGAGTACTCACCAGATCACCACCGCCACAACGCTCTTGCCCGCGGTCCGGAAACAGCTCGAAGAAGTCGCGCGGTCGCACCGGGTGCGGATCTCGGACGTGCTCCGCGAGGCGCTCATGATCGGTCTAGCCGACCCGCGCCTGGCCAAGCGATTGCGCCTCCTCACCGCCTAGATCCTCGAATCGCCGCGGGCTTTCAGAATCGGCCGTGGCGGCTTGACGGCAGTAACTCTTTAGCCTAAAGGTTGACGATGCAGCACGTCGATCGAGCCAATGGCACCGAAGACATCTTTCACGATCCAGACATCGAGCCGGACACCGCAGATCTGCAGTACCGATGGTGCGACCGGTGCGGCTCTGCGCTGAGCGTGACGCGCGGCGAGAGCACCAGCTGCCCTGGTTCGGTCGTTGCCGACACCGGCGATCTCGTCAGCTGTCCGGGGTGCAGATGATCCGCCGCGATCGGCGACCGACCCAAGACGCTGTCACGTCCACGCTCCGCTTCCACGGCGCACCTGGGCTGACCATGACCGAGATCGTCCAGATGACCGGGATGAAGCGCAGCAAGTTGCACTTAGCGCTGCGCGCGCTGGCGCTCACCGGTCAGGTTGTCCGCAGCCGCGGCGTCCAGAGCAACCGCACCGGCCTCCGCTACTGGTACCGGTGCGCAGCGTGACGCGGCATAGGCAGGTTGCCGTCACACAGGCCGTGATCGTGCAGCTGCTTGCAGCCGACGGCGCAGTGACGCGCGTCGAGTTGGCCAAGAAGCTCTCCCGCTCGATCAGCAGCGCGTCCAAGATCCTGCTCGAGCTTGAGCGGGAGGGCGCAGTGGCGCGCGATCGAGGCGCCATACTCAAGGCCCGTGTCGGTCGCCGCGCTGATCTTTGGAGGGCGGCATGAGGCGCGCTCACTGGTCCGCCCGCATCAAGCGGCAACCCATCTTGCTCCCCGATGAGGGCTCTGACGCGATCGTGATTACGATCCTCGCAGTCGCCCTCGCGCTGCTGCTGGTGGGACTGCTCGTCTTCCAGCTGCGGCCCCTCTCTCCCGTGGCTCGACGCTCGGATCAACAGGTCCTCCCCGTGCACAGCGCCGGGCGTCGAGCTGCGGGGGTCAGCGGTGCGGCCGCGGAGACCAAATAATGTACTGGGTTATTCCAAAGTCAGAGCTAAAGCGCTTCTGGCTTCGTGTAGTAAAGAGCAAGGACGGCTGCTGGATTTATAAAACAAAAACCGGCTATGCCGGCTATGCCGCCTTTTTTGTTCGAGGCAGAGCCGCAGGGGACGAACAGAGATCCTATATGGTTCACCGGCTGTCGTGGGAGCTTCACAAGGGCCCAATACCAGATGGAATGGTGGTCTGTCACAAATGTGATGTGAAGCTGTGCGTGAGGCCCGACCATCTTTTCATAGGATCTGCCAAGCAAAACTCTCGCGACATGGTCCAGAAAGGACGCTGTAGGCTGATTGGGCAGGAACGTGCAGACCCGTCCATCATCTTGGCATTCTCACCTGAGGATCTCGACGAAGTTAGGTGTGCCGCGGTGGCGGTCGGAAGAGACCCGCACACCTGGGCGGCCGACATAGTATTAGCTGCTGCCGAGGCCACGCTGAATCAGATACCTGGAAAGAGACATACCAGCCTCAGCGGCTCGGCGGTGGAGTTCAGCCGACTCATCGGGGCGCATCTTCAACTCGTAGCGAACGGTGGCAGCCCTGCCACGAGGGAGCTTAGGGCGTCCGAGTTTAGGTTTTTGTTGGGCTCGACCTCGCTTGAGCATGAGTCGTGATATACACCACCGATTTCGGTACGTCAAATAAATTGAGACACCGCTTGACTCCAGCCAATACGGTCCGTATAGTAAGGTTGTGAACACGATGGAAATCAAGCTGACCAACCTGTTGACCACGATCGACCTGGAGACGGAGCGCATGATCGACGAACGCCAGGCGGCTGCCGTCAAGGCGGTGCATGCGGAGTTCGAGCGGCCGACGCTCCCGGTCAACTACCGATTCTGCCGCCACTGCCACTCCCTCCACCTGATCGAGACCAGCGGATGCGCCGTCACCGGGAAGGCGGTGTCGTGATGAACCGCCGCAGCTTCCTCATCGAGTACCGCGTGCGCGGCGGCGCATGCGCGGTGATGCCGGAGACGCCCGGCGCTGCCA